>Ga0115566_10000618_pt1 | contig 30744 bp, 27 predicted proteins | sample COGITO_mtgs_1204_3_FD_87173 | JGI IMG/M metagenome (GOLD analysis project Ga0115566, IMG submission 87173) | Pelagic marine microbial communities from North Sea - COGITO_mtgs_120405 | ecosystem: Environmental > Aquatic > Marine > Epipelagic | place: Germany:Helgoland, sampling site Kabeltonne...
ATAATTCAGCGTCCGTGACAACCGCTACTCTTTCTTTATACTCTTTCACAAAGTCATTCTGAATTTGCTCAAGTCCATCTTTTATTAAAGTCAATCGATTCGTTAAACCAGAGTCGTAAAAATGATTTAAGGTTGGTAAGCCTCCAGAATCAAACAGTGAAGCAACTTCGGGTAATTGCATTCTAACCAGCGTGCTTCTCTCAATCGCATAATTTACAGCTCCGATCATCTCTGTCATACGCGCCAAAGAAATTTCCATAGACCTGTATACTTTTTGAGCAGCTGTTAGTCTCGTTTCCGCTTCTTCATCATTTTTGTAAAATAAAGGGTGGTTTTTATGTCGTAAATAGATATTCATATAATCGTAAATATTCGAATACGAAGTGCGCATTACCCCTAGTTGTTGGAGTCGCTTGTTGTCTCTCACAACCTCAGCAGCAATATCTATTAGAAACGCAACGTAGGTTATAAATTCATCGTTTTCACTGAATTGACGATTAGAGTTGTTATTAAACAGAAGCTGTTGTTTAGCATCTTTCTCCATGGCCAGGTCTAGTCCTCTCAAATTTCTTGAAGTCAAACCATTACTGTAATCCAGCTCTGGAACACCTTGTTTATTATAATAGGCAAAAAGGGCATCCACTTCCGTTTTTTGATCATTTGTCAAGTGCATAAGGAAGTAATTCACAAAGCTGTAAGTGAAAACTAAATTGACGGTACTCTCAAGTATTTTCCGAGTTCGCACCTGCTCGTTCGATTCTTCCAATAATCCCTTAATCACATTGTCTGCATAGTTGTAAACGGTACCCCCCGTATTGTCAAGTTTAGAAAGAAAGGCGCTTTGAACGACTTTCAGCTTGATCTCACTTTGCTTTTGCCCGATGATTTCCGCAATCAACTCGGCATCGAGCGATCCTTTGCCTAGGCTGAGTCCATCCAAACCGACTTGTAAGGTTGGCGCTTGGTGTTCGGTTCCTTGCCCAAATTAAAAGAATGCGTTGGTTAAAAAAAGGACAATTAGAAATATCCACGGGTGTTTAAATCTTCTCATAAGGCTCTTTTTTAGTAGGTTAGCTCAAATTTGGAACATCTTATCGGACTGACCAAAAAAAGTGGTTGTTCGATTGGGTTATTCACCACATTAAAACTGTCATTGACAACATAAATCGGTAAACCGTGCCTCGTTTCTACCTTGTCCTTCATGCCAGTGGCCGGACAGAAGTTTTGAGTGACACTGTGGTTTTTCAGCTATCAGCTGCCGGTAAAGACGTTTTATGGTCTGAAAGTCGTGTCTACTCTTCGACCATTCCGCTGCGCGGAAGCTCAGAGTGACACTGGTTTTTTGCTTTACACCATCGTTCCGCTAGCTTTGTTTCATGAAAACTCGGACGTATATAATCACAATGCTTTTGGTGCTGTTTGCTACTCTGGTCATTGGCCAGCAAGAAAACAAAGGTGTATATGGCGCAGCGTGTGGTATTGTTGGCACAGATCCCAACCTACGAACGTCCTTGGAAAGTATGGTGGAAAATCAATGGACAGAAGTGATGGAAGAATGGCTCGATGCTTCGTCATGGGTAAAACGAGCCTATGCCGTTGAGGGCTTTTACCGACTGCGTGAAAAAGGCGTTTTACTATCTGCTACTCAATTGGATAAAATCGCCACCATAAAGACTTCGGATGTGCTTATTTCTACGTGCAGTGGATGCATGTATATTGACATGTCAGTAGAAATGGCTTTGGAGAAATACAACTTTGATTAAATGCTACGAGTTGCCGGTAAAGACGTTTTAAGGTTTGAAAGCCGTGTCAACTCTTCGACCATTCCGCTGCGCGGAAGCTCTGAGTGACACTGCGTTAATTCAGCTGTCAGCTTTCGGTTATCAGCTATCAGCGGTCAGGGGAAACGTTTTAAGGACTGAAAGTCGTGTCTACTCTTCGACCATTCCGCTGCGTGGAAGCTCTGAGTGACACTGCGTTAATTCAGCTGTCGGCTGTCAGCTATTAGGTATTAGGTATTAGCTATCAGGGAAGACGTTTTATGGTTCAGTATACATGTTCACTCTTCGACCAGCCCGCCTCCTTCGATTGCTATGGATGAAACGCTCTGTACTATTCTTATTAGAGAAATCCAGTCATTATACGGTCGAGTGCCAATTGAGGCTCGGGCATAACCAATGGTTGCAATAAATGCAAATGTTCCATGCTTCACTCGTAAATACTCATTTTATAAAGGTGTTGCCCCCTTCTAGGTTTGGCCGCGAAATCAAAACCTAGATAACCACAATTATTATGAGCAACACAAGAAAGAGCCGCGTATTTGTCACTGGAGCCAATGGAATGTTAGGATCATACATCGTCCGAACATTGTTGAACGATGGTCACGATGTCACCGCTTTGGTTTATCCAAAATCGAATACCCAAACCATCGATGGACTGCCAATCAAAGTGATTGAAGGAGATATCACACACAACCTACCTTATGCCAGTTATTTAGCCGATTGTCAATACATCATTCACGTTGCGGCAAGCACACAGATTTGGCCTAGAAGAGATCCGAAGATTTGGAGCATCAATCACGAAGCCACCTTAGCGCTAGCGAAAGCCGCAAAGAAGGCGAACATCACACGCTTTGTACATATCGGAACGGGCAGCAACTTCACCCAAAAGGACTCGATGTTTCCCGGTAATGAATCAGTGCAGCACTATGAAGATGGTTTTGGTCTAGACTACATCGACTCGAAAGCCAAGGTGCAAAAAGAGCTTCTGGAAATGCACAAGAATGAAGGTTTCCCCGTCATTGTTATCAATCCAGCCTACATGATTGGTCCACACGACAGTGGCCCCACTTCAGGCCGCATGATATTAAACATGATGAAGGGTGGAATACAAGCATATAGCAAAGGAGGTAAAAACATAGTTTATTCGGGCGATGTGGCGAGGGCTGCGGTCAATGCAATGCACTTAGGTCGAACAGGCCAGTGTTACATTGCAAGTGGCGAAAACATGACCTTCAAAGAACTGACTCAACTGGTGAGTGACAGTTTGGGTATTCAATCATATTTATTGAAGGTACCCCACGCTATTATATTAACGGTTGGCGCTATTTTGAGTGGATTTGCTCGACTTCGTGGCAAAGCCCCCAAACTGAGTTACACCATGGCCCGCATGAGTGGATCGACCACTTATTTTGACACAAGCAAGGCACAGGACGAACTGCAAATGCCTCAAACACCCCTTTCTCTTGCAGTTCGTTCTTGCGCCCACTGGTTCATTTCAAACGGATATTTTAAATCAAATGAGGCATTTAACGGTAAAACCTTTGTGATTACAGGAAGTACGCAAGGCGTGGGTAATTCATTGGCGCATGGTTTAGTGAGTCGCGGGGCCAATGTCATCATTAACGGAAGGTCGGAAACCAAAGCCGAAGCCATGCTAGCAGAGTTTGCGTATGCCAAAAACAACGCTTATTACGTGGCAGCAGACATTTGCAACGAACAGCAATGCAAGCGCTTGATTCAGGTCGCCACCGAGCGTTTTTCTAAAGTTGACTATCTCGCAAATAACGCAGGAATGTCGTCTTATGGAGATCTAGGAGACAACTCTGGCGAAGTGATCAGACAGGTATTTGATTCCAACGTATTGGGTTCCGTCTATTTGACGAAGGCCGTTTTGCCCCAATTAAAACAAAACGATGGTGGGGTTCTGTTTATCTCTAGCCTCGCAGGTTTGAACGGACTAGGCGGACATTCTATATACTCCGCAGCCAAAGTGGCTATGATTTCAATTGCCCAGAGCCTAAAAAAGGAACTGGTTGACACCAATGTGTTTGTAGGCTACACTTGCCTCGGCTTCACCGAAAACGACAGCGAAAAACGGACCCTGAACCCGAAAGGTGAATTAGAAGTGATACCGAATCGGCCAGGTATTAAGCAGATGCCCAAGCGATTGGCTGTTAGCAAACTCATGAAACAAATAGAGCTGAAGCATTATCGAGCCATTCACTCGTTAATGGGGAAATCATTCTATGCCATTTCGCGCATATCCGAGCGTGTTGCCAACCTAATTTTGATCAAAGGATATAAAGCCGAAAAGGCACTTTTGAACTACGAATCGTGTGAATAGCTTTAACTTCACCGAAATTTTAAACCCACGCACCAGTTGTGTTGTGGGTAGCGCAAAATCCCACTCGTCCATGAATCAATTTCAAGAACTAAACATTTCAAAGCATTTGATCCATGCCTTGGACGATCTGGGTTTTGACGTCCCTACTCCCATTCAGCGCGAGGCCTATGCTGTGCTGATGTCGGGCAAAAACGTCATCGGTATTGCGCAAACAGGAACGGGTAAAACCTTTGCCTATACCTTGCCCATTCTGCAAGACCATCGCTTTAGCAAGGAGTTAAATCCCAGCGTATTGATCGTAGTGCCTACGCGTGAATTGGTGGTGCAAGTGGTCGATCAAATTGAAAGCTTAAGCAAATACATTTCCATCCGTGTGTTAGGCGTTTATGGCGGGACGAATTTGAAAACGCAAGCGCTTGAAGTGATGAAAGGCGTGGACATTTTGGTAGCCACTCCCGGCCGCTTGTACGATCTGGCTTTGACACCTGCGCTTTCGCTGAAAAGCGTGAAGAAGTTGGTCATCGATGAGGTGGACGTCATGCTCGACCTTGGTTTTCGCTTTCAGCTCAACAACATTTTTGAACTGCTGAACGACAAGCGCCAAAACATCATGTTTTCGGCAACGATGACGGACGATGTGGACGAACTGATCCGAAGTTTTTTCCACGATCCCGTGAAAATTTCCATTGCGCTCAGCGGTACACCGCTGGAAAACATTGAGCAGCAAGCCTACCCCGCGCCCAATTTTTACACCAAAGCCAACTTGCTTTCGCGTTTGCTGGAAGACGGCAATCTGTTTTCGAAAGTGTTGGTCTTTATGCCCAGCAAAAAAATTGCCGACAGGTTGTACGATGAACTCAGTCCGGTTTACGTTACAGAAATGGGCATTATCCATTCAAACAAGTCGCAAAACCACCGTTTGGACGTCATCAAACAATTCAACACTGGCAAGCATCGCATCTTGATCGCTACCGATGTTATCGCCCGCGGATTAGACTTAGATCAGGTGTCGCACGTCATCAACTTTGACACACCAGCCTTTCCCGAAAACTATATTCACCGCATAGGACGAACGGGCCGAGCGGAGGCCAAAGGAAAGTCTATCATCTTCTATTCAGACAAGGAAGAAGCATGGTTGCAGTCCATTGAAACCTTGATGGACTATGAAATTCCCAAACAAGCTTTTCCTGAGGATGTGGAAGTTTCGAAGGAGAAAATTCCAGAAGAAATAGAGCGCAGCAATCAATACAACCAGCAACACGATGGTTCGGTTGATAAAAATTCGGGCGGTGCCTTCCACGATAAGAGCGCAAAAAACAGCAAAGTCAACTTGGGTAGTCGCTACAAACGCGAGATCAAGACAAAATTTAAGCGCCCACTCACGCGAGGCGACAAAGGGCAGAATCGAAAGAAGTAGCACACGGCTGACATGTACACCGATCAGGAATTGAAATGGATGCTTGAAGAGGCTTATGGGCAATTTGCTCGGCCAGACTTCATTGACAACGACCCAATTAAGATTCCAAAACGATTTAGTTCGAAAGAAGACATTGAAATCGCTGGATTCCTAACAGCCACCATTGCTTGGGGACAACGCATAAGCATTATCAAGAGCGCCAATCGACTCATGGCCTTGATGGATGAAGCTCCGCACGATTTCATTGTCAATCACGAAGCCAAAGACAGAAAGCGTTTTAAAGGTTTTGTCCACCGCACTTTTAATGCCGATGATGCCATGTTCTTCATGGCATCCTTGCAACACATTTACACTAAAAAGCAAGGACTTGAATCTGCATTTTCCTCACCCGAGGCGACCAGCAACTTTGAGCGCCTGAGCCGTTTCCACGAGCTGTTTTTCAGCATCGAACATTTGGACAGAAGCAAAAAGCACGTCAGTAATCCAGTCAAAGGATCTTCGGCCAAGCGGCTGAACATGTTTTTGCGTTGGATGGTGCGCAGTTCTAAGGAGGGCATCGATTTTGGCATTTGGAAGTCAATTTCGGCTTCGGAGCTGATGATACCATTGGATGTTCACACCGGCAATGTCGCCCGAAAACTGGGCCTATTAACGCGCAAACAAGACGATTGGAAAGCCGTAAATGAACTTACTCAGCGCTTGACAAACTTTGATGCCAACGACCCTGTGCGATATGACTTAGCGTTGTTTGGTATGGGAGTAAATGGCGCTCCTTTACCTAGCCTTTAGCCGGCAAAGTTACGCAGCGTTCGCCAACTCAGTAGCAAGCTGATCACGGTGAAAATAGCGGCCAAATACATGGCTGCTCCTGGCAAATGGAAGGGTGCATCGGCTCCTGAGAAAAAGGAAAAAATGCTTGTCATCATAACGGGACCAACGATGGCCGTGGCGCTCATCATGCTGGACAAGGCGCCCTGCAGTTCGCCTTGGGCGTTTGACTCGACTTGATTGGACATAATGCCTTGAAGCGCAGGGCCAGCAATTCCGCCCAAACAATAGACAACCATTGCGGGATACATCATCCAACCTTCGAAGGCATAGCCAAAGAAGATCAAGCCAACGGTGTAAAACATCATTCCAAAATAAACCGAGCGCTTCTGCCCTATTTTAGGAATCAACCAGCGAATGAGCACGCCTTGCACCAAGGCACTCAACACGCCCACAAAGGCAAGCGAATAACCTACTTCGGCATTGCTCCAATCAAATTCATATTTGGTATAGAACGACCATGTGCTTTGCACGGCATGTGAAGCGATGTAAACAAAAATCATGGCTACGATGAGGCCAATAATGACGGGATATTTCTTGAGTTGCTTAAAACTTCCAAAGGGATTTGCTCGGCTCATATCGAAGGGCCGTCTGTTTTCTTTGCTCAGCGATTCAGGCAGGATAAAGTAGCCATAAATGAAATTCAAAAAGCTAAGTCCTGCCGCTGCAAGAAAGGGAATACGCGGGCCAATTTCGCCTAAAAGCCCTCCGATGGCCGGGCCGATAATAAAACCAAGCCCAAAGGCTGCTCCGATGAGTCCGAAATTCTGCGATCGCTTTTCAGGTGTGCTTACATCGGCAATATAGGCAGCGCCTGTGGTGAAACTCGCTCCCATGATGCCAGAAATGATGCGGCCTACAAAGAGTAGAATCAGGGTTGGCGCAAAGGCCAAAAAGAGGTAGTCGATGGCAAAACCTAGAATGGAGAAAAGCAAAACAGGTCTTCGCCCAAATTGGTCGCTCAATCCACCGATGATGGGAGAAAAAACAAACTGACAAATGGCGTAGGCAAAAAGCAAGTAACCACCGATGCGAGAAGCTTCGCTCAGCGTTTTGCCCGTCATCTGCATGATTAAATCAGGCATGACGGGAATGATAATTCCAAATCCGATAACGTCCAGCAGCAGAGTAATGAATATGAACCCTACCGCAGCATCTTTCCGCTTCATTTTAATTTTTTAGCCGCGCAAAAGTGACTATTTAAGTTCGCACGTTGAACGAAACTTTCTTAATCACCACCTTTAGCCCGCAAACAATACGATGAAGGTTCTATTTATAAGTCGATCAACGCTCAATTCGGTAAGAGGTGGAGACAGCACTCAAGTGTACGGAACGGCAGCGGCCTTGCGCCAACTGGGCGTTGACGTAGATGTGAAGTCCATCGCTGAAGTGGAAGATGTGAACGCTTATGACATCGTACATTATTTTAATCTCATTCGTCCGGCCGACCTCGTTGCGCTGTTGCCAGGGCTGCGCGTTCCTCTGGTCGTTTCCACCATTTATGTGGACTATTCAGAATTCGATCAAAAGGAGCGATCGGGCCTTTTTGCTTTGGCAGCAAATACCCTATCTAAACATCGGCTCGAACATTTAAAAGCCTTTATCCGGCATGTAAAAGGGCAAGATCGCATACCATCGTGGCAGTTCGCGTTAATGGGACAAAAGCGAAGTATGCAGCGCGTCTTGGATCGGGCGGCCATGTTGCTTCCCAATTCGATGAACGAGATGAAGCGCATTGAAGCTGATTTTGGTGCGCATTATCCCTATAAAGTGGTTCCAAATGCCGTAAGTGAAGACTTTTTCGCAAACCCAAATGACGTTGAACGCATTGCCAATCGCATCTTATGTGTCGGGCAAATAGAAGGAAGAAAAAACCTACACCGCATTATTGAAGCCATTCGCGGATTGGATGTAGAATTAATCGTGGTTGGTACGCCATCGCCTAACAACACCGCCTATTTGGAGCGCTGTACATCGCGAGCAGACAGCCGCGTGCGCTTTGTAGGCTTCGTTTCCGGTCAGGAATTGATCGATCTCTATTATTCCAGTAAGGTGCACGTTTCGGCCAGTTGGTTTGAAACTACGGGCTTGACTTCGCTTGAAGCCGGTGCTTGTGGTTGCAACTTAGTTGTCTCCGATCGTGGCGACACCAAAGACTACTTTGACGACTATGCGGAATTTTGTCAGCCCGATGACCTTTCCAGCATTTGCTCATCCATCGAAACGGCTTTAGTTAAGTCCTGCGATCAGCGCTTTTCGCAAAAAATACGCACTTCCTATCTTTGGGCGCATTCGGCAGAAACTACGCTCGAAGCTTATAACGAAGTCTTAAAAAAACAGTGAGTTTGCGCATTGGCATATTAGGCACACGTGGTATTCCCAATCATTATGGAGGATTTGAGCAATGTGCTCAATACTTATCCGTTGGTCTCGTGTCTCGCGGTCATTTGGTAACGGTTTATAACAGCTCCCTCCACCCTTTTCAAGAAAGCAATTGGCACGGTGTGAACATTCAAGTTTGCCGCGATCGAGAGGACTCTATGGGTACAGCAGGTCAGTTTATCTACGATTTGAATTGCATTTGGCATGCTCGATCCATGCAATTTGATGTCATCATTCAATTGGGCTACACCAGCAGCAGCATTTGGCATTTCTTATGGCCCAAGACAAAACACATTGTCAACATGGACGGGCTGGAATACAAACGCGATAAATACAGCTCCACGGTAAAATCCTTTTTAAAGTGGGCCGAAAAAGTAGCCACCAAACGAGCCGATCTTTTGATTGCCGACAATCCAGGCATTGAAAGCTATTTGCGCAGTAAGTATAAGAACCCCGTTCGACACATCAGCTATGGAGCCGATATTCCAACGCAATTCAACGTGGATCATTTATCTGAATTTGGTTTAAAACCAGAGGCCTATGACCTGACCATTGCGCGCATGGAACCCGAAAACAGCATCGAAACCATCATTCAAGCTTATGCAAAACTCGAGCGAAAACTGGTTTTAGTTGGATCTACCCAAACACCTTTTGGACGTAAACTGAAGGAAACCTACAGCCATGTTGTTTTTCTGGAGCAACTGTTTGATAAGGAAAAGCTTGACGCACTGCGCTATTATTCAAGCAAGTATATCCACGGGCACACGGTTGGCGGCACCAATCCTTCTTTGCTCGAAGCCATGGCTTGCAACTGCGCTGTTATCGCTCATGATAATGTCTTCAATCGAGCGGTACTAAAAAATGCTGGGCAATACTTCAACGATGTGCAAAACCTTTGGTCGATTTTGAAGGATGAAAAAGCCCATGGATCAACCTCGGCTGTGGATATTATTCGGCAAGCACATAGCTGGGATGACATTGTAATCCAATACGAACAAGCTTGTTATGCAGTGGTCGAAGGTTGAACCATTCTTGACGTTGGCTTGGGGATTAGTGCTTTTCACGCTCCCCTTTTCGCATGCATTTAACAGCGTTGCTATGGTGCTGTTGCTTATCCTGACGTTGTTGGCGCAATTAACCAAAAACAAACCGAAGGTTGTTTTGAATGCGTTCACCATTAGCTCGCTAGCATTGTTCGCCCTCTTTTGGCTCATCCAAGTGACGGCATATTTCTGGTTTGGCCGCGCATTCTCAGTCTTGGAAAAAGCACCGTTGCTTCTACTTCCTACCCTTTGGCTTTTGGGAAGATTGAATTACGAAAGAGCAAGCTCAATTATCAGCCGCATGTTTCATTTCAGTTTACTTATCGTTGGAATGATCATGGTTTTGCAATCGATTGTTGCGTTCTTACAAACCAATTCATTGGACGTTTTCGTTTATGACAATTTATGCGAACCCTTTGATTTAAGCCCGATTTACTTCTCTTACTTCTTGCTCAGCGCCTTGGTTTGGAGACCATCACCACCATTCTATTCCAATCGATGGATGGGACTTGCCTCAAACTTATTTCTTGTCATGCTGCTGATGCTAGCCGCGTCTAAACTCTTTGTTTTTATGGGCTTAGTCATAGGTTTTTTCGAAGTCATCAAATGGAAATCTGCAAAAAGAAATCGACTCTTAATCCCAGTCGCAGCATTGATGACCTTGCTCGCTTATCCGGTTTCAAAGCGGTTTTTGGAAATTTCGCAGCCGCGACTCGATCTGGTTTCTCAAGATGACTTTCGGCATGATGCAGCCATTAACGGACTGAACCTACGATTGATTCAATGGCGCTTTGCCGTTGAAATCATGCTGGAACAAGAGGCATGGATTTTTGGGGTCGGCCCAAAAACCGATCAGGAATTACTGAATGAAAAATATGAGCAATACGACATGTACACGGGAAACCCAAACGTGGGCGACAAAGGGTTTAGGATGTACAATTTCCACAATCAATTCATGGAAACCATGGTTACCAATGGCCTAATCGGGTTGTTTTGCCTTATCGCCATTTGGACCTTCATCGTCTATGCGCACCGAAAGAAGTTAGCGGACGGAATCAGCTATGTTATGATGATTAGTTTCGCATTTATGCTAACGGAGAGTTTTTTAGATCGACAGCGCGGTGTTGTCCTTTTTGCATTTTTTATCGCTATTTCGCTTTCGAGTTTTCGAAGATTGACTCCTGCAAATGTCTGACGCAACGGAAACCATATCACCTCGAAAAAAACTGGAGCCTAAGGAGTTTACCGTAATAAAACCTTCCGTTTCCAATGCTTCTGCCAAGCGTTTAATCGATGTTACTTTTTCCTTTTTAGCCCTTTTAATACTTGCACCTAGCTTGTTCGTTCTTGTTGCGATAATCATTCTATTGGATTCTCGTGGCCCCGTATTTTTCACGCAATTACGCACAGGAAAGAATGGCCAATCCTTTGTCTGCTGGAAATTCAGAACAATGACGTCTGGCGAGGGCGAAAAAAATGATCACATGTTAGTGGTGACTAAAATTGGAAAGTTTTTAAGGAAAAGCCACATCGATGAGTTGCCTCAACTTTGGAATGTGCTGAAAGGTGAGATGAGCCTAGTTGGACCGCGACCGCATATGCTGAGCGACACTGCACTTTTTGAAAAACGCGTACCGGAATACCATCAGCGGCATGCTGTCTTACCAGGTATAACGGGTCTAGCTCAGGTGCAGGGTTATTTTGGTCACGTGGCAGACGATGATCACTTGACAGAACGCATACGCTTGGATATCGAATACGTCCAAACGTGGACAATTCTTGGAGACATGGCCATCTTGTTTAAGACCATCAAGATGCACGTCTAATTTATTTTGAAATGCGCATCAATGCCCGAGCAGCAATAGATTTTGCTTTGAATTTAGCTGCTTGTTTAGAGTCGCCTTCCTTTGCTGACTTGTAGGAATTCACCTCGTTTACAATGAATCGGACAGCATAATCATAGTATTTCCGTGAGTAACTGCGTTTGAAATCAATGTCACGATCGGTGCTCGATTCCCAAGGCAAGGCTTCGATAAATTGATCTTCTACTTCGCTGTATAAATCGGTGCCCTTAATTGGATACGCAACAGTAATGGTGAAATAGTCTGGGTTTGACGCTTTAAGATGTCTCACCGTCTCCAAAATATCATCCTCTGTTTCTTCCGGGTAACCAACCATAATGAAGGTTCCAGCCTGAACTCCAGCTTTTTGAGCCGCAATGATCATGTCTCGAACTTGATTCACATCAACCCTTCTATCCATTTTATCGATGATGCGTTGCGAACCGCTTTCAGCACCGATCCAAACGCGAAAGCATCCTGCAGCTTTGAGCAGAGCAATGACTTCATCATTCATTCGATCAGCCCGAGTAATGCACTCGAAAGCCGTAACCAAATTCCGGCTCTTGACTTCATCCGCAAATTCCCGCAACCATTTGTGGTTCACCGTAAACACATCATCGACAAACCAAATCGTATCCGCGTCATAGTTATTTCGAATCCATTCAATCTCGTCAGCTACATGCTTTGGGCTTCTCCTGCGATAACTTAATCCATAAACCGCTCGGCTACACCACTTGCATGTATAAGGACATCCGCGCATGGTGTTGAGCGAAATGGCACTCGTGCCGTGCTTTTCGCGCCAAGCATCAAAATACTTTTGGAGATCAATTTTTGTCCGATTCGGCAATGGTAAATCATCCAGATCGCGCAACATTTTACGCTCTTGGGTTTGCAGAAGCTTACCCGATTCGTCCAAATAACTTATGCTTTCGATCGCATCTGTAGAAGCCCCCGTATCAATGGCTTTAACCAATTCAAGCATGGTTTCTTCGCCTTCGCCAAGTACAAGAAAGTCGGCACCATGTTTCAAAAAATTCTCAATGTGATTTCTGACTTCAGGTCCTCCAAGAATGATTTTAGCATGGCGCAAGCTGTCTTCTCCGCGAATGAATTTAACGATGCGAAGCACATTGACTTTCGTCATCAAATTGGTGTAAATACCAATAACATCAGGCTTTTCAGTCAATAAATGATCCTTCAATTTTTGAAGGGAGGAAAAGGTAGAATCGAAAACAACATTGTCGTAACTATGCTTTTCCAGCCAAGCCGAAACGTATAAAATACCCAGAGGCGGATAAGGCAGCATGATTTCCTTTTCCTTTTCATCCTCTTCGAGGAAATATCCGTGAGTTAGAGAAATTTTCATCTTTTCTGGTATGAAAGATAAATGTGATCCGCATAATTACTTCCGATGGATGAATTTGCGCATAGTATTTCCATTCCAAAAAGGCTTTTCAATAAAATCATTCGCGTTGAAATCCACTTTTCGAAATAAGATGGAGGTATAAAGAGGCCGATTGGTCGACTTCGCTTCAATTGGAATGCATCAAAGATTTCTTTTAATTCATCCGTGTCATAACACCAAACTGACTGCGTTGTTTGTTCGTTCAATAGAGCCTCGCTTCGGCTTAATCTTCGTTTCGCAGCTTCGCTATTTCCTTTGAATTGAAAGTAAAGCCGCTCCATCCAACAGTGTTTTCCGAGTAAGACTGCGATGAACTTTCCGCCCGGTTTCAAAAGGCGTGATAGGCTGTTGTTAAGACTGCTCAACTCCTTTGTATCCACACAGTTTAATCCAGCAAAATTGCTGAATACCATATCAAATTGTGCTTCCTGAAAGCGGGTTGAAAGCTCCTGAAACGAACACACTTCAAACCGAAGGTTTTCATGGGTTTGATGTTTGGCTACTTGAATCATTTCAGCGCTGATATCCGTAGCTAACACAGAATGACCCTTCTTGGCGAGATATAAAGCGTCTATGCCGGTACCGCAATTAATTTCAAGAATGGAAAGCTTTTTAGTTGGGTTAAGATCACGATCTAAAAAGCGCCAAACCCGTGCGCGCTGTAGTTTTCCGATGCATCCAAAACTGAACTCACGGTCGTAATCGACTGCAAAGGCATCAAAAGCTGGCTTATCCATAGCTTGCAAGTTGGACTTTTGAAATCAGGCTTTGAGGGATGCGATAACTGAGGGATAGCGCCAATTTAAAATCGTTTAAGTCCTTTAAACGCTGCAACGCTTCCATCCCTTTTCGCTTCCGAAACTCATGATGAATATGCCGTTGAAGCTTTTTATAAAAGGGAGCGGGATAGGTGCTTTTAAACATGACAAGCAATTCATCGCTGTCCGTCCAATTTTGCTTTGCACTCAATTCCGTTTTGACGTTTTCATAAAACTTTGTTCCGGGAAGCGGATAAGAAACAGAAACTCCGATGTCATGTGGTAAAAGGCTAAACACCATTTCCAACGTAGCTTTTACATCTTCCTTGGTTTCTCCGGGATAGCCAAATTGCAGGAAAAAGCAAGGTTTGATGCCAACGCTTTTCATCAAACGCGTTGATTCGTGAATCTGCGTTACGGTCGTTCCTTTGTCCATGGCGTCCAGAATTTTCTGAGAACCACTTTCGGCACCGATCCACACTTCATCAGCACCAGCGCGCGCCAAAGCCGCCACATTGTTCTCTTGAAGCAGTAAGTCAGCCCGCGATTGAATTTTGAACTTGAATTTTAGGTTGGCAGCTTCGACTAAATCCGCAAATTGATTTACCCATCCCGGTTTTAATCCAAAAATGTCATCGCAAAACCAAATGCCGTCAAAGTCATATGTTTCCTTCAACATGCTTAGTTCTTCTACAACCCGTTCTGGGCTTCTGCTGTTGTAACGGTTGCCATAAATCGGCTTTGCACACCAATTGCATTTAAAGGGACAGCCACGCGTGGTCACCATATTCAAGATGAACTTGTCATGTGCGCTCAACCAAATGTTTCGATAAGCTTCCATATCAACCAAATCCCAGGCAGGAAGAGGAAACTGATCTAAATCGGTGGCGTTTTTTCGAGGCGCGTTTTGAACGAGTTGACCATCTTTTAAAAACCGCAATCCGGCTATTAATTCTGCTTTTACCGTTTCATTAAGAATGCTTGAAATGAGCTCTTTTAAGGTGAGTTCTCCCTCACCAAAAATCACATAATCGGCTCCACCCCGCAGGTAATCCTCGCTATGATCGGTGGCATCACTGCTCGACACAATAACAGTTATGCCTCTTTCTTTAGCCAACTGCATCATTCGAAAGGCCGCATCACGCATGTTGGTCAAACACATTTTAGTGAGGTAATTGAATCCATCGTCATAGATGACAAAAACCTTTGGCTTTACATCGTCTAATGCAGTCGTCAATTCTTCTGCAGAAAGAGAAAACATGGTGTCAAACAGATCGACCTTCCAGCCTTCGTTTCGTAAGACCGAAGCTGCGTAGATGGTTGCTAACGGAGGGAAAGGTTGTTGAGCCTTCCATTGTTTTGGATCGAATCGAAGGAAATAGCTATGCGCAAATAAGACATCAATCATTTGGCCGTTTCAATTCCAAATTATGCTTTAACTCAAAGCTTTTATGCCCTTCAGCAAAGGCTTCCAAAACCCGTTTTTGAAAGTTTTGAGGATGGTGTTTTGAAACGTATTTCCGAGAGCGAAGTGCGTGCTCAAAAAACTCCTTGTTGAAATGGGCGAACTTTTTCTCCCAGCGTTTCATGGTCAACTTCATCATCCAAGAATCAAGCGCGTCACCCATGGAATTGGACAACAAGGTTTCAAATAATCCCTTTAACCAATAACGCTTTTTGGGCAAGACATCGCTTAGATCGAGGGTTTTCATATTCGGCCGAAATGCCTTCGACCATTCGTTTCGCTGTAGAAATTTATTATAGAGTTCGGCATCATACATTGGCAATAATGTCTGGATTTCTGTAGCCGTAAAAATATTCTGATCTGGAATTTCAAGGTGGTTTGTATCAATCAAATAATTGATGCAGAAGTACTTCTTACTATTAAGTAGAAATATCTTTTTAAACCCGATTAACAGCGTCCGCGCTATCCATAATCGGCCGGGTTCAGTAACAACGAAGTAATCTACGTCTCCTCCCTCATCCACGTAGCCTTTGGATAATGAACCAGAAATACAAACACAACGAACGAAGGGAAACCAACTAATAAGGCGAACATAACGCTTTGCGACCTTCATCATTTTTGTAGCGGCTGCATTCCCTTTCTCTCTCAGTGCAACCCAATCTGGCTGATCGTCAATGGCGTAATAATTCCCAAGTTGAAATATCAAACCCAAATTCGCTAAGTAGTTCAATGAGGGCACAATAACCATGGGACTCATAGCAAAAGGGGCGTACTGATGAATTTCGGATGGTTTTAATGGATATTTGAAAATGCCGATATATATCAGCGTTTCAAGTATGCTAATTTCTTCAGCTGATAGGGCTTGGATTTTTGTTTGGGTTTCCGTGTCGGGCATTGGTCAAACCTACTTAGAATTTCTGAGTTGAAATAGATAGTTCCATTCCCAAATCGTCCATTTTTTTTGAATCTGAACAAAGTCAAATCCGTGTTCAGCCGCAATCAGCTTTAAACGCTCAATTTCCACATCGCTAGAAACCGAAAAAATGACCTCAGTATCCATCTTCATATAATGGCTAATCGAAGCGAAAAGCCGAACAAAGTATTCTAAATTTTCTCCGGCATACCAAGCATGTTCCGCCATATTCGATGGTTTTTTGGGATAATATGGCGGGTTTATTACGATGACGTCAAAGGGCTGAATCGGCAACTTCTCAAATAAATCCGATTCTAAACACAGTACATTCAATCTGTTTCTTTCAGCATTCTCTTGAGTCACTCTTACAGCCAGAGGATTAATGTCTAGTGCGGTTACACTTGCTCCTACTTTTGCAGACAGACAAGCCAGAAAACCTGAACCCGATCCAAGTTCAAGCACCTTTTTCCCTCGCAGAGAATCAGATGTAAGATAGGCTGAAAGAAGCTTTGTACTAAAAAACAGACCGGGATGAAAAACACCTGTTGGTACAAATATGTTCAAGCCATTGCTTCGAAACCATCTGTCCTTCTTGATATAAGCTATGGCCCACGGACGGTAAGTGTAATGAACAAGTCGTTTCAGTAGATTCGGCATATTCAAGCGATTGATAGCGTTTCTAAAAGCCTTGAATTTCCGGTTGACGATATTTCCAAAGTTTTTGCAGCGCCTTTAATTCATAGGGATAATGGTACATCTTGTTCTTATAGCGAAACTTAGCCATGGTTTTGATCAAACTGCGTTGCGATCGTGACATTCTAATGTCCGAAACAGTTGGATAAGCCGCATTCAAGACGGTTTCAAAATGTTGGATTTTATCGATCATGGCTGGGGTTAACCAAGGCGTCAGAGGATTTTTACGCAAATCAAAATTTTCCCAATCGGCATTGAGCCAATCTTCCAAGTGCTGTGGAAATCGAAATCCAGCATCCAAAACGGATTGGAACATTTCAGAACCCTCGGTCGGCACAGGACTGTAGATATAAATAATGATTTCCGTATCTGGATTCACTTCTTTGACCTGACGAATAAAATCGATGTCGAAATCGATTTGCGCCATAACTTCTTCTGGAGTATCTGCCGGTGTTCCCAACACAAAGCTGTATTCGGGAATGATGTCGAATTTTTTCATCCGTTCAGCAAAAGCCAAAATTTGAGCGGCACTTTGCGTTCCGCCTTTGTCCATTTTTTTTAGGACTTCATCGTTGCCCGTTTCCGCTCCAAAAAAGATCATTTTACAGCCTGCTTCGCGCATTGCTGAAAGGCTTTCATCTTTGTATTTATCAATCGTATCGATGCGGCCTTCTCCCCACCATATCATGCCTTCATCTCGGATTAATCGGCTAAACTCGACCGTTCTTTTTTCGGAAACGAAGAAATTATTGTCGTGAAATTCGATGGCGTCCGCACCCCATTTATCCTTCACGTATTTCACGTCACGATAAACGTTTTCTGCGCTCATTCCTTTCCAACGGGCATTGTAGATGGGAACTACGGCACAAAATGAACAGGTAAACGGGCAGCCAAAGCTGCTGTGGTAAGCCAAGGTTTTATTCCCTAAATAGGTTTTCCCTAAATAAGCTTCCATAGAATAGAAGTCATCCAGTTTATCGTAGCTAAGTCTTGGCAGTTTATTGTAATCGAGCAGTTCTTCCTTGGCCGTTTTTACGATAACCCCGTTGCTTTTAAAAATGAGGTTTTTGATGGCATGGATTTCCTCTGAGTTTGGCAATGCACTAAGGTCTAGTGCCTTTAAAAGATTCGGAAATGCATTATCTCCTGGACCGCTTATGACGTAATCTATCCAGCCCGAATCCAATACGGTTTGGTATTGATTTGAAGCAAAATAACCGCCCCAAATCATAAACACCTCTGGATATTCTTGCCGGATGGTCTTCGAAAGCGGAATGGCCTGTTTGAGTTGAGGCCCAGGCATAACGGTGAATCCAACGTATTTAAAACTTCCGGTGTCGAGCTCTGCCTTCAACTTTTTCCATGGATTATCCTCTCGGTTTCCATCCACAATGACCCATTCGAATTGGCCATCAATCGCAGCTGCAATCTGAAGAATGGAATTAGGTACCCGATATTTTTTATCGGCACTTCGTGGGTTAAAAAGGAGAACTTTATTCTTCATCTTAAAATGCGCTGCAACAGCGACTGCAGGCGGGCAGCAAACCACCTTCTTGGTTTAATGTTTTTCTAAATTGGCCCAATTGACTGCTATTCCAAATCGAGGCCAAGCTTTGGTTGTGGATGTTTCCAACATTGAGGTTGTAACATCTTCCATGTGCAGGAATCACGCTACCATCGCTTTTAATCATCACATTTCGAAAGGCATCGTTGCAACGTTTGCCAATTTTTATTTCAGGGTGACGATAAAACGTTTCCAGTCCGTTGTAATGCTCAAATTCTGGAGAAAACGAGACTTTGAAATTCAACTTCATGGATTTAATCGCCTCCATTTCGCTCCAAAGCATTTTTAAATCCATTTTACTCAAATCGATCTCACCTGTGTTCGACAAGGTGGCCGCGTAAAGTCCTCCAAATTTGGCATTGTGTTTTTCTGCAAGCCAATCGGGCGTAAAATTGGTGTGCATGAAGCCGATTTCTTTCAAGGGATAATCCTGAAAAAACTCTACGAATGCCTTGAGATAGCCGATGTTCCACTCGGTAATCACGCAGAAAATGGATACTTCTGGACGATGCTTCAAGGAAAACAGTTTCTGAATGCCTTCTACAGCTTTCTGAAACGATTTCGGATGTCCTCTGATTTCATTGTGAATATCTTCAGGCCCATCCAAGGAAACATAAATTTCGTTCAATCCCGCGTTTGCCAAGGCCTCAGCTTTTTGGGGTAAGGTCAAAGCGTTTGTTGTAATGCTGGTAAATAAGCCTTTTTCATTCGCATACTCCAAGGACTCGACTAAGTGCGGATAAACCAATGGTTCGGTAAATGCATAGCCGAGTTTGGTGTTAGGATAATGATTAGCCGCTTCGTTAATGATATGTCGAATCAGATCCAAAGGCATATTCATGGGTGACGTGCCAACCAAATTTTGGGAAAAGACGGTGTCCGTGTTTCCCAAACCAACATCACACATTTTGCAATGTAAATTGCAGACATTATTCACTCCCAGCACGATCCACTCTGGCCCATAAAAGAGTCGCTGCGGCATGAGGAGCGCATTGATTCGTTTTATGACAGACGTTGAAAGCATATTGGTTTACGGTATTAGGTCGGCCTCGAAGTTAGTCAGTTCGCGCGCATCGTCCGAAACTCGCAGGGATTTGAAAGGTGCGAAGTCTTCCACATCTCGCCTGTGGTATAAATCCGTCATGAAATTAAATTCGTCATGGTCATGCTTTGGTATTGAACTCAATAAGGTTTCCACTTCGATCTTTTCCATGCCCCACTCCGAAGCCAGTCGGTCGGCCGATGGTTCCATGAAGCCGATGTACAATAGTTCTGTAAACGTGTGATTTTGTCGTTGATCAAATTCCACATCCGTTTGCAAGGTCGAGCGAAAAAGCAACAAATTTTCTTGCCACTTCCCCACCCGCACATTAAACTCATCCACGGAAACAAAAGCTGGATGCGAAGCATGTGGGATGAAATTTCGGTTGATGTTCGTTTCGTGGCACCAAAGACATTTTGAGGGCTTCCCACCATTGCTATAAATAGAATCTGACCCATTCAATAAATCGCCAAGCTTATTGTAAACCGCGAATCGCAGTTGACCATTCGACATTATGTCCATCACCTCAAACTCTTCCAACTCAAAATAGCTGGAAACGCTATCAAGGGTTCCTTCCTTAGCCACAAATTTCGCCCTATTAACTTCCTCGTTGGTGTCCGTCATGTGCACCAGTCGATCGACTTTTGAAACCGTAGATTTTCGAATGGCAGCGGCCGAATCATTCAATATGGTCGAGCCCGCTAGAAAGTCGTCCAGCTTTTTTGGGACGCCTGTTATGGCATAATAATTTGGGCTGGATAGAAGACAAAGCGCCACAAATCGACCAAGATCAAACGCACCATGCACGTTGTATTCTTCAGAAGATTTGGCCGCAAGGATGATTTCGCTTAAAGCTGCAGCGGCTGATGGATTGAATCCGGCTTGGTCAAGATGCAATTCGGCTCTATTATCATTGAGCCAAACCACCGTTTTGTTATAGCTTCCTGCTGGCCATTCCGCACCCAGAAATGAAAGTGCCCAAAGCATTCCTGTGTCAATGTCATTGCGGGTTTCGCTTGAATAACTTTTATGCCAGATCAATTCGATGTCTGGTTGATCGGCAACGGAATTAAAAGGTTCATGCACGCATGAAGTCAGTGAGATTGCCAGCAATATTACGAGTCCACAACTTCTCATCCTTTTACGTATTCAATGAGATAATATTTAGGACGATATTCCAAGAAGGTGGCAAGCACGTTTTGTTTCCAAAGCTTCGGATATGGCTTGAATGTGGCTCCAAACTGTTGGAGCCGATGTTTGTCTTTTTGATCTAGAAACCCTTTTGCGGGATGAATGAATTTTTCGAATCCAAATGCCTGCTTGAATTTTTCCGTTTCCCGCTCATGTTTTGCGCTGACTCGATGCGCGTTTTCATAAACCGTGCAGCCTAGCGCAATTAAACGACCGTTTGGTTTTAGAAGCGGAACCAAACTTTCAACGTATGCGGCCGGATCCTCGAAAAAAGCCAAACAATGGTTCAATACGATAAAGTCAAAACCTTCTGCCAGAAATGTTTCAGAAATAATGGATGTATCTGTATGCAGCGGAATGATATTAGCCACATTCTGAATGGTACGCAACCCGTCTTGGGCATGATCAAAATAGTCAGCGGCCACAACCAGCTGAGCGTTCTTCGCCAAGTGACGACTAAGCCAACCATTCCACGCTCCAATTTCTAAAATAGTTTCAGCAGGATGAGCCTTGAATATTTGGTTTACAAGATCTAAGCTTTGAAGCCTCCATTGCCAATCTTTATCAGAATCAGCCAAGGAGAACGGTAGTTTAGCTCGCGTATTTTCATCTTCAATGACAACATTTTGTTGGACCCTTACCTCCTCAAATTTCGACAAAAACGTGCGTAAAGTAGCTTCAAATGAAGGTTGAAACACGGTGGCTAAACCATCTCGATTTACGAGGGTTTCAGGATGTACAAGAAGGTGATCAATCACGCCCATTTGCTGCTTCTTTGACGATAAATTCCAAAAATCATAATCGTTGCAAGACTTTGATGCACAGCCACAAGCCACAATATATAACCGATGTTTAACTCTAACATATAAAAGGCGGAAATGAGTATTATACTCAATAAGAGGACGGAAACTACATTCCAATAAACAATGAAGCGCTGATCATCCTTTTGCATCATCCGAAAGAGCCATGGAAGGTAGATATAGGCTTGTATGGCGATAATAAAACAAGGAATCATTAACTCATATGACAATTGAATTTGAAACAACCATGTGAGCGCAACGAACATAGCAAGTACACCAAAGGCACTGATCGCTATACCGATTTTCCACAAAAGTTGTTCGCTCGAGCGTTTAACGGATTCTGATAAGCGAAAAAATTGATGTATAAATGGTCCACTAAAGTGATTCGCTCCAGCCTGTATGTTCCATAAAAACGACATGATGATTTGATAAACACCAAGCGTAGCCTCGCTCATAACCAGAGCCGCCACGACCATATCCATTCGGCTCGCCAACAATCCCGTCCAAGTTTGAAGCGCAAAAGCGAAGGACTTTTCGAGGTAATGAAACGTCCAGCTGGGATAGACAAAAGATGAGCGGAAAAGCAGCAAATAAATGACGCCCTTGATTAATAATCCAGCCGCAAATACGGTGTATACCAAATGCATCGGATGCACGATATCAGCTATATACCGACCAAATATGAGCGCAGATATTTGAACTCCAATTAGAATGAATTCGAGCTTTAACGCGAATGAAAATCTTCGATGAATCACAACCAAAACGTCCATGCTTTGTTGTAAAAAACGACCAAGAACTACCAAAGCAAGCGTGATGGTAAACGGGAGCGAAAACCAAAAAAAAGGCAGTCCAAAAATTGCGACCAAAGCAATTACTGCAACAACCGATCGTTCCGCGAAAAAGGTGGAAAAAGCCTCGTAAAAATGACTGGGACGTTCGGCAAAGCTTCGAAGTAAAAAGTCTTTATTCCCCCAATTGATGAGGGTGTTTATGAACTGAGATGCGATAATGATATAAACCAATTCGCCCCAAACCGCTAAAGAGAATAATCGAACGACAACGAAAGACATCAACAATAGGCTTATGGTTGGAAAAACCTGCCAAAGTCCGTTTGCCGCAGCCATGCCTATTTTTTTAGTTCTGACCATGAATCCATGTCATTTTTCGCAACGCAAAAAAGCCTACACCTCGCCCCGCATCACTGAGGTAATAAACTTCTGATTCGTTGACCAATCGAGGTTTTCGTTTGCGGTCGGAACCTTTAGTAATGGCCACATCATTAAAATACAGTTGTCCATCTTTTAACTGAACGCTGGTAGAATCAATGGAAAGAATTTCTTTATCTAAATGTGTAGCATGTTCTCCATTTTCATTAAAAAAATGAGTCGTAATTCCATTCGCCCCTAACGCATAATCAAAAGTCAATAATTCACTTGACTGAGGGCCAACCAATTCAGCATCCATATTCGGATCGGGTTTCAAAAAGGAGACGACTATGGCAAAAAGAACAATTGGAGCAAATGCCAATGTTTGAAGCTTCGGTTTAAACGCAAAAAAGATCAGGATCAACGCCAACAGAAACATGGCCATCCGAAACAATGTAAATCCAGAAAAAACGCTCGAAACCAGCGTAGCTGGAATGCTAAATCCGAGCACCAAGACCACCAAAGTAAGATAGGAGATGGGCGTTTTCCTTTTCCAAAGTCCGAGCATCAGTGGCAACAACAAAACCATAGCATAAACGGTGCTGTAGCCATTATAGGCAATGGCAAAAAGGAGGACCAGCCCAAATCCTTCGAGGCTGCTTTTCGTTTTCATCAAGAGCCTCCAAAGGGCGTAGAGCATGCTGAGTTTAAAGAGCATATCTAAGACCGTGAAGATTTGGAAGTTTTCTATCCAAGGATTAGGGTTTAAGTGCGAGTCATAGACAAATAGGCTACGCAGCAAAACACTCATCGATTGATGCGATGCTGAAAAAGGATCGTTGAATTCATTCGCCAATATTCTAGGAAACACTTCCATTACATATCGCAACCAAAAATCAACAGGCACAAAAATGCAACTGATCAGCACGAGCCCAACTGCTGTAGCTATGTACTTGAAGGAAGCAGACCATCGTTTTTCACGCCAAAGCAATAAGATAAGGAGGATAGGAAATATTTTTAAGCATGCGGCCATTCCCCAGAAAACTGAGCCCTTCCAATCTTTCTTTTGTTGAAAGGCCAAATAACCTTCAACGATGAAAACAAAAAGCAGGAGATATAGCTGACCTTGATACAAACAACTAGCGATGGGGACAAAACATGCGAGTATGAATGCTGGACCCAACCAAAAGTTGATGTTTTGAGCCTTTAAGAGTCGAAAAAGTGTGAGCAGAAAAAACGCTGCGCTGATGGCATTAAAAAGAATTTTAGCCTGAAGCGGCTCAAGTATCAAAAACGGAGTAAAAAAGAGCGCGGTAATTGGTGGCAAAACCATAAAATTTAAATACAATCCTTCGAATCCGAGTTCGAGCACCAATCGGTTAAATTGATACGGATCGTAGAGCTGATCGAAGGTTACTCCATCAAAAAGCAATTTTGCTCCGAAATAATTATTCGCAAAATCAGCCAACTGACCGTCAAATTTGAGCAAGCCAATTAAGATCATCAGAATGACAGCCACCCAAACAGGCAAGCGCATATGGTTTCGAATGTTATTCACGAATACGCGTCTCTTCGAATTTAGGTAAGGATGAATACCTGCTTCGATAACGAGCAAATAAACCTGCAAATGCAGATTGTAGCAACCAGCGCGAAGCGCCTGTTTCGAGCACTTGTTTCATCGCATCAAATACATGCAACCAAGAAGGTCCGAGCATTTCGTCCTTAGCTCGTCTCACTTCCTTTATGCCCTTAATCCATTCCTTATCGCTTACCCCACCCCATCGCATGTTTGTGAGGATGTATTTTGAGTCCGAAAATTCACACTCGGAAGCTAGGGCTCGTAGCAAAAACTCGTAATCCATGGCAACGGAATAATAAGCATTGAATCCGCCCAACACCTCATAGACGCTGCGGTTCACAAAAACACTTGGGTGATTTAGAGTCATTTTTATACGCAATTGATTATGATCTGCAGTCGCAACAAAGGATCTTTTTTCTGTCATCCAAACGCGCATCCGAGCATAGTAAATATCCGCTTGATCCGTTCGATTGAGTAGATGAGCCACTGCACCCTCTTCCATCCAATCATCGGCATTTATAAAACCAATTACATCACCTGTCGAAAGCTGAATTCCTTTGTTGAATCCATCGGCTATGCCATGATCGGGTTCGCTTATAATTCGATCAATTAAAGGCTCGAAGCTTCGAATGATTTCTAATGTTCCGTCTGTTGAGCCGCCATCCACAATGATGTATTCCACATCATTCGTTTTTTGCGACACTACAGATTCTATGCACTGTTTAATGTGCTTTTCGCCATTTAAAACCACCGTGATTACACTCAGTTTCATGGGCTTTTACTGTTGATTGTTATAGGAACATCAAATTCCGGAAAAACCCGTATAAATGCGAATAACCAGCACACATATTCAACCATATTTACGAGAAAACTACCTGTAAATTGATAGATGAATATGAATACGAATAAGATGGTTTGGAAGTAATTGTCACGCACTTTGCACCAATGATATAGAAACCAAATGAGTCCAATCCGAATCGCCAATCCGACAATTCCAAAGGTGGCTAAGGTCTCACCAATTGCATTGGGAATACGCACAATACCAACATCACCTTTATACCCATAATATTTCTCTGCAATTTCAGGAACCAACATTTTGATTTGGCCTAAACCGGCTCCGAACCATATGCTGCGTTCTCTCGCCACTTGTCCGGCTGTGATAAAGGCGTATTTCGTTCTGCTCAGCATAGAAGAATCGGTGCCTCCAATGATATTCTCCAAGCGAATTAAGACGGCATTTTGCGGAAAAAGAATCAGGGCAATAAGCGCTACTAACCCAACAATAGCGACCGACACCATCACAAAGCTGAAAAACCCGCGATTGTAGAACACCTTTTGCCAATGCATCAAGAATAGGGTAAGAAAGGCGAAGGCAATACTGGCCAAAGCGCCAACTGAAAAGCTCAATAACAGCGGAACCACAACAACAACGAGCAGGCCAATTGCATTCGTTTTATGCTGTCGCAGGAGCACTTTTAGCAAATGGAAAATGACAACTGGCGCCAAAATCAGTGAATAATAGGAGGCTTCGTACGTGAGCATTTTTAGTCTCGGGAAATCCGAAACGTTGTTCGTGAATTTTTCCAAATACCACATGGACTCTTTCCAATCGGTAAAGAGCACAATGATCGCGATAATGGTTAAAGCTAGATTTAACATGGCCACTTGCTTAAAAATGGCATGCATATTTAAAAAATGGCGCATGCCATAGGCGAAGGTCGAAATCACAATAAACGTGCTAATTGCCAGTGCATTCGAAACTAAAAACGAGCTTAAATCAACTCCATTTACAAGATGAATGATATCAAAAGGAAGTAAAATCAGAAGCAAAGGGAAGACCACCCATCCTCGTTTTTTAATAAAGAGATATCCGTAAAAAAGGGGTGACAAGAGATGCATGTAAAGCAAACCAAATGGCAATAACAATGCGTTAAAAAAGACATAGACAAAAGCGATCGCGCTGTGGATCTTATGTCTTTTGATCCTAAGCATTTCGAAACCGAAAATTGAAGTGTCGAGCGAAGGGCAAAAAACGAAAGAAAATGTAGGCAGAAAATATGATGAGGCTTAGTATAAAGTCAAAAGCAAGGCTATTAAACCAAACCAGACAAAAAATTCCTGCCACAAAAAACAGTTCTGGTAAAAACTCCTTGAATTGCACTTTTAATATCCGCTTTCGAAGCCAGCCGTATTGAATGGGAAGAATAATAAAAGCTCCGATCAGCAGTCCGAGCGGTAGATAAGCTGAACCAAGCACCTTGTAAACCACAAACATTGCTGCGAACTGAAGGATGCGGAAAATGATTTCATAAGCTGTATTCAACCGGAATGAGTCGCTCCCATTTATCATTTGATAGGGTACAATCGTTAAAAGTAATACGGCCTCATAAATCAAATAGAGCCGTATAAAAAGTGCTGCATCGGCATAGGCATCACCTAACCACAAGGTGAGCACAAATGGACCTATTGTCAATAAAAAAAGGCAGGCACCTAGCCCTAAACCCTCGACCATGGTGGCGTGTACTCGAAACGATTCAAGCAGCGAGTTTACTTCCGATTTCTTTCGAGCCGAATCCGGAAAAACAAAAGCACCAACAGAGACCAGCAGATTATGAATTTGAGTACCAATCATGGAAGCAATGGCGTAAAACCCAAATGTTTTTAAATCCGTAAGCGCCACAACAAAAGCTTTGTCTAAGGAAAACCCTAGCGCTCCGATTGCCGACTGCATCCAATACCAAAAATTATACTTGATATAGGAAATCCGAAGTTTGCTTGACCCGAATGGATACACAGAAACACCTTGAATGTTATGTCTAACAACATATAGTTGAATCAAAAGAACAACCGCCTGCATGGACGCTGTGGCTACCAAAACGAGAAATAAATCATACCCTAAACTCACGAGTAGAATATTCATTAAAACGACTGCGCTTCGTCCAGCCAAATTGAATTTAGACGAGATATCAAAGCGTTGCAGACCCTTCCAAATGCTAAGACAAACAATTTCTACAAATTTTATCCCGACTGAAATACAAGCCGGAACAAGAATTAATAAAGGAACTTGCGCATTGATCCCGGGAATTTCACGCATTGAAATCAAGGAAATTAGCAAATAAATAGCCGCTGCTATACCTATGAGTGCCAAGAACATGATCCAGCCGACCCTTAGGTTTTGCTGAATGACAATACGCATTTTCTTAGCGTCTTTCTCCCCGATGGATTCTGCAACAAGTCGAATCGTAGCATCACCTATTCCTAAATTCAACACCATTGCAAACTGCACAATGGTATTGAACAGCATCCAAAGTCCATATTGTTCAGCTCCCAACTTTGAAAGAAAAATAGGAGTGGCAATCACCATCAACAATGGGTAGGCGCTATATTCTAAAAGCGTCCATATGCTGTTTTTCCTAAGATTCACGATGATTTGTTTGGCTTAATTTAGGCGCTAATATAAGTTCATCAACCAAGGCTTGCGTTTGAATTTGCATAATTTCGCGACCAAAGGAATTAATCGCAAATGGACAACCACCAAGACGAATTTGATATTGAAGAAATAGCTGAAAAGCTATATCGTTTGTCCATACGTATCGTTCGCAAATTGGCCTCACCTTTGGTTCTTCTTTGGCGTAATCCACTGCGTTCTGCGTTTTGGCTGATAAGTTCCATCGCTTTGGCGTTTCTTTTGTCCATTTTGTTACCCGAAACGTATGAGAGTAAATTCATTCTCACTCCTCACAACACGACTGATTTAACCTTCATTAATATGATTGAAGATCTGTATGCATTGAGCAGATCTGAAGACCACGAAGGACTATTTAGAGAATTAGGTATTGATACTGAGGTAGCTCATACAATAAAATCAATAGAATCTGAAATCATTTGGGATGGTAAATTTCACGACTCCGTTAGACTCGCTATTATCATTCTGCAATGCAGCGATACGGGGGCTTTTATTCCTTTGCAAAACGCGATTTTGGACTATTTTGAGCTTAATCCCCATTACATCAAGGCCGAAGGAGAACGGGTTGAAGAGACAGGGATAATGGTTGAACATATTACAGAAGAATTGATTGAACTCGACAGCATTAAGGCCTATTTAATTAAGCAAACCGTTCCGCGTGGAAACGGTGTTATTTACGGTTCCCCACCAGATTTAATGCGGATTTATGAAGCCGAACTTGGACTTCAAGGTCGAAAAATTGTATTTGAACAAGAAAATAATCGGCAAGGAAATTTTGAACTTGTTAAACCGTGTGTGGTGGCCTCAAAACCGATTTTCCCAAAGTTCGGTGCTTTATTACTCTTGCTCCTTCCCTTTGCACTCGTCATTGCTATGCTGAATGCTAGAAAACAAAAATCGTAACAATTCAAGCGTGAAATCGTCAGCTAATAAATCACATATGAAGTTTTATTATCCATTTTTCCTAATCGCAATTATTATGCTCATTGCTTCTTGTAAGGACAAGGCGGGCGACACAACCTTCAATATAGATGTAACTGCTGAGGTAACATTACCAGCTACACACGGCATTGAACTACCTGTGGATGCTGACTCTGAGTGGGAAGAAACCGAATCGACCAGTATTTTTGAATCTGAAAACACGGAAGCAGGTCTTTTGACTTCTGCATCGTTAAAAAACCTTCAGCTAGTTCTCAAAACTCCAGTGGGAGGAAATTTCAATTATTTGGACGAGATATCCGTATTCATCAATGCCGCTGGACTCCCAGAGATAAAAGTGGCAAATAACCTAGACGCTGAAACCGGGGTGGGCATCTTAAACTTTGAAGAACTCGATGTTGATGTTTTAGAATATGTGAAATCGAACACGATACAGTTTAGAGTTAACTATTCGTCTGATGATTACGAAAGTGAGGATCACGATTGTGAAATTTATAGCGTGTTTGAAGTTTCGGGCACAACCCTAAACTAGTTGAGCTTTTAACTTGACCTGCCACTGATGAAGGCCAATAGCGGACATCACTAAATAAACAACCATCAAAGCACTGTATAAATAAAGATCCTTGGATAGATAAAGTCCGATGGTGACTGTGTTGATTACGATCCAAAAATGCCATGAACTGAGGATTTTTTCAGCCTGCATATAACTTGCAATGAAGCTAAAAACCGTTGTTGCTGCATCTAGATAAGGATTGTTTGAGTTTAAATAATGGCCCATTAAAAAGCCAAGGCTAGGAGCAAAAATTGCCCCGATGGATAATGCGATTATATGCTGCTTTAGGCTCCACTTTCTAATTTCTGCTTTGACCTTATTCGGCCTACTCCATCTTATCCAGCCATATATTCCAACCCACACATAATAGGAATAAAGAATGGCCTCTGAGTAGAGTTTCACCTCAGCTCCGGGTGCAACAAACAGGAAAGCCCCGAGTGCCGAACCTAAAATTCCAAACGGCCAGCACCAAATGGACTCTCGCATCAAGAGAAGCAAGAAAATCAGACTTAAAATCACCGAGACAAGCTCGATTTGGTTAAAAAAACTCATTTATTGAGGCAAAGATGCCCGATTTTTCATTTGAATTCTGTCCTTAATAAAATGAACGTTTATTTTGACCCATGCGAATGACTCTAGTTCTATTTGGCCTTTTCTTTTGTATCATTTCCAAATCGCAAACAACCGACACCGTTTCGCTTTATTTTGATTTGGATGAACGAAAATCTTTTGATCACAAAGCGATAGAGGCTTATCTAGAAGATCATAAAAACGTAAAAGTCATAAAGATCATTGGATATTCCGATCAACTCGGAAGTGAATCCTACAATCAAATGCTCTCGAAAGACAGAGCAACAGCCGTGGCCGCATACCTATTGAGTTGGCCCAAAATGAGCATCAATTCCTCCGATATTATTGGTGGTGGTGTTTTAAAAAGCGCTGAAATTGATGCTATTAAGGGTGATTCAAAAAACAGAAGGGTGGACGCCATACTCCAACCACAAATGGAACCACAAGCGACACCAATTAAACAAAAACCGATCATGGTTACTAAAGAAATTTCACCTCCGATAGTTCCTATTTACGAGGACCCTGCCCTCCCGGTTCTCGAAATCGATACCACAGGCGAAACAAACATCATTTTAGAAGGGGTTGGTTTTATTCCTGGACGGCATTACCCCACCCCAGAAAGCCGTCCTCAATTGGAGAGACTATTATTGACCATGAAGACTTATCCAAGCCTTGTGATCGAAGTTCAAGGGTTCATTTGTTGTGATTACACCCAATTTGACGGTATGGATAGCGATACGGAGACACCGAATTTGAGTGAAAACCGAGCTAAATTTATTTATGATTTTCTCGTTAGAGAAGGCATAGACGAAGCGCGAGTGAGCTACATTGGTTATGGTAGTTCGCGGCCAAAGGTGTTCCCAGAGTTGACGGAAGAAGATAAGCAGGCAAATCGAAGAGTTGAACTAAAAGTCGTGCGATAGACCTAGAACCTAATCATTATCCTGAGTTTACGTGCTTTTTATTGAGACAGCTGTAGATCACTTTATGGAAAAGGTTATTTCAAGCTAAGTGATTGAATAGAC
>Ga0115566_10000621_pt1 | contig 30651 bp, 24 predicted proteins | sample COGITO_mtgs_1204_3_FD_87173 | JGI IMG/M metagenome (GOLD analysis project Ga0115566, IMG submission 87173) | Pelagic marine microbial communities from North Sea - COGITO_mtgs_120405 | ecosystem: Environmental > Aquatic > Marine > Epipelagic | place: Germany:Helgoland, sampling site Kabeltonne...
AAAGCCAGCCAGTGAGCGCATGCGGATGGGCTTGGCGGAAGCGCCAGGCGGCGGCGGTGATGCCTGCAACGGCAGCGGACGCGGCCAGCAGGATCAGCAGCGGCCAGTGGTCGGGATAGGGATACAGTGCTGCCTGCGGACCGGGCCAGATGCTGGCCCCCAAGTAGCGGGCGTAGGCGACGAGGGTGGTTTGTAGGCGCATGGCTGGGGCGACATGCGCGAGTGAGACGATGGCCTCGGAGCGTTGGGCGATCACGGTGGCGATGCAGGAACCGAGAGCCAGCAGGAAGTACGGGATTTTCTCGACTAGAAGCGTGCTCCACGGGGTCTTGCGCTGGAACGGCCAGATGTCGAGCACTAGCAGCAGGCAGGGTAGGGTGACGAACATGGGCTTGGCCAACAGGCTGCAGGCAAAACAGGCAACTGAGGCAGTCAGCCAACGCCACCGTTGCGAACTCCGCAATGCCTGGCAATAGGCGAGCATGGCGAAGAGGCCGAAGAAGGTGGACAGCACGTCTTTGCGCTCGGCGATCCAGGCGACGGACTCGACGCGGAGTGGATGCAGGGCGAAGAGAGCACAGACGGCGAGGGCGCAGCCGCGGCGGCCGGTCATGCGCAACAGGAGCAGCGCCAGCAGGGCGGCATTGGCGAGATGCAGCAGCAGGCTGACGGTGTGGTGCGCGCCCGGACGCATGCCGAAGAGCTGGACGTCGAGCGCGTGTGACAGCCAGGTGAGCGGGTGCCAGTTGCTGGCATGCAGCTGGGTGAAGGCCCAGCGCACGGTGGTGGCGCTCAGGCCATCGCGGAGGTGGGGATTGTCGACCACATAGACGTCATCGTCGTAGTTGACAAAGTCAAAGCCGGTGACCGGCGCGTAGACAGCTGCGGTTGTGAGCAGGATCCCAGCCAAGATGAAACCAAACGGAAGATTTGCTGTCTCAGGGGTCTTTTTGCGGGATCGTTTTGCCATGAAGCCTGTGCAATTGCGGTTGAATGGCGCGCGCAACAAACGACCATACCAAGCTTGACTCTATTCACTACAATTCATTCAGCAAACGTTCTCCAAGGAGATTTTAGCATGGGCAAGAGCACCAAGAAATTTAAGACAGAGGTCCAGCAACTGCTGGAGCTGGTTATCCACTCGTTGTACTCGAATAAAGAGATTTTTCTGCGCGAACTGGTGTCGAACGCGTCTGACGCGATTGACCGCCGGCGCTTCGAGTCGCTGTCTAATAAGGAGATTCTGTTCGACGATGCGACTGCGCAGATCAAGCTGAGTCCAGACAAGGATGCGCATACGCTCACGATTACCGACACCGGTATCGGCATGAGCCGCGAGGAAGTAGAGAAAAATATTGGCACGATCGCCAGCTCGGGGACTAAGGCGTTCCTGCAGGAATTGAAGGCTGCGAACGCTGCCGGAAATCCTGACATGATCGGGCAGTTTGGTGTTGGTTTCTATTCCGCATTCATGGTCGCGGATAAAGTGAGCCTGGTGACCCGCCGCGCGGATCAGCCTGCGGACTCCGCAACGAGCTGGACCTCGACCGGAGATGGCTCCTACACAGTAAATGATGCGACCAAGGATGAGCCGGGCACGGAGATTGTCCTGCATCTCAAGAACCAAGTCGTGATCGAGTCTGACGACGACGAAGACAACGATCCAGCAGATACGTCTGATTTTGGCGAGTACCTGGACGAGTGGAAGCTGCGCAAGGTCGTGAAGCAGTATTCTGACTTTGTCGAATACCCGGTCGTGATGGACATCACGCGCGAAGAGCAGCCGAAGGATGAGGAAGGCAACATCATCGAAGGCGAAGACGCGGTCGTAACCGTGGACACGCAGACTTTGAACTCCCAGAAGGCGCTGTGGACCCGGCCGAAGAGCGAGATCAAGGACGACGAGTACAAAGACTTCTACCGTCATATCTCCCACAACTACGATGAGCCTTCCGAGATTATCCATTTCACGGCTGAGGGCATGGTGGAGTTCACCGCGTTGCTCTATCTGCCGTCAACGGCACCGATGGATCTCTACATGCCGGAGCAAAGCCGCCGGGGCATTCACTTGTTCGTGAAGCGCGTTTTTATCATGGACGACTGCAAAGAGCTGGTGCCTGAGTACTTGCGGTTCGTGAAGGGTGTGGTGCAGTGCAATGACCTGCCACTGAATGTGTCTCGTGAGTTGCTGCAGGAAGATGCGATGGTCAAGCGCATCCAGCGCAACCTGACGACGAAGATCCTTAGCACGCTGAAGAAGATGAAGACCAAGCAGAACGATAAGTACCTGGCGTTCTACCAAGAGTTCGGCAAGATCCTCAAGGAAGGGCTGCACTTCGACACGACGAATCGTGACAAGCTGCAAGAGCTGGTGTTGTTCGAGAGCAGCATGACTGAGGCTGGTGTGCTGACTGACCTGCGCGAAGTGCGCAATCGGATGCCGGAAGACCAGAAGGCGATCTACTACATCACGGGCGACAGCCGCACCGCAGTGGAAGCTTCCCCACACCTGGAAGTCTTCAAGAAGAAGAGCTACGAAGTGCTGTACCTGACCGACGCGATTGATGAATGGGTCATCCAAGCGCTCACCGAGTACGACGGCATGCAGTTGCAACCGGTGGACCGCGGCGACCTGGAGCTGGGTGATGATGCCGAGAGCAAGGAGAAGCTGGATGCTGCTGGCGAGACGCATAAGGATCTGTTGACCTACGTCAAAGAGCACTTGGGCGAAGATGTGGAGGAAGTGCGCTTTTCGAATCGCCTGACCGACAGCCCAAGCTGCTTGGTGGCCGGTGAGGGCGGCATGAACGCGCACATGGAGCGTATCTTCAAGAGCATGAATCAGGACGTACCTGCCAGCAAGCGGGTTTTCGAGCTGAATCCCGATCACGCATTGGTTGGCATTATGGATGGCCTGCTTGGTGCGGACAACAAGGACAAGCTCGGTGACTACGTGGACTTGCTCTACAACCAGGCTCTGCTGTCGGAAGGCAGTGACTTGAAGGACGCGCAGCGCTTCGCTAAGCTGGTCGGCGAGTTGATGGTCTTCCAGGGCGAGACCCTGCAGGCCTAAGCACCTGCCTGTTGCGAAATACGCGATCGAACTGGTCGCGTATTTCGTTGGTGCCCGCTGAGCTGCGAGCTGTGAGGTGTGAACTCTTGCGGTCCCGCCGTGGCAGTTTATCGTAGATTTCGTCCATCGTTATGGACGATTGTATGCCAAGGCGCCAGTGACTAACGAGGGGGAGCAACGTGGAACTGACGGGGAAGCGTTTTCTCGTAGTAGGTGGTGCTGGCTTCATCGGCTCGCACGTCGTGGACCAGCTCCTGCAACAGGATGTGGCCGAGGTTGTTGTATTCGACAATTTCAGCCGTGGGTCGCGCGAGAACCTTGAGCAGGCGTTGCTTGATGAGCGTTGCAGCATTTTCCCGCATGGTGGCGATATCTTGCAGACAGATGTGTTGCAGGATGCGATGGCGGGGATGGACGGGGTGTTTCACCTCGCGGCCCTGTGGCTGTTGCATTGCTATGAGTACCCGAAGGCTGCCTTCGATGTCAATATCCGGGGTACGTTTAATGTGCTGGAGTGTGCGCTCAAGGCGGGTGTGAGCCGTCTGGTCTACTCCTCGAGCGCGTCGGTGTATGGGGATGCGGTCCAGGAGCCCATGCCCGAGTCGCACCCGCTGAACAATGACACGTTCTATGGGGCGACCAAGATCGCTGGCGAGCAGATGCTGCACGCCCTGTTTCATCGCTATCAGGGGACGGCCCAGCACTTTGACTACGTGGGGCTTCGCTACATGAACGTGTACGGGGCTCGGCAGGACTACCGCGGCGCCTACATCGCGGTCATCATGAAGATGCTGGATCGGCTGGATCGTGGCTTGCCGCCCGCGATCTATGGCGATGGCTCGCAAGCCTACGACTTCATTTGCGTGAGCGATGTGGCCCGGGCCAACATCAAGGCGATGGCCGCAGATGCGACCGACCAGTTTTATAACGTGGGCAGCGGGACCAAGACGTCCATCTCGGAGTTGACCAAGCTGATTCTGGAGGTGACTGAGTCCGACCTAGAGCCTGCGTACGAACCGGCGGGGCAGACCTTTGTCCAGAACCGGATCGGCAGTATCGAAGCGGCGCGGAATGACCTTGGTTTTCTGACAATGGTCAAACTTCGGGATGGGTTGCGGGAACTGGTGGACTGGCGGAATGGGCATCGGGAGCAGGTGGAAGCACGCCGACGCGCCGCAGGAGTGGATATCCAGCAGCCATGAAGAACGGCGAACGCGGCAGGCGTTTGCTACGCGCACTGGACATCGATCAGACGGTGCTGTTTGGGATCGGCACGCGGGTTTGGACGGTGTTGGGTGGCCCCGTCACCATCCTCTTGCTGGTCACATTTTTCTCGTCTGAGCTCCAAGGATTCTACTTTACCTTCACCAGCATTGTGGCTCTACAGAACCTCTTGGAGCTGGGATTTCGCACGGTGGCGATGCACTTCGCAAGCCATGAATGGGCCCACTTACACCGAGACGAGGATGGGCTACCGCAGGGTGATCCTGACGCATTGAGTCGGCTGCGTTGCTTGTACCGGGTGACGCTCGGTTGGTTCGCCACCGTGGGGGTTTTGGTGGCCATCTGCTTGGCCATCGGTGGCTACGTGTTCTTCAGCAACACTGCTGGTGACACGGATATAGCCTGGCAGGCCCCATGGCTGGCGCTGAGCCTATTTGTCGGAATTCAGTTCGCGCTGACACCGACATTAGCCCTCCTCCAGGGCTGTGGCGAGGTTAAACAGGTATACCGCTTCCAGGCCGTCGAAGCCTTCTTAACGCGTCCGGCCCTGTGGGGCACGATCGCGTTTGGAGGCGAACTCTGGGCCTGTGTGGCGTTGGCGGGCACGCAGGTCGCGCTGGTCCTATTCTTCTTGCTCAGGCGCTATGGCGGATTCTTTCGCTCGATGCTGCAGAAGCCGGAAGCGGCGAAGATGGAGTGGATTCGCGAAGTAGTCCCGATGCAATGGCGGATGGCGCTGGCTACCGGCTGCGATATCGCTGTCTTTCCCGTGTTCAATATGACCATTTTTGCGTCGGAAGGCGCAGCGGCAGCAGGGCGGCTGGGGATGACGATCAATCTCATTGCTGCCGTCACCAGTATCACCGGCACGTGGGTGATCGCGCGGACTCCTGAATTTGGCGTCTACGTGGCTAAGGCCTATCGTACGCTTCACCAACGGCTCACTCGCATTTTCGCGGTGACCTTTCCGATTCATGCCTTTCTGCTGGGAGTTCTTTTTATCGGCATCGTCATCTATCCGGAGCTTAATACGGAGGAGGCAGACGTGGTGCTGGTGCCGAGCCAGGCGATCTTGTTCCTGATCGCTGCGTTCCTCCTGCGCTGTAGTCTGCCCTTCTCTGTATACATGCGGGCACACAAAGAAGAGCCCTTGATGATCGTCTCGCTCATTTTTACGGGGGGGCTTCTGCTCTATACGGTGACGCTCGGGCGCACACATGGCGTCACCGGAATTGGAGTCGCGTACATGAGCGCCTGTCTGTTGCGAATCCCTGCTTCGTTCATAATTTACAAAAGGGCAAGCAAGCGATACCGTGCCGCCTCCTCCGCGCAAGCCCAAGGCCACGACTAACGAACAAGGCTTCAGCTTCAAAGTCGCTGCTGCTGGCCGGGCCGTTGTCCGATGAACTTCAACAGCATCTGGATGCTGGGTTCACCGCTGGAGAGGATCACAAGGAGGTCGCGATCGGCAGCTATTGGCAGTTTCGGGAGAAGTTTCAGTACGGCGTGCGGCTGCTTGGCCCCTACTTTCCGGTCACGGCGGCTGCTCGGAACGCGGCGGATTAGTCAGTCTGCGACTGGTTACGGTCGGGGATGAAAGGGCTGCAGCTTGTTCTCCAGTTCGTTCTCCTGCGAGCTGGCTGGCATTGCTTCAGCCAGCGGCTCTTCCAGCGCATCAAGGACATCGAGAAATGCCTCAGCTGTATGCCCTTCGCGGAGCTTCGGCACGGCGATGGCCACGAGTTCCGGGGCTGTTGGGCAGGGCAGTCGTGCCGCCAGCGATTCATCGTGCAAGATTCCGACCTGCAGTTCGAGTGCTCCGTGCTCAGCCCATACGTCGTCGGGGATGAAGCTCTCGTAGCCCTCCTTCCGGTCGCTGGCTTGATCGCCGAACTCAAGATTCTCGCTGCCGAGCTGAGCGATGCGTCAGCAGAGGTTATGGAGGCAATGTCCAGTCTTGTCGCCGCGGACTTATCGCGGTCAACAGCGTCAGGTACGCTGGTGCAAACTCTGCCCACGGGCATTGAGAGTCTGAACCTCTTTGGCACGCCCCTGACCGACAAGGCCGTGCCGGCGCTCGCGGCACTGACCAACTTGCAGTGCCTGTTCATCAACGACACCGAGATCTCAGCGACCGGCGTGTCTCAGCCGCGCGAGGCCTTGCCCGACTGTGAAATCGTGGCCGAACGTCAGGCTCTGATTCCGGTCAACGCGCTACCTAAACCGGTCACCGGTAAGCTCCCAAAGGCAGCGAAAACGGCACCCCTTCCAGCGCTGCCGAAGGATGTCCCGCAAGAGTGGACTTGGATTTCGCCGGATGCCACCGTGACCTGCAGCAGCACCAGCGAGTGGTCGACTGACAATCCCGACACCCTGCTGACCACACAGGCCGGTGACTTTTCCTTCCATTCCGCGTCAGAGACGGAACCCTGGCTGATGATTGACCTAGGAACCGTATATACTCTGGCAGGAGTAGAAGTCGTCAACCGTCCAAACCTCGCCGAGCGCACCCAGCAACTCTACATCAGTCTGTCGTCCGACTTGATCACTTGGCACCCGGCCTTTGTCGCGGCCCAGCCCGAGGACCGCTGGCTGATCCCGCTCGAGGGAAAACCTAGCGCCCGCTTTATCCGCATCGGCAGTCACAACGACGAACCGAACTTCTTCCACCTCAAAGGCGTCCGAATTTTCGGGCATAGGCTTCTTTGAAATGACCGGTCCAGGCTGAATCGGCCACGCAGCCTACCCGCGTGCGGTTAGAAGCAGTCGATGAAGTAGCCTAGGTCTCGAAGGCGTTTCTTGAGTTTGTTGCGGTCGCCGGCTTTCACCAAGATCCGTCCGCCTTCGGCCATGATCGTGAGCGCCCGCAGGGCGGGCTCGGTCCGTAGCAATTGCCTGAACTCCGGGGATTCGCCTACTTCCAGGACTGTGAACGGAGCGGGCGTGAGCGGATTGACCCGCAGCAGTAAGTTCTCGAAGAAGTCTTCCCAGACCGCAGGGAGTGCGTCCGGCAGCAGGGACTTGAGCGTGTCCACTTTCCGCTGGACATGGGCCTCGCTGGTACAGTCTTTGAGGAAGCTGCCCCCGTCGATTCGATAAAATCCACCGCCGATAGGCTGCGCCACCTGCTTGAGGGCGACCTCGAGAACGGGATTGCTACCGGTAAGGCGGATAAACAGCCGACGCTCGTCAAGCACGACTTCGCCCATGGCCTGCTCTTCGAGACAGGTCTCGGAGCCGCCTTGGAAGTACCACTCACCGACCGCCGTCAGGCGCACAGCCTTGAGGGCCTCGGTCGTCGGCAGGTAGTCCTCTGGTGGATCGATCTTGGAGGTTTCCTCGGGCGGCACAATGACGGCGTCGACGACTCCGATGGCAGCAAGAACCATGAAGAATGTGCGAACCAGCGGCTTCTCCCAATGGGTGTTCTGATTCCCGCCGAGGTGCTGGCGCTCGAGGCCCCACTTTCCCTGAACGCTCAGATAGGCGTCATGGCAGCAAGGCGGGACCGGAAGCGGAAGGCTGTTGTAAAGGATAAAGTCGTGCAGGTCCTCGAGTGTGACCCACTGCCCTTTGGGCACGGCGGCCATGACTGCCTCCAACGATTCGAGACACACGGCCGCTGCATCGCTCCACATTGCGTGATAGACATTCTTGAGCTGGGGCATGAACTGCGGAGGAAGGAACCCCGAGTGGAGAGGATGTGCGGGCGGCTTGGTCAATAGATCCAGCCAGTTGCAAAGCACTTCGGCCGGTTTCGCGCGGGGCGCAGTGGCTGTGGCAGCCCCGGCATCCCCTAGGCAGACGAGGATTTCCAGCCGTCGGTGGGCGAGCTTTCGGACGTTGGGGTAAAACTCATCAAGCTCCCAGCCTGCTTCCTGCAGGGCGCGCAGTCCTGCTACGGTCAGGGTACCGTTCTTCTTGCGCGCAATCACGCCCTGCTGGCACATGGCATCCAGAGAAGGAAAGCGGCTGACAAATGCTGGGTCCGCCTGGAGGATGCGCGCACCAGGAAAGTTCGGCTGCTCTGTTGTTCCCTGCAGCCGGGCCTTCTCCGGCACTGGCAAAGCTGGTTTCAAGCGGAGTCTGAGCCAGTGCTGGAGACTAATCCGGACAATGCGTTGATAATAGTCAGATTCGAAGTTGAGCAATCCGCTGAACGAACTCTTCAGGCGAACTGTTGGGGTATACAGGCCCTGCTCGACGTCGACCACGGAAACCCCGGTCTTAGCTTCGATCTTCTCAGGGGGCACCGGCACCGTTTGCCAGGCCATGAAGTTGACCACCTGTTGGAACTCTGGCGAGAGTTTGTCATAGAACTCGCGCATTCCGGCAGCAGTGCCGAGCGTTCGGGCCAAGGCCAGGGCCATATCCGCCTTGGTCGTCCCGGCGGTGATCTCGATCCCAGCAAGTCGCTTGGCCGCGTTGATGATATTCCTGAGGTCACCGGCCTTGTGTCCAGCCATGATCTGATCGATCAGTGGCTGCAAGTCCAAGGCTTCTTCTACCTCTTCAAATCCGGAAGGGCCCAAGGTTTGGAGTGCCGCTATGACTGTCCCGAGTACCCCGGAGTCCGGATGATCTCTGAAGTCATAGAGCCATCTAATCTTCTTGTCCAATTCCAGCCGGGTGCTGCCAATCATCGTCGCCGCAGCTTTGATCATTGGGGCGGGAGATAGGACTGAGGTGTCTATGATAAGCGCCTCGGTGATCGGCTCGCGGATCACATCCAGCATCCCTGTGATGGCGAGGAAGCGAACCATGCTGTCCAGCCAAGTCTGCCCCGGGTAGGCCACACAGGCGAGCAGGGTCTCGCGCACTGAAATACTCTTGCCCAACGGAAGCGTCTGCGCGCTGTAACGGCCGTACAATGCTGGTCTCTCGCTATACCCGAGAACTGCACTGATGCCCATCACGCGTTCAGAGGCATCCCCGGTCAACAGCCTGCAAACGTGCTCTGGAGACCAGCTCTCAGCTTCTGGCGGCAATGACTTCACCCAGCGTTCTCCCACGCAGTGGGCACAGAAGCGTCCCACCTTCCCGACCCGGGTCAGCATGTAGCCTGGAGGGCGGGACTGCTGGCAGCAGGAGCAGATCGTGCGCTTGTCCATACGGACTACCGTTCCCCCACCGGCCTTGACTTGGCTGTCCAGCTCTACCAATCGCTGACTCATGCATCTAATCCCAAGGCAAACTGGATGTCTTCGAGGCTAAATGCTTTTAGCGAGGCGGAGCTCGCCCCGACCAAGTTCTCGAGAATCTCACTCTTCCGTTCCTGAAGCAGCAACATCTTCTCTTCGATCGTCTTGCGGGTCACGAGTTTGTAGGTGAATACCCTGTTTTTCTGGCCGATCCGATGCGTGCGGTCTATCGCTTGGGTTTCCGCGGCCCGGTTCCACCACGGGTCGTAGATGAAGACATAGTCCGCAGCCGTGAGATTCAGGCCGACCCCGCCGGTTTTTAGAGTCATCAGGAAGACGCAGACCGAGTCGTCGTTCTGAAAGCGCTGCACCAGGGCCTCACGATCTCGTGTGGCGCCAGTCATCGTCAAGTGCTCAATCCCAGCCTCATTCAAATCATCACTCAGCGAGTCCAAGGCCCCGAGAAAACTGGCGAAAACCAGGCATTTGTGCCCATTCGCCGTCGCCTCCAGCAGTTCGTTGATCACCAGTTCGCGCTTGGCCGACAACACCGTCCCTTCGGTCCGACTCTCCGGCGTCGAAGCGAGTTGTCGCAGTTCCGTAAATGCCTGCAGCACCATGAATTGGCTCTTAGCGAGCCCATTTTCCTCGACCTCGTTGTCAATCAAATCGCGATAAAAGCGCCGTCTGCTTTCGTATAGCGCAGCCTGTTCGGTCGACATATCGACGTAGAGCACCTGCTCCACCTTGTCCGGCAGCTCCGTGAGCACTTCCTCTTTCGTCCGTCGCAGAATAAACGGAGCAATCTTTGCCCGCAACTCCAGCATGGCCTCGCGGTCATCGCCCTTACTGATTGGCACATTATAGTCACAGTTGAAGTCCGTTAGCGTCCCGAACATCGAAGGATTGAGAAACCGGAACAGCGAGTACAACTCGGTCAGGTTGTTTTCCACCGGCGTGCCACTCAACGCCAGCCGGTACTTCCCCTTCAGCAGTAATACCGCCTGGGCCACCTGGGAGCCGGGGTTCTTCGTGTTCTGTGACTCATCCAGCACGAGGTAGTGAAAACGAACTTCCTGCAGTTCCTCGATATCAGCGCGCACCGTCCCGTAGGTCGTTAGCACCAGATTTTGCCTTTTCGCCTTTTTCAGGTTACGTCCTTGCCCATGATAGACCGCAAAGGTCAGGTCCGGTGCGAACTTCGCAATTTCCGACTGCCAGTTGAACAGCAGGCTGCGCGGCATCACAATGAGTGACGGCGGCGTCTTCGCCTTCACTGTTGCGCGCAGCACCGCCAGCGCCTGCAGCGTCTTGCCCAAGCCCATGTCGTCGGCCAGGCATGCGCCGAGGCCAGCAGCGTGCAGGCGACGCAGCCACTCATAGCCGTATAGCTGGTAGGGCCGCAACTCCGCGCTCAGCGCCGGAGCCTTGAAGCGCTTCTCACCACTTAGCGCTTGCCTGATCTTCTTTACGCCCGCTAGCTCTTCCAGGCGCTCCCGTTCGTTAGCCTCGACCAAGTCATCAAGAAACGAAAAATCGAAGTAGGAAAGCCGAGTCTGGCTAGAGCCTTTTCGGCGGAACATCCGCTCCAACTTTCGCAGGTAGTCCGGGTTAATAACCGCCCGACTGCCATCGTTCAGGGGCAGGTAGACCTGCTTCTTGAAATACTTCAGCGCCTCGACCAGAGAAATGCTTTGATCGTCGATCTCCAGCGACACATCTGCGGACAGGAAATCCACGCCGGTCCCGATACGGTCCAGGCGTAGCTTGGGCCGACTGGTGCGAATCTTGAACCGGGTCAGAGATTCCGCACCGAAACAACGGTGTTCTGCTAGCAGGAGCGGCAGCGTCGCTTCCAGAAAGGCCTCGACGCAGGGCGCTTCAAGCAGAAAGAAGTTCTCATCCTGGCAATAGCTGCCGCCGCACTTCTTGGCAGCCTTCTTGAGGGCCGTATCCACCGTCCGCATACAATTCGCCACCGATTGATAGACCACATCGCCCACCACCAGCGTACGCTCCATATCGTTGACCGTCACTGCCCGCGACAGCTCATAGCCCTCGACAAACTCATTGTCGAATCCTAGCATCGAGAGGCCGATGCGCAGCTTCAGGTTGCCCTCGTCATCCACCTCCTCGAACACCACCGCTGGCTCGACAGTCCGGAGCGGGCCAGGCATCTCCCGGTATCCCTCGTAGACCACCTTGACGCCGTCTAGCGCTGAGTACAGCAGCGTCAAGAATCGCTCCAAGTCCGTTGCCGCGAATCGCGTCGCAAAGTGTTCCAAGTCAGCAAACCGCGACCCGAGTGGGGGAATTCGGAGCAGCCGCTTGCGTTCGACCACCACGTACGACTCGGACCATTGCTCGAAGTCGTCCCACAAATTGCCTACTTCAGCCACCTGTGTCTGCGCTGTAAAGCCATCCGCCTTCGGCGTCAGCACCACATGAATCCGCGCGGGTGTCTCCGCTAGAGTCACTGGCTTGAGAGTGTGGTTCACCAGCCCACCAGTCTCCGCCAGCAGCGGCACCAAGTGCTCGTGCTTCGCCAGAAACACCCGGTCCTCGGAGCTCTCCCAGCTGAAACGCATGTTTTCCCGTTCCCGCGCCGCCTCCAGGGCCTTCAAGGCCTCCCGCCGTGCTCCATGCACTAGAGCATAACCACCGGTCCAAAGCTTGCCCTTTGCATTCACAGCCGTGACATAGGCGCCTTCGGCGCAATGGCTCACGCGGAAGAACACTTCCCCCGACGTCGATACAGAAGGCATCTGCCAGATGCGCGGAGGTTCTCGCAGCACACTAAAAACATCATCCATCGAAAATCTTCCTACGTTTTGGTGCCGCCCGCGCGCGGTACTATTCCGCGTGGGCCAGACCGGTCAACCAACCTGGCGCGACGAAATCTTGCCGGCTTGTGGTTCAAGGGCAGCAACCGGCGAGCTAGAAAATGAGAGAGGAAGTCGAACGCCCGGTCTGAACCTGCACGGTGCGCGTCCGCGCCTTGGTACCCTTCGCTCCACTGAATATGTACCTTGGTGCCCTTGGACGCTTCCATCGCTAGTTACGAGTAGAGTAACTTCCAGAAGTTGTGGGTGGAGAAGTTGAAAGGGTGAGGCTTGCCCACGGTATGGGTGTCGAAAACCAGCAGAAGGAGAACGCCTCATCCTCACACTATCTTTTCAATCGCTGTCGTCAACCGGCGCACAGATCAGCCTGGAAGAGACGCTGCGGGGTCACTTACGTGGTGCGCGGAAGGAGATTCTCGAGGAGGAGCTTTCGCAGTTTGTACAGGACATGCAAGGCAAGCGCACAGCCGATGGACGTAGAGCCATCGTTCGCAATGGCTTCCACAAAGAACGCGTTGTTCAGACAGGTACGGGCCCTGTTCCCCTTCGTGTTCCCCGCACGCGTGACCGCTCTGGAGGCGGCGACTGCTATCAAAGTGCGATCATCACAAGCTACAAGCGCCGAACTTTGATTCTTGATGGAGCTGTCTGCTATTTCTAGTTCAAAGGGTTGTCCACGGGGCACATGTTGCCAGCATCACGAGAACTCTTCGGGCCTGGTGCCCGCAATCTGTCGGGTGCCTGTGTGAGCTGGCTGACGCGAAGCTGAACTCACGAGTACAAGCAATGTAATAGCCGTGATCTCAGCGCTGAACAGTCGGTATATGTCTGGGTTGACGGCATCCACTTCAACGTGCGGATCGACGAGAACAAGCTGTGCACTTTGGTGGTAATGGAATCGACCAAGGATGGCCGCAAGGAACTCATTGCCGTGAAAGGCGGCTACCGTGAGAGCCGCAGCCAACGCTGCTGGGTTCACAAGACCGCCAACATTCTCGACAAGCTTCCTAAGAAGTTGCAGCCGAAGGCCAAGGGCATGATTCACGAGATGTACCTGGCGGAGACCAAGACTGACGCTCTGGCATCGCACCAGCTCTTCTTCGCCGTCTTTGCTTACAAGTACCCCGGGGCTGGTCCTCAAGCTTGCCTTAGAGGCATCGAAAGGTTGTTGCAGGTTAAACGGTCACGTCCTGATTATCAAGCCCTTCGCCTCGGCCATAATCTTCGAGGACGAAATCGAAAAACTCCAACAAGCGGCCTAAACCAAGTACAAACCCATACCGACGGTGGACCTCTCCCAACCGAAAATACCATACACAACAAGTGCAAATTACTCCCCAGTGTACGAGCGGTGGGGAACCCGCTGCTCTGCTTAACGCTGCTCGCGGTTGGGCGCACGGACATCGGCAGGGCTACCGTCCGTGTACGTGATGGTATTCCAGGATTTAGTAACTACATCTAGGTCAAGCGTGTGTTCCAGTCGCAACGCAACCGCAAGGGCCCATTCCTTGGTGGCTCGATACATCCCACCGGGAAGAAAGGAGTAGCCACTGTCGATAGTAGTTACGTAGCGTGGAATTCCTGGCAAGCCAAAGAAGTTGGGTACAAGTTCTGTTGTGCCCCCGTCAAGTTGGCGCTCTTCGATCTGACAGGCACCGGTAACATCGTGGTTCCAAATGCTGAAGGCAATGCCAAGCGGGAGTTTCTCATTCACGTCGTAGCTAAGCGCAGGGGTGAGTGACGAGAACTCGCCTTCCAATCTGGCCGCGAATTCGCTGTTTACGATGAACGTATCCAATTGGGTGATGAGAACTTCACTTTATCGATTGGTTCTCACAACGTCACGATTGAAGCGATACTGTTTGAGATTGCTCAGGGAGAGAGCAAAGGGCCTGCCTTCGAGGGGTTACACTGCACTCAGTTAGTTCAAGTCAGTCAGGCCTAATGAGTGTGATGTACCAAAAAATTCGGCATCCACATCTGCTTGCTGAAAAAATGATCGACTGCGAACGAAAGCTCCGGCCGCCACAGTTTCGACAAGCCAGCAGGATGCCAATTGGGCGCCGTGCCGTCATCGGCCACGGCAACAAATGCACCGTCTTGACCAACTTCACGCGCTCCAGAACCTACCCGCACTGGACTGGAACTGATTCTGACTTGTGCTGTTGAACTCAGCGCGAACAAAAATCAGACAGAAATGTGGAGCCTTTATGCGGCCCGGGCGCCAAGGTTCACGAGTTAGGAACCTGGCGAGATCGTGAATTGATGCAACTGCCTGTAATCGAAAGACTGAGTTGTCTTAGCTATTTTGTGACAATTAAAACCAAGCCCTTGAGGTAACTGCCCTCCGGGTGCGACACTGAAACGGGGTGATCTGCAGGCTGAGCCATGCGTTCAAGAACTCTTACGTGACGCCCGACAGAGAAGGCGGCAGCGGCAATGGTGTCTTCGAAGAGTTGCCGCGAAACTACCTGCGTGCAAGAGAAAGTAAACAGGATCCCGCCATCCGGAAGCTGGCGTAGTGCGGCTTCGTTCAGCCGTTTGTAGGCCTGGACGGCTGCGTGGCGTGCGCGCTTGGATTTGGCAAATGCCGGTGGATCAAGAATGATCAGGTCGGGTTCATCTGGCAACGCTCTGAAGTATTTCATGCAATCTGCCTTGTGGCAGCTGGCCCGCTCCTCGGGGATGTCGTTGAGCGTCAAATTGGCCTGCGCCAGGGCTAGGGCATCGGCGGAGGAGTCCACACTCAGCACATGCGCCGCACCGGCCTTCGCCGCATAGACAGAGAAGCCGCCGGTAAAACAGAAGGCATTCAGGACCTTTCGCCCAGGCGCATAGCGGGCCAGCAAGGCACGATTCTCGCGCTGATCCAGGAAGAAGCCGGTCTTCTGGCCTCGCTGCCAGTTGACCCGGAAGGAATGGCCATGCTCAAGAATCACGCCCTCGCCTTCACCGCTTCCCACCAGCCAGCCAGCGCTTTCGGTGTCTTTGCTGCGATCGATCACCGCGGTGACCTCAGGGACGGTCTCGACGATCGCCTCAGCGATTGCTTGCGCACTCCGCAACATCCCCGGCGCGTGCGCCTGAAAGACTGCCACAGAGCCATATACATCCACAATCAGCCCTGGGAGCTGGTCCCCTTCCCCGCAGATGAGGCGGTAAGCATTGGTCTCGGTGCCTGGCAGGGCCAGCGTGGTGCGCAGCGCGCGGGCCTCGCCGAGCCGCTCACGCCAGAAGCTATGGTCGATCGCACGCTGCTGCCAAGAGAGCACGCGCACGGCGATCGATGCACGGTTGTAATGGCCGATGGCGACAAATTCGCCCCGCGACGTGTGCACATCCACCACTTCTCCGTCCAGTAGCTCCGCCTCTACGCGAGTTAAGGCCCCAGAAAAAATCCAGGGATGGCGACGGCCAAGCGTGCGTTCTTTGCCTTTTGCGAGGGTAACGACAGGTCGGGACATGGGGATACAGAGCAGGGGTGAGCATAAGAAAACGAATCAGTGGGATAATTTTCTCCCTAAAAAGGGAGCTGGACTACTCCACGACGGAGTGTTTGCCGATCTCCATGAAACACACAGTTTGACAAACCGGGCAGGTTTCGACGTCGCTGGTGCAGGAGCTCTTCTTGGCGCGCACGCCGTTCAACCACTCTTGGATGGCTGGGCCACCGCCAGTGACCGATTCCATGAATGCTCGAAGACGCATGCTTGTTTGGATGCTGATCAAATGCTCGATCTTACAAGCATCGACTTCCGCCTGTTCGTCATCAACACCAAGTACTTCCGCCAAAAAGGAATGGACCAACTCCGCGTTGTGCTCCACGACTTCGGCCAGCCGGCGGCCCTCTTCGGATAAGCCAAGAAACTTATTGTCATCTTCGGTGATTAATCCGCGCTTTTTGAGCGGACGGAGGCTCACTGAGCAGCTTCCGCGCGTGACGCCGAGCCGTTTCGCTACATCGGTCACCCGGGCATAGCCATGCTCGACTAGTAACTCGTGCACAGCCGTGAGATAATGAGCGTTGCTGTGCGTAAGTGTATTGGCTTCAAATTCTTTCCAAACATCGTGTTCCATACGATTCACCGCCGTGTCACTCAGGGGGAACTGCTACAGTGCGCCTTCAAGTGGAACTTGCAATGGCTCTAACATTCGATATAATCACCCACTTTTGTTGCCCGACCGAAGCCGGTAAGGTCGCGGACGCGGCGCGCGAAACAGAGAGACTGATTTAGATGCCAACTTACGACTACAAATGCAAAGGATGCGATCACCAGTTCGAGACGGTGCAGAGCATGCTCGCGGAGCCGCTCGCCGACTGTCCGGAGTGTGGAGGTGCGCTCAAACGCCTGATCGGGACCGGAGCTGGAATTATCTTCAAGGGCAGCGGCTTTTATGCCACAGACTATCGCTCGGACTCCTATAAATCGGACGCGAAAAAGGAGACGGGGAGCGCGAGCGCGAAGAGCGAGCCTGCCGCGGAAAGCAAAAAACCGAAAGCAAGCACATCTGGAAGCGACTCCGCGTCAACCTGACCCGACCTCCGCCCCCAGCGCCAGGTTCGGGAACCCACGACTCAGCAAGGCTTTACCATGATTCAATGTCCCAAATGCAAATCTGAAAACCAGATCGGTGCGATCTTCTGTCGCACCTGTAGCGAGAAGCTGGATCTTGATAATCTCGAACCAGCAGACCTGATCGCCAAAAACACGGCAGGCGGGAACGCTATTTATTTTTTGATGCGGCTCTGCTCCCTTATCCTTCTGGTTGTCGGTGGTGGCGTGATCGTGCTTATGGTGCTTAAGCCGCCGTTTACGGAATACCCTGCATTGTCTGAGAAAGAGCAGGTAGGGATTCTGAACAAGTATAAACGTATGGGCAAGCGTAAGCCGGTGGCACTGACCGAACCTCAAGCCACATTCATCATCTCGGACGTCCTCCTGGAATTAGACGAAGCATCCAAGCTCAAGCAGAAGGAGATTTGGTTGATCGAAGGGGCGGTCCCGAACTTTCTTGCGGATGGGGTGATCGTGGAGTTCCCCGTTGATGGCGTCGCGCGTGTCCATTTGAAGTCCATCGCTTTCGAAAAGCTCGACCTCTACACGTCGGTGCAGGGGCGGCTCGGAACGGGGAGCAATGGGGTCGACTTTGATATTACCAAGGTTTGGCTCGGGAGGTTGCCAATTCCTCACTGGCTGCCATTTGTGCGTGAGTTCGCCATGGCTCGGTTCGAGTCGGTCCAAAGCGGCAAACCGCAGGTGCAAAGTACCAAGAAGTCGATCCGGACCGCGCGTGTCACGGCTGGTAGCGTGGCGGTTACTCGTTGAGGGATCTTGGTCTCGCTTTCCTCTTGCTCTGTCTCGGCGCCTGCGCAGTCTTTGCCCGAGGAGAAGACTGGCACAAGGATGCCGACGCCGCAATCCGTGAAGGTGTCTCCTATCTGGCGACTACCGTCAACGCGGACGGAAGCTGGGGTAAGAAGAAACAGCCGGCAATCTCAGCGCTCGCAGCGTTGGCCATGACCGGTGTCGCAAGCGCAGACACCGCGACCAGTCAGGCTGCCGTCGAGGCTGCCATGACGTTTGTGACCGGCTTTGCCCGGGAAGACGGCTCTGTCCAATCTCCCGTGCGTATCCTCAAGGTGATTAAGATGTCCGGCTATCCGGTCTACACCACCTCCATTGCCTTGCTGGCGATGGACGCGGATGACCCAGAGGGGTATCGCGAGACGATGAAAGCCGCGCGCACCTATCTCAAAAGCATGCAGATCAGCGAGGCCGGAACGATGGCAGGCGGCTTCGGCTACGACCGGGGCAAGCGCGCTGATTTGTCGAATACGAACTGGGCAACTGAAGCGTTACACAAGACCGCGTATCTCGATGCCGAGCCATTTGGCGACACACCCGGCGCCGCGTCCAAGGAGACTGCCGAGATATGGAGCACACTCACGGAGTTTCTTGGCCAAGTCCAATCGATGCCCACTGCAGATAATCCAGAGGCGGACGGTGGACTGGCCTACAGCCCGAGCGCCAAGCTCGTGAGCACCGGCGCCATGACCTACGCCGGCCTCAAGGCCATGGTTTACGCCAAGCTCGATCGCAACGACCCCCGCGTCAGGGGCGCCATGCGCTACATTCAGCACCACTACACAGTTCTTGAAGAACCTGCCAAAGGAGACGCTGGCCTCTTTTATTATTACCTCACCATGGCCAAGGCCCTCAATGCCTATGGCTCAGACACCATTCAGACCCCGCAGGGAGACCGCCTCTGGCGGCAGGAGCTCGTGACGCAGATCATCAGCCTCCAGCGCGAGGACGGCTCCTGGCTCAACGAGAACGGTCGCTACTTCGAGGCCCTTCCCGAGCTAGTCACGTCCTATGCCATACTCGCCCTGCGCGAAGCATTGGGAGGTCCATCATGACCACCCCAATTCTCTCTAAAACGCTCCGCATTACCGTCAGTCGCCTCACCGAAGACGGTGAGACCTTTCGTGGCCTCCTCGCCCCCAGCATTCTCGAGCTCAGTCAAGACGAGATGATTCGTGACCTGGAGCCCGTCAGCTATGATCTCCGCTGTGCACTCCTCAGCGAAGGCGCCTTGGTCCAGGGCACCGCTCAGGTGCGCTTTTGTGGAACCTGCGACCGTTGTCTAGGCGCCGTCCCCACAGAAGTCGCGGCCGACGTCTCGCATTTTATCCGGGAGCTCGAGGAAGAGCTAGACCTGCTCGAGCAACTGCGCGAAGACCTGCTCATCGCCTTTCCGTCGAAGAGCCTCTGTGACAACGACTGCAAGGGCCTCTGCGGCACCTGTGGTGTGAATCTGAATCAGAAAGCATGCGACTGTATTCCAATCGTCGACACTGCCGGCGCTTGGTCCGGCCTGGATGGGTTAGACCTGTGAGAATAGCCCTTGATGTCATGGGCGGTGATTTCGCCCCAGAGAATAACATTGCTGGTGTGAAGCTTGCTCTCGAGTCTGGCTACGCGGTAGATCGCTACCTGCTCGTGGGCCAGACCGACCTTCTGGTCGCCTCGCTTAAGGCCTGCGGTCTCTCACCCGATCACGAGAAGCTCGAGATTGTTCATTCTGATTCCGTCGTCGATATGTGTGAGAGCCCCACGATCGCGCTGCGCAAGAAGAAAGATTCATCCATCGCCGTAGCTGCTAGACTGGTCAAGGATGGCTTGGCTGACGGAGTTGTCAGCGCTGGCAACACAGGTGCTGCCGTCGCCAGCATGGTCGTTCATACCCGTATGGCTGCTGGCATCGAGCGCCCCGCTATTGCCAGCGTCTTTCCCGGGCCCGAAGGCTTCTTCACCGTCCTCGACATCGGTGCCAACGTCGAATGCAAACCCATCCATCTTGCCCAATACGCAATCCTCGGCGAGACCTACACCAAGGTCGTCCTAGGAATCAAGTCTCCCCGCATTGGCCTACTGAACATTGGCGAGGAAGACGACAAGGGCAACGAGCTTGCCAGGGCCACCCGCAAAATGCTGGCGAGCATGCCGATCAATTTCGTCGGCAACATCGAAGGCAGTGACCTCTTTTTCGACAAGGCTGACGTCGTCGTTTGCGATGGCTTCGTCGGCAACATCGTACTCAAAACCTGCGAAGGCATGGCCAAAAGCCTGATCGGCTCGCTCAAAATGAGCCTCAACAAGACCACCATTCGCAAAGCCGGCGCTTGGCTGTCCAAGAACGCCTTTGTCGAGCTCAAAGAAATTCTCGACCATGAAGAGTACGGTGGCGCTCCCCTGATGGGAACCAATGGCATCTGCATCATTGCCCATGGCTCCTCCTCCCCGCGGGCCATATGCAATGCTATCCGTATCTCAACGGATATGGTCAACTCCGGATTCAACCAATTGATCGGTGACCGCAGCAGCCTGATCGACTGGACAACACTTACTGACGCATGAATAAAACCCAGGACATTTAGCCATGGAAGCAATCGGCGTGCGCATCACCGGCACCGGCTCCTATCTCCCCGAGCGAGTCGTAACCAATAAAGAGCTCGAAACCATCGTCGACACCACCGATGACTGGATTCGGACCCGAACAGGCATCGAGCAACGTCACTTCGCGGCAGACGATGAGCCCACCAGCGCTCTCGGCGCCGCTGCCGCCGAGCGCGCGCTTGATGCCGCGGGCATGACTCCCGAAGAAGTAGAGCTCATCATCGTAGCCACGATCACCCCGGATAAAATCTTTCCCAACACCGCCTGCTTCGTCCAGCAGCGCATCGGTGCCGTAAATGCCACCTGCTTCTCCGTAGAAGCAGCCTGTTCGGGCTTTCTCTACATCCTGGACATCGGCGCCGCCCTGATTCGTTCCGGTATGGTGCGTAATGCCCTGATCATTGGTGCCGAGAAGCTATCCTCCATCATGAACTGGGATGACCGCAGCACCTGCGTCCTCTTCGGTGACGGAGCCGGTGCTGCAGTTCTTCAAGCCTGTGCGCCAGACCAGAACCACTACCTTAGCTCCAAGATGGGAAGCGACGGTGCCCATACTGACATCCTGCATATCCCCGCAGGCGGCTCTGCCTACCCGATCTGCCAGGAAGTCATCGACCAGAAGCTGCACTACCTCGCCATGTCCGGCCAGGAAGTCTTCAAGCTTGCCGTCAACACCATGGCCAGCGCCGCACTCGAGGCCCTTGCCCACAGCCCCATCGACATCGACCAGGTCCGCTGGCTCGTGCCCCATCAGGCTAACGTCCGTATCATCAACAGCGTGGCCAAGCGCCTGCGGCTCCCCGAAGACCGGGCCTACATCAACCTGCCAAAGTATGGCAACACCTCAGCGGCTACCATTCCTATCGCCCTCGATGAACTGGTGCGCAACGACCTCGTAAAACAAGACGACTATCTCCTGCTGGTCGCGTTCGGAGCTGGCCTCACCTGGGGCGCCAGCCTCATTCAATGGTAATTTAGGAGTCTCACCATGGACCTCACAGATCAAGTCGCAATCGTTACCGGCGGTTCCCGCGGTATCGGCAAAGGAATCGCACGCTCGCTCGCAGCCCAGGGCGCCCGCGTCATCATCGTCAGCGTTCGACCCGAACCAGCCCAAGCGGCCATCGACGAGCTTGCTGTCGACGGCCTCACCATCGAGAGTCATCTTGCCAACGTTGCGGAGTCCGCAGAAATCGACGCTATGGTCAAGCAGATCAGCAAGAGCCACGGCCGCATCGACATCCTCGTGAACAATGCCGGCGTCACCCGCGACAACCTGCTCGTGCGTCTCAAGCAGGACGACTGGGACACCGTCATGAACATCAATCTGCGCGGTGCCTTCAACTGTATCAAAGCAGTCAGCCGGCCCATGATGAAAGCCCGCAGCGGTCGCATCGTCAACATTTCCTCTATCGTCGGCCTCACCGGCAATGCTGGCCAGGCGAACTACTCCGCCTCCAAGGCTGGTCTCATCGGCCTCGGCAAGGCTGCTGCCAAGGAGCTTGCTGCGCGGAACATCACCGTGAACACCGTGGCCCCCGGCTACATCGCCACCGAGATGACCGACGAACTCACCGACGAACAGCGCGAGGCCTTCCTCACCCACATCCCGCTGGCCCGTCCTGGCAGTCCCGAAGACATCGCTGCTGCCGTCTCCTTTCTCGTCTCACCTGCCGCCTCCTACATCACCGGTCAAACCCTGACCGTCGATGGCGGCATGGTCATGCAGTAGCAGATACGCCATGCCCCAACCAGGGCTGTTCATTACCGCCACCGACACCGAAGTCGGAAAGACCATCCTTACCGGTGGCATAGTCGGCTGCCTGCGTGAAGACGGTCTGGATCTTGGCATCTGGAAGCCCGTGCAATCTGGTGCGCTTTGTGGCCAGCCAGACGCCGACAGTGCCAGACTCAAGGCCCTCTCCGGTGTTCCGGACGCGGAGTCCGCAATTTGCCCGCACAGCCTGCCGCACGCCGTCACCCCCGACCTCGCGGCGCGGCTCGAGGGGCGCGAACTCACCCTGCCCGCCCTGCTCGCCGGCCGCGACGCCCTGCCCTATCAGCGACTCCTCGTCGAAGGCGCTGGCGGCCTCTTCGCCCCCATCGCCCATGAAACCACAGTTGCGGACCTCGCAGCTACCCTCCAGCTGCCCCTGCTCATCATCGCCCCAGCCGGTCTGGGCGCCATCAACCACACCGTCATGACCGTCCGCTGTGCCCGGCAGCTCGGCCTCACCGTCGCTGGCATCATCTTCAACCGCTACACCGGGCCCCTTCCCCCGGCTCGCACCATGGACCAGCTTTTGCGGAGTTCGCAACGCACACAGCCAGAGGCCAGCAACCCGCTCTACGTCCAGGCCCTCACCCAGTGCCCCATCCTCGGCTACCTGCCCGAGCTGAGCGATCTCAGCCCCACTGCAGTGCGTGCCGCCATCCGCCAGCACATCGACCTCGCCACCATCCGAGCCGCCCTGTGACCCAGCCCTTCGCCTCCCTCTACGTCCACGTCCCCTTCTGCGCCGTGCGCTGCGACTACTGCGCCTTCTACACCCTGGCTGGTGGCAGCGACATCCAGCGCGAGCGCTACCTCCAGCGCGTGGACGCCGAATTTGCGGAGTTCGCCCCGCAGGCAGTGCCGCTCGACGCTATCTTTGTCGGTGGTGGCACCCCCACCCACCTCACCGTCAGCGAACTCCAGCGCTTCCTGCGCCAGATTCACACCCACTTCACCCTCGCCGCCGACTGCGAATTCACCATGGAGGGCAACCCCCTCTCGCTCACGCCCGACCGCCTCAAGATCATGCAGGACCACGGCGTCAACCGCATCTCCCTTGGTGTCGAGAGCCTCAACGACCGCACCCGCAAGGCCCTCGGGCGACCCGGCGCAGCCAAGCTCGTCCGCAAAGCAGTCGAGCGCATTCGCAGTGCGAACTTCGCACACATGAATTGCGACCTCATCTACGGCGCCCAGGACCAAACCCTAGCCGAATGGGCTGCCGACGTTGCTGCAGTTGCGGAGTTCGCACCCGACCACGTCTCCATGTACGCGCTCTCGATCGAGCCCTTCACGCCGCTTGCTGATCGCGGCGCAGAGGCGGCAGACGATGACCGCATGGCCGACTTCTGGACGCACGGCGTCGAAGCCTTGGCCGCCATCGACCTCCAGCTCTACGAGATCTCCAACCTCGCCCTTCCCGGCGCGGAGTGTCGCCACAACGTCGACATCTGGCGTGGCGGCAGCTTCGCTGGCGCTGGCCCCAGTGCCTGTTGGTTCGACGGGGAGACTCGTTGGCGCAATCTCCCCGACCTCGCCCGCTGGTTAGCCGCTGAGCACCCCGAGGCAGATACCATCTCAACGCGCGACCGAGCCCACGAGATTCTCTGCACCGGCCTGCGCCTAGTCGGAGGCTGGGAGCGCGATGCCTTTCACCAGCGCACCGGCTTCACAGTCGCCGAGCTGCTGCCCGACAGCGCCTCAGCCTTGGTCGACCACGGCCTGCTCGAACTCAGCCACACGCATATTGCGATCCCCGCCCAAAAGCTCCTGCTCCACCAAGGCATTTGTCGCGAGCTCTGACCCGCATTGTGACTCGGTACCTTTGATTGGGGAGGCTGATTTAGCCCGCAGAACTCTCAGGTCTGCAGAGAGTCAGCGCGTAGTCGAGCAATCTGTCTTCGTGGACTTCGTGGCACCACTGCGCCGCCGCAGCTCGAGATCCTTCCTTGAGTTCAAGAAGACGCTCGGAGTCGATTGAAGCTAGCAAGCTAGCCATGCTAGCGGGGCTGTGCGCCTCGCAGACGAATCCACAGTTCTTAGAGGTCACAAATTCTGCCATCTCAAGCAGGTCAGGGCCCACAAATACCGCAAGGCCGGCCTGAATGAAATCGTAGAATTTATTGGGCATCGCATGGATCTTGTTCAGCGAATCGCCAGGCATCAGGTAAACGCCTGCGTCATACTTCGAAATCTCTGAGACGACCTGATCCGCTGGGACGGGTGGTCGAATTTCCACATTTTTCAGGGCTGCGGCCCGCCCCACGATAAGGTCGTAGGTTGTGGACCCGCGATTGCTCTCAGGTGGCACCAGCATGAGCGTTAAGGACCACGAGTTCTCCAAGAGGGCTGCCAGCTCCAGAAGCTCCAATAGACCTCGACCGGCTGCGCAGATTCCGTGACAGACCATTCGAAATGGCGGTCGATCCACGCAGCATGGCGAGTGTGGCCCTGGGTGACGATAGGGCACATTGGGGACGACCTTGCAGTCTAAGGAAAAATCGTCTTTATATAATTTTTCCAGTCCATGACTGACCGTCAGCGCTTGGTCAATATGCGGAAAGCAGTCGCGGCACAGCCGGATGGCTCGATCTCGCTTCGCTGCATGGCGATGCCCTGCCGCTGCGTACTCATGCAAATCGGCAAGTAATCGGCAGCCCCATTTTCGCTTCAGGTAGAGTCCAATCGGAAGCGATTCAACGTTGTTGCATACGATCAGGTCTTGCCTGTCCAATTTCGCGATACTCGATACGTAAAACGCCAGCCGCATGCGAAGGTGGGAGAAAGGAGCGTAGCCAGTGGCTTGAATTTTAGCAGATACCCAAAAAATGCAGCCACTCCACTTGCGCTGTTCAAGCTGGACGAAGTCGTAGCCAGAGCCCGGCGCGCGGCTCAAGGCCGCGAGCGTGACATCGAATCCCCGCTGCAGTGTCCGGATCTGCTTCTGGATGCGGATGTCTCGATCGAGGCGTTCGAGTGCGAGGACGAGCACCGTGGGTCTTGTGCTCTTCATCGGGTGCTATTCGCCGAGAGGGCGGTACCCTTCACTTTCCAAGCAGAGGAAGAATTCCTCGGGGTCGGCAAACACGTGCCCAGGCTCGATATAGCTGTCGGTCGTGAATGGGCTGAGATGATTGGGCGGATAGATCATGTACCGCTTCTTAAGATAGTCTCGGGCATGGCCAAGCTCATCCATCATTCCGGTCGACATTGGCGGTCGTTTGGCATAGGGATGAATCGCGACCACCGCGTCCACTTTCCCGACAAACCAATGCAGGTCACGGTGCACCGTGTGGCTGAAGGTCGCCTGTTTATCCTTGGCATTCTCGAAATTAAAGCCAATCTCGATCGCCTGTGGATCGATCACCAGGCCATATTTGGTCAAGCGATTGATCACCGCGTTGATCTCTTCGCGCTCGGCGGGTTCGGAGTGCGTCATGGAGTAGGACACGTAGAAAGAGGGGACATCCCCGTATTTGACGAGCTTGTAAATACTCTCCGGATCCTGACCCAGCGGAATCACGTAGTGGCGCACGCCGAAATGCCGCGCCCAATCTTCACTTAGGCTCACTTCTTCGTTCATCCAGCCTAGGATCTCATTGATCGTGTGGTTCTGCTGCTGAATGATCTGGAAGAACTCGGTCTGCACCTCGGGGTGCTTGAAGCGTTCCTGAATCAGCCATTCCGCATCAATCAGCGTGACCACCACATCTGGCTGGATAAACTCAGCGATCTCTTCATGGTCCTTCAGCTTAAAATTGATCCGCTTCCATTCGACGGTCGCAGGCGCACGGATGATCGCGTCTTTGACATTATCGCGCTCCATCTGGAAGCCCATCTTTCTGTACTCGCGTTCGCGCAGCACCTCAAAGAGGTAGTTTGTCGTGCCGAGTAGCCGATGAAGCTTCTTGCCGCCGGTGCTCTCCAGCGAATCAATCAGGTCATAGGTTGCGATATCGAGACCATCATCCTTGCCCAGCTCAACCACTTCACGAATGGCCTTCTTATCCTCAATTCCGGCTATAATGCCAGTGACCAGTACGCGCACAATGGCCCCCTTTCCGTCTAGCTAGACAAATCGACGTTTGCCGCGTCCGTACATGGGGTGGCTTTTCAGCTGCCCCTTACCGGCTTTCTGCCGCGGCGGTTTCTCAAGATGCAATGAATACCAGGCATCGCCAAGTCCGGCGTTGGAGAACATGTGCACTTTGTTGTTTACCACATGCTCCCAGTTCTTCCGAATTACGGTACTCTCCGTTCGTTCCTTGGCTTGGACCAGAATCTCCAGCGCCCGCTCATTGTTCTTACGCTTGAGGTTTACCCAGGCCATCAGAGAGTACAGGATCAGCCCCTTGTCCCCCTTGAACTTGCGAGTGCCACGCTTGAACAGCGGCTCCAGATCTGCGTCCGCATCCTTCATGTAGGCGCGGGCCATCTTCATGGCGATCACCAATGGATCCATTTCAAATGCCTTCGCCATCAAGGGGTCCGCCTCGTCAAAGGCCTTGATTTGATAGAGCCACTGCATCTTGACCGTGCTAATCTGGCGTTTGCCCATTGCGACCCACTTGAATAGTGGCTCGGCGGTGTCAAGCGAAATGAGCGCCGTGCGGACCGAGTCGGCGATCATCTTCTCGGCCTTCTCTTCCAACATCTTCTGCGAGCCCATCGGCTTGGATTGCGCGCGCTGAATCAGCTTCTCAACTTCGGCGCGCCCTCCCAACACAATCTGCTGCGCCTCTTCGACCACAGCCTGGAGTTTCTTGCCGAACTTGCGGAAACAGTAAATCAGCACGCCAATAAAGGTTAGAACTGCAAAGGTGGGCCCCCACTCGATCGAGTGACCAATTGCGTATGCCGCAGTTGCGGCGGCGATTGCTACAAGAAACGTATACATAAAATCAGGCGTGTGCTCCTGCCAAAGAACCGATCATGGAGTAGGGCGTGGCGTGATGAATGGTCACCGCACGCGTTTGGCCGAGCAGTGATTCATGCGGCTCGGCATCGATATAAACTAGCTTATTGTGTGGCGTACGCCCGCCAGGTCGGCCCTTGGCGTGTCGGTCGATCAACACCTCCACGGTCTCGCCCACAGTCTGCTGTTGCTTGACTGCAAGGAGTTCCCGTTGGATCCCGTCCAGCTGATGCCAGCGCCGGGTCTTGTCCTTCTCACTAACTGTGTCAGGATGGAATCGCGCCGCGACGGTCTTGGGACGCTCGGAGTACTTCGAGAGATGAATCTTGTCGAACCCAATCTCTTGGCAGACATTGCATGTGTCCTCGAACTGCGCGTCGGTTTCTCCGGGAAAGCCGACGATGATGTCGGTATTGATCGCCGCATCCGGAATCCGACTGCGGATCCGGTCCGTCAATCGGCGAAAATCATCTACCGTATAGCCGCGACGCATGCCTTCGAGCACTTCGTCATTCCCGGCCTGAATCGGCACTTCCAGATGCGGCATAGCGCGTGGCAGCTCTGCCACCGCGTCGAGCAATTCATCGGTCATCCAGTTTGGGTGGCTGGTGAGAAAGCGAATCCGCTCCAGGCCCTCAATCTCGTGGACATCTCGCAGCAACCGCGCCAATGTCGTCGGCGCATCAAGCTCTAGGCCGTAGCGATCCACAATCTGCCCGAGCAGCGTGATCTCTTTGACGCCCTGGTCGACCAACAGCCGCACTTCCTGTAGCACGTCTTGGCGTTCGCGACTGCGCTCGCGGCCCCGACGATACGGGATGATACAGAAAGAGCATGCGTGCGAGCAACCCAGCACGATCGGAACATGGGCCGAGATTGCATTGGCCTTGCGCTGCTCGATCGGCAGCAGCAAGTCCGCGTCCTGCACCAAGTCCCGCAAGTTGCGATCCTGCGCCTCCGCTTCCAACGCTCCGTCATACAGCTTCGTCTGCTGCAAATAGTCCAGCAGCGGCCCGGAGTCCGAGGGCGGCATGAACACATCGACAAACGGAAAAGTCTTTTGCAGCCGCGGCGCTTCCTTCACGCCCACGAAGCAGCCCATCAACGCCAGCGTCATATCTGGACGCCGCTCCTTGGCTGTCTTGAGCGACCCCAGCCGGCCATAGATTCGGTCTTCTGCCTGCTGTTTGACCACGCAGGTATTGAGAATCACCAGATCCGACTCTTCCGGCGCATCGCTCGGCTGATAGCCCAGATGTTCCAACTCCGACGCCACGCGTCGCGAGTCCGCCTCATTCATCTGGCACCCCATGGTCCAGATATGATAAGAGCGAGTGGATTCTGAAGCTGTAATACTTTCTTCAGGCATTGCGGGTCTACACGTTATAAGGGGAAATAAGGCAAACGCGTACAGTACCGGGCAGCGATGGCCCTGCAATGCTGGAATTCCGGCGCCCTTTCGGCAGGGCAGCGATCAACATTTTTCGAGAGAGTGAAAGAGAACGGTTTGACCCTTCTTGGACCGCGCCTAGGTTATGCGGCTGACAACTGTGCACCCGTAGCTCAATTGGATAGAGTGTCTGGCTACGAACCAGAAGGTTGGAGGTTCGAGTCCTCCCGGGTGTACCACATGGCGGGGTAGCTCAGTTGGTAGAGCAGGGGACTGAAAATCCCTGTGTCGTCGGTTCGACTCCGACCCTTGCCACACCACTCTCCCCCTGCGAGGTTGTGATGACCCGGATTTTTCTCGTCTTCTTGTTCGCCACCCTTTGGGTGTGCGCCGCTGAGGTGGAGATCGAGCGGATCATCAGGAAGGGCTGCTTCCCCTGCCACGGCCAGCATGGCGAGAACAAGACCGCAGAAGTCGCCTATCCGGACCTAGAGTCCATACTTGCCGACCTCGAAGACGTCCTTGTCGAAGTCGTCGAAGACGAATACATGCCACCTGGCAAGTACAAGGAAAAGTACCTCGAGAAGCTTGGCCTATCCAAAGAAGCCTACCAGGCCTCCGTCCTCACGGAGGCTGAACTCGCCCAACTCAAATCTTGGCTCGAGTCTCGGTAGTTAGCCCATCGCTGACCATTGTCCCCGCTTGATGTAGGTTGGACTTATTAGTCCGAATTTTCTCAGCCCCAACGTGGCTTGAGCTCGCGTGAGCCTGTAACCGGCCCGCTAAACCGCCTCAGAGCCTGCGAGCCACAGCTCCAGCATCAGCAGCGCGAACAGCGAATAGCTCGTATCCGCCTTCATCCCGACATGCTGGTCAATGAGCGCCTGCACGCCTGCCTCATCCAGCCAGCCCTCACGAATCAACTGGCCGCCCAGTAAATGATCGCGGAGCGGTTTTTCCCAGGCGCCGCGGAACCAGCGCGCCACCGGCACACCAAAGCCCATCTTGCCCCGCGCAAAGATTGCCGCGGGCAGCTTATCCCGAAACGACTCCACCAAGATGTGCTTGCGCGTGCGCCCGTTCAGTTTCCAGTCGAACGGCATCGACAGCGCCAGTTCGACCACTTCTGGATCCAGAAACGGGCTGCGTACCTCCAGCCCATGGGCCATTGAGGCCCGGTCCACCTTTACCAGAATGTCATTTGGTAAGTACGTGTGCATATCGAGCGCCATCGCGGCCAGGCCATCGCCATCCGCACCATTCCAGCTGCTGCCCAGCCACTCGCCCGTAGGCCGCAGGCCCGCATCCGCGAAGTTTGCACCCAGAATTGCACCCTTTTGCGCATCGCGAAACCGCGAGATCAACTGCAAGTAGCGCGCCGCATCCGTCGGGCCCGCGATCTCCACAATCCGGCGCAGCCGGCCAAAGAACGTGCGCTCCTCTCGCTTAGGCGGCAGGATTGCGAGTCCCGCAGCGGTCAGCGGCCCGCGCAGCGAGCCCGGGACCAGATTGAAGTTCTGCGCCATCTTCATTACCGCGTAGCGATAGTACCCGGCAAACAATTCATCAGCCGCGTCACCGCTTAGCGCCACGGTCACGTGTTGGCGCGTAAACTGGCTCAGCAGCCAGGTGGGCAGCATGCTGGCATCGGCGAACGGCTCCTCAAAGTCTGCGCAGATCGTAGGGAGACGCGAGAAATCATCCGGCGACACCTCCAGAAAATGATGGTCGGTCCCAAGATGTTGCGCCACCTGCGCCGCGTACTCGCGCTCATCATACTTGCGCTCGGGGAACCCAAGCGAGAAGGTCTGCACCGGCCGCACCGAGGCTTCTTGGCCCAGCGCGCAGATCACGCTCGAATCCACGCCGCCGCTCAGGAACATTCCCAGCGGAACATCCGCCACCATGCGTCGTTCGACAGCCCGGCCCATCGTCTCGCGCAACGCAGCCTTGCCATCGGCGAAGCTGCCCTGAAACGGCGCCCGCGCAGCACCCGGATCCCAGTAGCTGCGCAGCGTCAGCTCTTGCCCCTGCCACAGCGCCGAATGCCCCGGCAGCAGTTTGCGAACTCCGCAATAAATGGTCCTTGGGCCCGGGACATACTGCATCTCCAGGTAGTCGTAGATGGCCTGCGGATCCAAGGTGCGATCCACCCACGGCAGCGTCGCCAGTGCCCGTGGGCCGCTGGCAAAGGCAATGCGATCGCCCTTCACCGCGTAAAAGAGTGGCTTCTGGCCCAGCCGGTCTCGCGCCAGAAACAGCCGTCCGGTCTGCACCTCCACGATCGCAAAAGCGAACATCCCATTCAGGCGTTCCACCATTTTCTCGCC
>Ga0115566_10000626_pt1 | contig 30464 bp, 26 predicted proteins | sample COGITO_mtgs_1204_3_FD_87173 | JGI IMG/M metagenome (GOLD analysis project Ga0115566, IMG submission 87173) | Pelagic marine microbial communities from North Sea - COGITO_mtgs_120405 | ecosystem: Environmental > Aquatic > Marine > Epipelagic | place: Germany:Helgoland, sampling site Kabeltonne...
GGTGACTTCAGGGATAGTGCCACAGAAAATAAACCGCCTTATCAAGGCAAGGGTGAAACGGTGAGGTAAGAGCTCACCGGTTTTTTGGTAACAAAAAACGCATGGCAAACCCCACTGGGAGCAAGGTTAAATAGAGAAGACATTGTGTTTAAACACTAAAAACAGTTTTTCGTTAGTCTTCTGGGTTAACCGCTTGAGCTTAAATGTGAATTTAAGCCTAGAGAAATGACATCTTCAATGACAGAACCCGGCTTATAGATTATCTGGCAAACTTCTTTTAAAATTATGTTCTATCTTTGTACTAACCGTATAATATTAACGTATTGACTAATTCATAAAAACCCATACTATCCCAAATAATCCCATAATGGAGGGTATATTGGAAAATATAAATATTAATAGGTTTTTAATTAAAAATGTTTTTATCAAGTTACGAAAACAAAATAGACAAGAAAGGACGCGTTTCGGTGCCAGCAACATTTAGAACTCATTTAAATTCATTGGGTTACAATGGTTTTATAAGCTATCCTTCTTTTAACCACTCTGCATTAGAGGCATGTTCTCAGGATAGAATAGAAAAACTTTCAAAGACTATAGACTCATTAAATCCTTTTGAAGAAAAAAGGGATTTTTTCGCAACGTCAATATTATCTGAAAGTGAGAATTTACAATTTGATACAGAAGGCAGAGTTTCTTTATCTATCAAACTACTAAATCACGCAAAAATTAAAAACAATGTTTTATTTGTTGGCCTTGGAAAAACTTTTCAAATTTGGGAACCGAATAATTTTGAGAAATTTAAAATTTTGGCTAGAAAAAAAGCATTTCAAAATAGATCTAATTTAAAATGGGACAATAAACAAAAAGGAGAACTATCATGAGTATAAACATAGGTGGCGGAGAGTTAAAAGAATTAAAACCAAGGATATTAGTTTTAGGAGTAGGTGGTGCCGGAGGTAATGCAATAAATGCAATGATTGAAGCAGGGATGGAAGGGGTAGAATTCGTTGCAGTAAATACTGATGCACAAGATTTAAAGATGAGCAAAGCTCATGCAAAAATTCAAATTGGAATGAATTTAACAAAAGGTTTAGGAGCAGGAGCAAAGCACGATATTGGTCAAGCTGCAGCTGATGAGTCTTTAAATGAAATATTAAGCTATATGCAAGGTGCAAACATGGTTTTTATAACATCTGGAATGGGAGGAGGCACAGGCACAGGCGCTTCACATGTAATAGCAAAAGCTGCTAGAGAGTTAAATATTTTGACAGTGGGCGTGACGACTTTACCTTTTTCATACGAGGGTCCTAAAAGAATGAGAAGAGCAATTGAAGGATTGGAGCAATTTAAAAAACATCTAGATACAGTTATAGTTGTACCAAATCAAAATCTTTTTAAAATAGCAAGTGAGACAACTACTTTTGAAGAGTCATTTAATTTATCAAACAATGTTTTAAAACACGGAGTACAAAGTGTAACAGACTTGATGGTTAGACCAGGCATGATCAATCTAGACTTTGCAGATGTAGAAACCGTAATGAGCTCAATGGGTAAAGCAATGATGGGAACTGGAGAAGCAGAAGGAGAAAATAGAGCAATGTCTGCAACTGAAATGGCACTTAATAACCCCTTAATCGATGAATATTCTCTGCAAGGAGCAAGAGGCTTATTGATAAACATAACAGGTGGAAATGATTTAACCTTATTTGAAGTTGATCAGTCAGTAAATAAAATTAGAGCAGAAGTAGATCCTGAAGCTGAATTAATATTTGGCGCTATTAAAGATGAAAGCATGACAGGAAAAATAAGAGTTTCTATAGTTGCTACTGCACTTGATGGACATAAAAATGAAAATAAAACAGTTCTTGATATGGTTTCTCGTATTCAAAATAGAAACACAGGCTATTCAGAAAATTTATTTTCTCAAAATCCAAGAATGGAAAATAACACATTAAATTCTATTGATGGAGCAACAGCTTTGAAACTTGATGAAAGTTATCATTTAGAAGAGCAAAGAATGAATAATTCATTAAGCAATGAAGAAAATCAACCAGACACTCAAAATTTTCAACAAACTTTAACTGAGACAGAACAGACTGCAAATAATTTACATTCAGGTGTATCAATCGAAAGTGCATCTTATATGGAAAATAATAACTTTGCTGAAAATGTAAGTGACACATCAATTTCTGAAAAAAATATTATTGATGAAGAATATACACCTAAGTTATTTTCTGAAGAACAAAGCTATCAATCAGAAGAAAATAATACTGACTCTAATAATCAAGAAAATAATGACTCAGATCAATTATTTGATCAGGATGTTAACGAAGAAGAAGATTTTGAAATTCCTGCATTTTTAAGAAAACAAAAGTTTTAATGAATAAGTTTTGGAGTCATGAACAATCAAATCTCAACATTGGAATATCCTCATTTTCCAGTTATGTTGAACGAAGTTATAAAAATCTCATCATTATCATCTAATAAAAATTTTATAGATTGTACTTTTGGAGGAGGAGGATACTCAAGAGAAATTCTTAAGTTTGCAAACACAACTGTTCAAGCAATTGATAGAGATAAAAAGGCATTTAAAATAGCTAAAGAACTCGAAAAAAAATTTCCACATAGATTTAAATTCTATCAAACAAAGTTTAGTCAAATAGAAACTGTTTCAAAAAAAAAAGTAGATGCAGTTATTTTTGACTTAGGCATGTCATCTATTCAATTAGATGATCTAGACAGAGGATTTTCTTTTAAGTCTAATAAAAAATTAAATATGACCATGGGCCTAAATGAAATATCGGCTTTGGATGCAATTAATAATTTAAGTGAGAATGATCTAAAATTAGTAATAAAAATATTGGGGGATGAAAAAGAGGCATCCAAAATTGCTAAAAATATTGTAAAGCAAAGAAGTGTAAAAAAAATAAACGATACAAAGGAACTTGTAAAAATTATAGAAAAAAGTAAAAAAAAAAATTACGCAAGCAAAATTAATCCCTGCACTAAAACTTTTCAAGCAATAAGAATTTTTGTCAATAAAGAAGTTACAGAACTAGTAAATGGAGTTATAAATGCAACTAAAAAATTAAAACCAGGTGGTAAAATTTTAGTGATAAGTTTTCACTCTTTAGAAGACAGAATTGTAAAATATTTTTTTAACACCTTTTCTAAAAATCAATCTATACCATCAAGATATCTACCAGAAAATAAATCAGCAAAAATAATTTTATTTGATGAATATAAGAATAAAGTGTTTAGACCATCAAAACTAGAGATGGAGAAGAATAACAGATCTAGATCAGCAAAATTAAGGTTCGCTGTTAGAAGCAACGATGAGTTTGAATATCCAAAAGATGTAATTAAAAAATTTAAAAAATATTTGGATTTGGAAGCTATCAATGTTTAGAACAAAAATTATAATTTCTATAACAATATTTATAACTTTTTTAATTTTAACGTCTGTTATAAAAAATAAGACACGAATTATTGAAAAAAAAATTTTAAACTTAAATAAGGTCATCTCAATCAAAGAAAAAAATTTTAATGAGGCCGAGTTCGATTTCTATTATTTAACCTCTCCAGCAGAATTAGAAAAAAAATTAAGATTAATAGGATTTAATGATTATCAACCAATAAAATATTCAAATATATATCTTAATATTTCTGATCTTACTAAAATAAAAAATAAAATTTCAAATCTAAATAATTTAAATGATAAAAAAACTGAAAATAAATAAAAATAAAAATAAAAATATAAATATAAATCAAAAAAGCTTCTATTTTGAAGATTTTTTAGAAACAAACAAAAAAAACAAAATATTAAAAAAATCTAATAATTTTCAAGATAGAGTTTATTTATTATTTTTTTTCTTTTTTTCTTTAATTTTAATTTTTTCGATTAAAATTACGCATATTTCATTAAATAAAAAAAACATTTTTAATATAGAGAAACAAACTTCAAAATTTTCTTTAATAAGAAGGGATATTGTTGATAGAAATGGAGTAATTATTTCAAGAAATGTAAAAACTTTTCACGCAGCTATAGACCCAAAGTTAGTAAAAGATAAAAAAAACTTTTTAATCAAATTAAGAATTAATTTTCAAGATCTTCCAATTAATGAGATCAAGAAAAAATTAAACCAGAAGAAATATTTTCGAATAATAAAAAGAATTAATCAAGAAGAGAAAGATAAGCTTTGGGCTCTTGGAGAAAAAGCTATCAAATTTGAGCCTTTTGAAGCTCGAATGTACACACACGGAAATTTATTCAGTCATATTATTGGTCAAGTCGATTATGACAATTATGGAATATCTGGAATTGAAAAATATTTTGACAAAGAGCTAAAAAACAAAAAATTACTCAATAAACCTTTGAAATTAACCTTAGATAGCAATGTTCAATACATCATTAATAAGGAATTAAATATAGCAATGAAAACTTTTGATGCCACCGGTGGAGGAGCTGTATTAATGGATGTAAATAATGGAGATATTATATCTCTAGTTTCATTACCTAATTTTAATATTAATCAAAGAGCAAATATTAAAGATAAAAAATTTATAAATAAAATAACTAAAGGTGTGTATGAACTTGGGTCAATTTTTAAAACTTTTACTGTAGCACTAGCACTCGAACATAAACTAGTTGATACAAACACAATAATAAAAGACATACCAAGAAAAATTAGATGCTCCATTTACGAAATTACAGATATGAAGGATCATCCAAAAAATTTAACTGTTGAAGAAATTTTGATAAGATCATCAAATGTTGGTTCCGTTATTTTAGCAAAAAAGGTAGGTGAAAAAAATTTTAAAGAATTTATAAAAAAAACAAAAATTACCCAAAACCCTGAAATAGAACTTGAAGAAGTAGGTGTACCTCACCAACTTAAATGGAATAGATGTAAATTAGAAACAGTTTCATACGGCCACGGTATTACTACTACGCCATTACAAGCCACAGCTTTATATGCAGCAATGAGTAATGGTGGTAAATTAATTATACCAAGTTTAATTAAAGATAGAAAAACTAAACCATCACAAACAATAATATCAAAAGAAACAAGCAATAAATTGAGCAATCTTCTTAGAAAAGTTGTTACAAGCAAAGTAGGCACAGCAAGTTTAGCTGATAAAAATGGATATTATGTCGGGGGCAAGACCGGTACAGCTGAAAGTTATGGTGATAAAAAAAATAGAATTAATACGTTTATTTCAATTTTTCCGGCGAGCAAACCAAAATACACTTTATTCATAATGCTCGAGAATCCAAAAATCAATAAAGATTTAATTTATAATTATAGAGGTGTTGAAACTAAAGCGCCTTACAACACATCTGGTTGGAATTCTGTATATGTTGCAGGCAAAATAATAGAAAAAATTGGGCCAATTTTAGCCATAAATAACAAAGAGTTTACAGATCTGTATGTTGTTGAAAAATTTAATTAAAGACATTCCAAAATATAAAAGGAACATTTTTATTTCTGGAATTGCCTCAAACAGTGAGGAGGTTAAGAAAAATTATATTTTTTTTGCTATTAAGGGAAAAAAATTGAATGGTGAAAAATTTATTAAAGACGCCATTAAAAAAGGAGCATCAGTTATTATTTGTTCTAATGAATATAAATTTAAAGATAAAAAAATAGAAATTATTAAAACAAAAAATATAAGGCATCTTTTAAGCGAGGTATCATCAAAATTTTATAAATTAAAACCTAAAAATATTATTGCAGTAACAGGTACTAACGGAAAAACATCAGTCGCAGATATATTCTATCAAATACTAAGGTTTAATAAAATACCTGCAGCAACTATTGGAACTTTGGGTATTAAATATAATGGCAGAGTTATTAAAACCAATCTTACCTCTCCTGATACGATTAAACTTCATAAATATTTAAATTTGTTAAAAAAGGAAAAAGTTCAAAATGTAATTATTGAATCTTCAAGTCATGGCTTACACCAAAAAAGATTACATCACATAAACTTTAAGGGAGCAATTTTTACAAATTTTAGTCAGGACCATTTAGATTATCACAAAAATATGAAGGCATATTTAAATGCTAAACTTATACTATTTAAAGAAATCCTTAAAAAAAAATCTACAATTATTTCTGATAAAGAAATTAAACAATTTTCTATAATAAAAAAAATATCCAAAAGAAAAAATTTGAAATTGTCAGATATAAGCGATGAACTTAAAAAAATTAAAAACAAATATCCAGAAAAAACTAGTGAATTTAAAATTAAAAATATAGCAATGGCAATTAAAGCAATAAAATTATGTGGGTTAAAAGAAAAATTAATTTATAAAACAATAAAAAAAATAAAAGATGTAAATGGTAGGCTTGAATTAATAAGAAAATATCCTAACGGAGTAAAAGTTTTTGTAGATTATGCACATACACCTGATGCCATGTTAAAAACTTTAACTTCTTTAAAAATTTATGATGAAAAAAAGATTTCTATAGTTTTTGGTTGTGGAGGTGAAAGAGATAAAAAAAAGAGACCACTAATGGCAAGAATAGCTAATAAGTATTGTAAAAAAATTTATATTACAGATGATAATCCAAGAAATGAAAATCCAAGAAAAATAAGACTCGAGCTGTCACAGTTTATCCAAAAAAACAAACTTTTTAATATCGGAAATAGAGCATTAGCGATAAAAAAAGCTATACTAAATGCAGAACCGGATGAGATAATTTTAGTTGCTGGAAAAGGTCATGAAGAAAAACAAATTTATAAAAATAAAATATTAAATATTTCAGATAAAAAAATTATTAAGAAAATTAATTTAAGACATAAAATTTTATCTAATAAAACCTTAAATATTTTACAGAATAAATTGATATTAAAAAAAATTATAAAAAAAAAAAATTTAGTTAATTTTAAGGGACTTTCAATCGATACAAGGACAATGAAAAAAGACAATTTATTCTTAGCGATAAAAGGAAAAAATAATGATGGAAATAGATACGTTAAAGAGGCACTAAAAAAAGGTGCCGGGTGTGTTATTTCCACCAGCAATAATAAAAAAAACAAAAAAATAATTAAAATCAAAGATACAATTTTCTTTTTAAATAATTTCGCCAAGCTCAAGCGAGAGCACAGTAATGCTAAAATAATATCTATTACTGGAAGTGCTGGAAAAACATCCTTAAAAAATTTAATTAAAGATTTGTTACAACATTTTGGTAAAACATATTCTTCACCTAAATCGTTTAATAATCATCTTGGGGTTCCCATAAGTTTATCTAATTTGAGTTATGAGGATAGATTTGGAGTTTTTGAAGTGGGCATGAGTAAAGCTGGAGAAATTCGAAATCTAACGAGATTAATTAAGCCAGAAATCGGAATAATTACAAATATTGGTGAAGCACATATAGAAAACTTTAAAAATACAGAAGGAGTAGCAAAAGCCAAATCAGAAATAATAGAAAATATTAAAATAGGAGGGACGATTATTTTAAATAGGGACGATAAATTTTTTAATTATTTGAGAACAAAAGCAATAAAATATAAATTAAATATTTCTACTTTTGGAAAACATGTGGACTCAGATGTAAGAGTCTTAAAAATTGTTAATAAAGATAACAAATTTAAAGTTTTTGTTGAAATTAAAAGTCAAAAGATAAATTTTGAAATCAGAGATTTAAACATTTATAACGTTCTAGCATCAATAGCATTAATGAAAGAACTTAAAATTGACTTTTTAAAAGTACTAAAAAAATTCAAAAATTTTAGCCCCATTGAAGGAAGAGGAAAAAAATATATTGTTACAAGATATAAGAAAAAATTTAAATTTATTGATGAGAGCTATAATGCTAATCCCTCGTCAGTAAAAAATGCTATTAAAAAGTTGAGCTTGATCAAAAAAGAAAAATTTAAGAAATTTTTGATACTTGGTGATATGCTTGAATTAGGTTCTAAATCTAAAAAATTTCATGAAGATTTATCTAAAATTATTAACAATTCTGATATAGATAAAGTATTCATTAAAGGAAAAAAAACACTTTTCACATATAAATGTATCAAAAAAGACAAAAGGGGAAATATTTTACAAAACATCGAAGATATAGATTTAAGCTTAAGCGAAATGATATCTAACAATGACTATTTAATGATTAAAGGATCTAATGCTACAGGACTTAATATTTTTAGCAGAAAAATGGTAAAAGAAATTTAAATGTTATTTAATTTATTAACCTCTTTAATTGACCAATATTCATTTTTAAACGTATTTAAATACCTTACCTTTAGAACAGGTTTATCTGTTGTTACTTCTTTAATAATTGTATTTATAATAGGCGGTCCATTAATTAAATTATTTTCCAAAAAAATGATAACTGGGCCGATAAGGCAAGATGGACCAATAGATCACATTATAAAAAAATCTGGAACACCTACAATGGGTGGGGTAATTATTATTATTGGAATTTTATCTAGCACACTTTTGTGGGCTGATTTAACAAATATTTACGTGTGGACTTTAATTTTTGTTTGTTTAGCTTTAGGCGCTTTAGGATTATTAGACGATATATTAAAAATTAAATTTAAAAATTCTAGAGGACTGAAATCAAGATATAAACTTCTAGGTCAAATTATAATTAGTGTAATAACTTTATTAATTTTAATTAAATATTCTGATCATGAATATTTATACAATCTTTATTTTCCATTTTTTAAAAATTTAATATGGCATATGGGTTTATTTTTTATACCTTTTGGCTTGTTTGTTATTATTGGCGCCTCAAACGCTGTAAATTTGACTGACGGTTTAGACGGGCTAGCAACGGTCCCAGTGATGCTAGTTGCAATTTCTTTTACATTGATTTGCTATGTGGTTGGAAACACAATATTTTCTGAATATCTGCAAATTCAATATATTCCCGATGTAGGCGAGCTCTCTATTTTTTGCGGCTCAGTTGTTGGGTCTTGTTTAGGTTTTCTTTGGTACAATGCCCCTCCAGCAAAAATTTTTATGGGAGATACAGGGTCCCTTTCTTTAGGAGGCTCACTTGCAGCTATCGCAATTATAGTCAAACATGAAATTGTTTTAGCTATTATTGGAGGTTTATTCGTTTTAGAAACGATTTCAGTAATTATTCAAGTCGTTTCCTTTAGACTAACTGGTAAAAGAATTTTCAAGATGGCTCCAATACATCATCATTTTGAAAAAAAAGGTTGGGCAGAGTCAACAATTGTAATTAGATTTTGGATCATCGCTATCATCCTAGCATTAATTGGATTAGCAACATTAAAATTAAGGTAAAATATGGTGCAAATTCAAGAACTTAAAGAACGTTCGTTTCTTATTTATGGGTTAGGCGTCACTGGTCTTTCAGTGATAAAATTTTTTAATAAAAATAAGATAAAAAATTTTAAGATTTGGGACGATAAACAAAAAAATTTATTCAAAAATTACAAAGCAAAGAATTTAACCCAAACATTAAACCAAGTTGATTATATTGTATTGTCACCCGGGATAAGTTTAATAAATAATAAAAAACTTAAAAAATTTAAAAATAAAATAATTACAGATATTGATTTATTTTACTTAACTAAAAAAAAATCTAAAACTATAGTAGTCACAGGCACTAATGGTAAATCAACAACTTGCAAAATATTAGCACACGTTCTACAAAAAAATAAATTTAGGTTTTCATTAGGTGGTAATATTGGCAATCCAATTTTAGATGTTAACAAAACTGAAAATAATTATGTTATTATAGAGGCTTCTTCATTTCAGCTTTCGCACTCAAAATTTATTTGTCCTGATTATGCTTTTTTTTTAAATTTAAGCAATGATCATTTAGACTGGCATGCAACTAGAAATAATTATCTAGAGTCAAAATTAAAAATTTTTCGTCTACAAACTAAAAATAATATCGCGTTTATAAATAAACAATTTAAAAAAATTTTTATACGTAAAAAATTCTTAAGTAGATTTATTATCCCCAATAATAAAGATTACAAAAAAATAAAGTTAAAAATCAATAATAAATACATAACATCCGGTATTAATGATGAAAACATGAGTTTCGTTTATGCTTTTGCTAATTTATTAGGAGTTAGAGATAAATCTTTTATTTCATCGATTAATACTTTTAAAGGTTTACCTCACAGATTTGAAATTTTTTTAAAAAAAAATAAAATTACTTTTATTAATGACTCTAAAGCAACCTCATTTAAAGCAGCACAATCTGCCTTATCAAGTGTCAAAAATATCTATTGGATATTAGGGGGGTTGCCAAAAAAAGGTGACAAAATAAAGCTAGGAAAGTTAAAAAAGAACATTATTAAGTGTTATCTGATAGGTAAAAATATTAGTTTTTTTAAAAACCAAATTAGAAACAAAATAAATTTTTCAATTACTAGAAACCTTAAGAATTCTATTATTAAAATTTTTAAAGATATTAAGATAGAAAAAAAAATTGATAAAACTATTTTATTAAGTCCAGCAGCAGCCTCATTTGACCAATTTACAACCTTTGAAAAGAGAGGTGAGGAATTCAAAAACTTATGTATTAAATATGCTAGAAAATTCATTTAAATATCAATTTACTAATTATTGGAGGTGTGTAGATAAAAAAATTTTATTTTGTTTTTTTATTCTATTTTTTTTAGGTCTATTTTTTTCATTTTCTTCGACATCTTCTCTTGCTGGGGAGAGGCTTAACAAGGATTACTATTTTTTTTTTACCAAACATCTTATTTTTACTTTTTTAGCCATATTAGTCATGGTTATTATTTCAGCAATTAAAACCGAAATATTTCTAAAATTAGTTTCATCGTTATTTGTTATAACTTTTATATTTTTAGCTTTAGTTCCAGCAATTGGAGTGGAAGTAAAAGGTGCTAAGCGGTGGATAGATTTATATTTTTTTAAACTACAGCCTATTGAAATATTGAAACCTTTTTTTATTTTAATGACAGTAAAAATTTTAACATTAGATAAATTTAAAAATTCTCAAATCAAATATTTTTTAAGTTTTATATTATTAAGTTCTGTTATAATTCTTTTGATTGAACAACCAGATTTAGGTCAGTCTATATTATTAATTTGTAGTTGGGTTGCCACAGTTTTCATATCTGGAGTGAGTTTAGTTTATATATTTGTTTTCTTTATAATTTTCTTTGCATCACTTAGCGCTCTACTTTTTTTTTTACCTGAAAAATTTGGTTATATAATTAATCGTTTGGTTGCTTTTTTTGACCCAAGTCAGGGCGATAGATTTCAATCTTCCTCAGCACTTGATGCTATAAAATTAGGAGGTCTAACAGGACAAGGCATGGGCGAGGGTATTTTAAAAGAGAGCGTTCCTGAGGCTCACACAGATTATGTGATAGCAGTTATATCTGAAGAATACGGCTCGCTAGTTTCAATAGCAATATTAATTATTTTTTTGTATATTTCGTTTAGGATAATTAAAAGTTGTATAAATCAAGACAATCAATTTTTGAAAATTTCCTTAAGTGGACTTGCGTCATTATTAATATTTCAAACATTTATCCACGCAGGAGTAAATACTAATTTATTGCCGACAACAGGTATGACTTTACCTTTTTTAAGTTACGGTGGGTCGTCTTTAATTGGTAGCGCAATTTTAGCAGGATTAGTCTTAAACTATACAAAAAATAAATCATATTTATATGACTAAAAAAAATATTTTAATTGCGACTGGCGGAACTGGTGGGCATATTTTCCCAGCTTATAGTTTAGCAAATTTTTTAATCAAAAAAAATTTTAATGTAAAATTAACCACTGATACAAGAGGATTAAAATACTTAAAAGACTATAAAAATCTTAATATAATTGAAATACCCTCATCTCCTTTAATCAAAAAAAATTTTCTAAAACTTTTAATTTCAATATTTATAATTATTTTTTCCATTATTAAATCTTTTTTATTTCTCTTATTAAATAGGCCTGTAATTATTTTTGGAATGGGAGGATATGCATCTTTACCAATTTGTATTGCCGCATCAATTCTAAGAATAAAATTTGTTATTTATGAAAACAATTTAATAATTGGTAAAACTAATAAATATTTACTACCATTTACAAATAAAATATTTGTTTCTTACAAAGAACTTGAGGGCGTGCCCGAAAAATATAATAAAAAAATTAATGAAATAGGCAATTTAGTTAGAGAAGATATATTAAATTTTAACTATGCCGAACAGAAAAATAGATTTGATAGTATAAAAATCTTAGTTTTAGGTGGCAGCCAAGCTGCAAAGGTGTTTGCTGATCAGCTTCCTCAAATATTTAAAAAATTAAAAAATTTTGAAATGCCAATTAAAATTTATCAACAGTGTCAAAAAAAACAAAATGATCAACTATCTGAGTTTTATAATAATGCTAATATAGATTATGAAATATTTAATTTTACAGATAAAATTACTAATTATTATTCAAAAGCAAATCTGGTGATAACACGATCAGGCGCATCAGTTTTGGGTGAATTAGTTAATTTCAAGATTCCTTTTATATCAATACCTTTACCAACATCAGCTGATAATCACCAATATAAAAACGCTGAGTTTTATTCAAAAAAAGGCTATGGATATTTAATAGAAGAAAAGGATGTAAAAAATAAATTGTATAATCTCATTAAACTAATTTTTAATGATAAATCTATAATAAAGAATATTCTATCAAATCAAAGACAACATTCTGACAAAGATATTTTTGATAACTTAAGTATTCAATTAGAAAAACTTTTAAATGAAAAAAATTAATTTAGGTCAAAAAGATGTGATTCATTTTATTGGTATTGGCGGCATAGGAATGAGTGGATTAGCTCAAATAATGAAAAATATGGGTTTTAGAATCCAAGGCAGTGATCAAAATAAAAACAAAAATACAATCAGCTGTTCAAAATTAGGAATAAAAATATTTATCGGCCATTCATCAAATAATTTAAAAAAAGCTAGTATTATTGTTAAATCAACTGCAATTTTAAAAAATAATACTGAACTTAAATATGCCAAAAAAAAGAAAATACCAGTTTACTCTAGAGCCGAGGTATTAGCCGACGTTGTATCATTAAAAAAAAATATAATAGTTACAGGTTCACACGGAAAAACTACAACAACATCTTTAGTAGCTAAAATTTTATCAGATCAAAAGTTAGATCCAACTATTATTAACGGAGGCGTGATTAATTCTCTTAATAGTAATGCAAAGCTTGGAAAAGGTGATTGGGCTATATTAGAAGCAGATGAGTCTGACGGTAGTTTTTTAAAGCTCCCAATAAACTATTCAATTGTAACCAATATTGATTATGAACATATAGATTATTATAAAAACTATAAAAATTTAGAAAAATCTTTTTTAAAATTCATAAACAAAACTCCTCCCACTGGTAAAGCAATACTTTGTATTGACAGTGTTAATATAAGGAAGATTTTAAAAAAAATAAAAGATAAAAACATATTAACTTATGGAGAAAACAAAAAAGCTAACTATAAAATAAAAAAAATTAAATATAATTTTGAAAGCACAACATTTGATTTATATTTTAAAGATAAAGTGGGTCAGAGCAAGCTTATCAAAAATATAAATGTTAAACTACTAGGTAAACACAATGTACTAAATACAGCAGCAGCCTTAATTGTCTGCCTCAATCTTGGTGCTAATATCAATATTATAAAAAAGTCATTAAAAAATTTTTCAGGTGTTCAAAGAAGAATGACAAAAGTTTTTTCAAAAAATGGCAATGATTTCTACGATGATTATGCTCATCATCCAACTGAAATCAGCTCAGTATTAGAAGGAGTTAAAAACGTAAATCAAAAAAGAAAAATTATTAGTGTATTTGAGCCCCATAGATATTCAAGGGTGATGTCTCTAAAAAAAGATTTTTCAAAATGCTTTTCAAAATCTAATGTAGTAATTTTATGCCCTCTATATGCAGCAGGAGAAAAAAAAAATTTTAAATTTGATTTGATAAAGTTTTCCAATCAAATAGCTAAAAACTCAAATACCCATGTAATAATTATTAAAGATAAAATAGATCTATGTAATTATTTAAAAAAAAATTTAAATCATAATGAAATAATTATAGGGATGGGTGCTGGAATGATATCAAAATGGATAATGGACCTTAAACATTTATTATGATGTTAGATAAATTTATTAAAAAGTTTGAGGGTAATTTTTATAAAAACGTAAAACTTTCTAAATATAGCTGGTTCAACTTAGGTGGAAATGCAGAATATTTTTATAAAGTGCAAAATAAAAAGCAGCTTATTGATTTCTTAGAAGAATCAAAAAAAAAAAATTTTAAATTGACAATTATAGGTGCTGGCTCGAATACACTTTTTAGAGACAATGGTGTAAAAGGTGTTGTTATTAAACTTGGAAATAACTTTTCTTTTATTAAATTAATTGATAAAAATATTTTGCATGTTGGCGCTGCAACTCTTGACCGTAAAGTCGCTAACTTTGCAAAACAAAATAGTTTGGGAAATTTGGAGTTTTTATCCTGTATTCCTGGATCAATAGGAGGAGCAGTTATCATGAATAGCGGTTGCTATGATAATGATATTTCTAAAGTTTTATTATCAATTCAAGCTATAGACATAGATACTTTATCTGAAATTGAGATTAAAAAAGAAGATATAAAATTTTTCTATAGAGGAACCGATCTCTCTAATAATTTAATTATAACCTCTGTAAAATTACAGGGAATAAATGGAAAAGAAAAAGATATAGAAAAAAAACAATTTGATCTTATTAAAAAAAAAAAATATCTCAGCCAAGTCAAATAAAAACATGTGGTAGTACTTTTAAAAACATAAGTAATGATAAGAAAGCCTGGATGTTAATTAAGCAATCAGGTTGTGAAAATTATCGTGAAGGTGATGCTATAATATCACAAAAACATTGTAATTTTTTTGTAAATAGCGGTAACGCTAAATCATCAGATATTGAAAATTTAATTAAAAAAGTCAAAAAAAGGGTCTTTGAAAAAACTGGAGAAAATCTAGAATTAGAGATTAAAATTATTGGTGAGTAAAAAAAAATTTAAAAATGTTTTAGTTGTTTTAGGTGGAAAGTCAGGTGAAAGAGCCGTCAGCCTAGCAAGCGGAAAAGCCTGCATCAAAGCTTTAAGAAGTATGAACTATAACGTTTTGACATTTGATCCCCAAAAAAAAAATTTTAATCTAATTAACAAGAAAAATGTCGATGTAATTTTTAACGCTCTACATGGAAAAGGAGGAGAAGATGGTGTGGCACAAAGTTATTTTGAGTATTTAAATATTCCTTATACTCACTCAGGTGTAGTCAGCTCTTTTAATGCCATGAATAAGGTAATTTCAAAAGAAATATTCATTCAAAATAGAATTAACACTCCTAAGTTTTTTTCAATTAATAAAAAAGATTATAAAAAAAAATTGGTACTAAAAATTACAGATAACAAAAGAATTAAATTTCCGGTTGTTGTAAAACCAATTAATGAAGGCTCTAGTTTGGGTGTAGTGATTTGTAAAAATAAAAGAAAATTATTTAGATCAATTCAATCATTGTTTAAAAATTATGAAGAATTAATTATTGAAGAATATATAGGAGGACAAGAAGTTCAAGTAGCAATAATTAATGGCAAATCAATCGGAGCAATTGAACTTATACCGAAACGGTTATTTTATGATTACAAAGCTAAATACACAAAAGAAGCAAAGACCGAACACGTCATGCCTGCAAGACTATCAAAAAGAAAATATGCAGAAGTTTTAAATATTGCAAAAAAAACACATAAAGTTTTAAGATGTAGAGGTGTTACAAGATCAGATTTTAAGTTTTACAAAAATAGGTTTTATTTATTGGAATTAAATACACAACCTGGAATGACAAATCTGTCCTTAGTGCCTGAAATTGCAAATTATAACGGTTTAAATTTTAATAACTTAGTCGAAGAAATTTTATTAGATGCAAGTGTTAATAGATGAAAAAAAAAATAATAATTTCTATAGCTCTAGTAATATTATTGTCTACAGTTAATTCGCAGCAAAAAATTACTATTTCAAAATTTAATTTACAAAAAATAAGTATAGAGAATAATGTTATTTTAAAAGATAAGGATTTAAAAGAAGCATTAGCACCTATTTATAATAAAAACCTTATATTTTTGAAAAATAAGGAAGTTGAAGAATTACTAATCCAAAATAGCCTTATTCAAAGTTTCACCATCAAAAAGAAATATCCAAGTACTTTGAAAATAAAAATTTTTGAAAAAAAACCAATTGCTATTTTGATAAATAAAAAAAATAAATTTTATTTAAATAACAAAATTGATTTGTTTGAATTTATAGAATTATCAGATAGTAAAAATTTACCAATTGTTTTTGGAAATTTGAGGGATTTCAAAATTTTTTATAACAACCTAAAAAAAATAAATTTTCCATTTAATACCATAAAAAAATTCACTTTTCATGAAACGAATAGATGGGAATTATTAACTATTAACAATAAATTAATAAATCTCCCTAAAAGAAATTATTTAAGAAGTTTAGAAAATTTTTCAATCATAAAAAATAAGAGTGAATTTAAAAATTACAAAGTATTTGATTATCGAATAAATAATCAACTTATATTAAAATAATAAATGAAAAATTTGACCTACACATTATATTTAGAAATTAATAATTCAAACTATATTTTTTTTGTATGCAAAGGCGATAAGCAGTATAATTTTGAAATTGACTATAAATTAGAGGTTGCCCTAATTGGTATAGACAATAATAGAATTTCCGATTTCGAAAAATCCTTTAACGCAATAAAAAAAAATATATATTTGATTGAACAAAAATTTAATCACACATTTAAAGAAATAGTTATAATTTTAGATAATTTAAATCCTTCATTTATCAATATAACAGGTTATAAAAAATTAAATAGTTCCCAGATTTCAAAAGAAAATATAACTTATATTTTAAATACATTAAAATCTTATGTTGATGAAATTGAATTAAAAAAAACAATACTACATATTTTTAATTCTAAATTTTATTTAGATAAAAAAAAAATAGAAAATTTACCAATCGGGCTTTTTGGAGACTTCTACTCTCATGAATTATCTTTTACGCTAATTAATAAAAATGATTTTAAAAATATTAAACATATTTTTGACAAGTGTAATTTAAAGATCAAAAAAATTTTAATTAAAGATTTTGTCAGAGGAGCAAATATCAGTAGCAATTATGATAATGTTGAAACTTTTTTTCAGATAAAAATTAATCAAAAATTTACAAAAATTTTTTACTTTGAAAATAATTCACTAAAAAACCAACAAAATTTTAAATTTGGAAGTGATATTATTATTAAAGATATTTCAAAAATAATATCTCTAAAAATTGAAACTATACAAACAATTTTAAACGAAAGTGAGTTTAAAGAAGAGATATTAGAAGATGAGCTGATTGAAGAAAAATTCTTTAAAAATGAAGTTTATAGAAAAATCAAAAAAAAATTAATTTACGATATTGCTTTTGCTAGAATTAAAGAAATTTTAGATATAATTATTATTAAAAACATTAATTTTAAATACTATATTAAAAATTCCAAAAACATCTTTCTGGAGTTAGACAGCAGGTCTCAGTACAAATGTTTTAAGAAAATATATCTATCAATTTTAGCTGATAAAAGTGGTTTTAATCTAAATTTAATTGACAACTTGCCTGATCATGACATTTTAAATTCAGTAAATAAGATTGTTCATTTTGGTTGGAAAAAAGAAGCTATACCTTTTTCTCAGGTTAAAAAATCGATAATTGCTAGGTTTTTTGACACATTTTTTAAGTGATATTGTTTTTTTTAGAAACAATAGTTGTTTTAGAGGATTTACTTTACTCAAGTATAACTTCATCAATGCACGATATTTATCAAAAAACTCTATCTAAAAGCCTAACATTCAAGGGCATAGGATTACACTCAGGTAAACCATCAACAGTAAAAATAACTCCAGCTGAAGAAGACAAAGGAATTGTTTTTAAAAGGATTGATTTAGATAACAACAATTCAATAAAAGCTAATTATGCAAACGTCTCTTCAACAAAATTATGTACAACTTTAAAGAATAATAATGGCGCAAAGGTTTCAACAGTAGAGCATTTATTGGCAGCCATTTATATTGCAGGAATTGATAATGCGATAATAGAAATTGATAATGAAGAAGTTCCAATAATGGATGGTTCAGCAAAAGAATTTTTAGATGATATAAAACTAGTAGAGCTAAAAAATCAGTTTAAAAAAAGAAAATATTTAACCGTGTTAAACAAGATAGAATTAAATGACGGAAAAAGAAAAATTTCAATAGAACCAAATCAATCATCATTAGAAGTAAATTTTCAATTGAACTATGAAAATAATATTATTGGGAATCAAAAAAATGCTGTAGATTTTCAAAAAGATAAATTGGATGATGTAACTAGCTCTAGAACTTTTTGTCTCTACAAAGATATTGAAAAAATAAAAAAATTAGGTCTCGCAAAAGGTGGATCTTTAGAAAATGCTATTGTAGTGGATGACCAGAGAATATTAAATAAGAGCGGGTTAAGAAACGAAAAAGAGTTTGTTAATCACAAAATTTTAGATTTAGCCGGTGATTTTTTATTGTCAGGCTATAGAATAATTGGGAAAGTATTTTGTTATCATGGGGGACATGGATTGACAAATCTCTTTTTACGAAAAATGTTTGAAAAAAAATCACTTTTAAAGATAGTTGAACTTGATAATGTTTTTTTTTCAAAAGAAATCAAATTAAAACGTACTCCTAAAATAGCTGTAAACGCTTAAAATTTATTTATAATAAAGTTATAAAATAAAATTTTAATCTGTTATTATTACTAAATTATTTTTTATGTTAAGATTTCTATCTTTATTTTTAATATTGCTGACTTTAATTGGCTGTTCAAAAAATAGTAATCAAATTTATATACCTTCAGAAAAAATAGATCCCTATAAAATTTATAATGAGGGATTAAACGCAATGGAAGATAATGATTATTTCTTTGCTAATAAAAAATTTGAGGAAGCAGAATTAAATTTTAAAAATATTAATTTTGCAGCTAAGTCTGCCATAATGTCGGTATTTTGTTTATACGGAATAAATTTTTATGACGAAGCATTAGAAAACTTAAATCGTTATTTTAAAGTTTATCCAGCAGATACAAATTTAATGTACGCCCATTATTTAGAAGCAATAATTTATTTTGAACAAATTAGTGATGAAAAAAGAGATTTAAAACCTTTGATACAATCACTCAAAAAAATTAATTTTTTTTTAGAAAAATATCCTAATTCAGATTATGCCTCTGATCTTAAATTCAAAAAAGATTTAATTCAAAATCAATTAGCTGCAAAAGAAATGTATGTGGCCAAACATTACATAGAGACACAAAAATGGATCCCGGCAATTTCGAGACTTAAAATAATTGTAAAAGATTTTGAAAAAACTATATTTATAGAAGAGGCATTATTTAGATTAGTTGAAATTCATTACTATTTGGGTCTAGAAGAAGAAGCACAAAATTATGCAAAAATCCTAGGTTACAATTATAATTCAAGTGAATGGTATGAATCAGCCTACAAAATTTTTAATAAAAAATATAAGTTTAAAGTAAAGAAAACAGAGGAAATAAAAAAGAAAAATTTTTTAAATAGAATAATTAAGATTATTAATTTAGACTGATGACCAATAGTTCAGAAATTAAATCACTACATGCAAAAAAATTAAAAAGTTTAAAAAAACACAATAAACTATACTACATAAAAGACGCACCATCGATCTCAGACTCTGAATACGATAATATTAAACTTGAAGTTTTAAAGCTTGAAGAAAAACATCCTTTTTTAAAAAAAGAAGAAAGTATTAATAAAATTGTTGGGGCCAAACCATCTAACAAGTTCAAAAAAATAAGACATTTACAACCTATGCTGTCTTTATCTAATGCCTTTAACAACTTAGATATGGAAGATTTTGTAAAAAAAATAAAAAATTTTTTAAACTTTAAAGATAAAAAAATCGAATTAATTGCTGAGCCTAAAATAGATGGGATATCAGCAACATTAATCTATGAAAATGGAGTTTTGACTAAAGGATTGTCAAGAGGTGATGGCACAACTGGAGAGGATATACTTTCAAATCTAAAAACAATTTCTACGATTCCCCAAGTGTTAAAAAAAAAAGACGTTCCAAGGCTTTTGGAAATAAGATGCGAAATATACATAAGCAAAAAAGATTTTAGTTATATGAAGCATAAATTTGCTAATCCAAGAAATGCAGCGGGAGGCTCACTTAGACAAAAAGACTCCAATGAAACATCAAAGATTCCATTAAAATATTTTGCTTATGGATTTGGATCAATTAGTCCAATAAATTTTAAAAAACAATCAGAATTTTTAGAAACAATTGACAAATGGAACTTTTCTATAAATCCATTAAGTAAAATTATTAATACTTTTGAAGATATAGAAGCTCACCATCAAAGAATTGATGAAATAAGATCCTCGCTTGATTATGATATTGACGGCTTAGTTTTTAAAGTTAATGATTTAGACTTGCAAAAAAGATTGGGTAGCACCTCAAACTCACCTAGATGGGCAATTGCTTATAAATTTTCAGCAGAAAAAGCCTTTACTAAAATTAATGATATTATTATACAAGTTGGTAGAACAGGAGCTATCACACCAGTTGCTAAGGTAGAGCCAGTCACAGTGGGAGGTGTAGTAGTATCAAATGCTTCATTGCACAATGAAGATGAGATAAAGAGAAAAGACGTAAGAATTGGAGATACAATTAAAATTCAACGTGCAGGAGATGTTATTCCTCAAGTAGTATCAGTTGATAAATCTAAAAGAGATAAAAATAGTAAAAAATATGAATTTCCAAAAAAATGTTTATGTGGAGCAGAAACTATAAAAGAGTTAAGTAAGAGCACAAAAAAACTTGATGCCGTTAGAAGGTGCACGAAAGGCTATAACTGTGATTTTACTGCAAGAGAAAAACTCAAACATATTGTATCAAAAGAAGCCTTTAACATAGACGGGTTAGGAAAAAAGGTAATAGAACAATTTTGGGATATAAAATTTATAAAAGAACCATCAGATATTTTTGACTTAAACTACAACAAAATAAAAAAATTAGAGGGATGGGGCGAGCTATCTATTAATAATTTAAAAAAAGCTATCGAAAAATCTAAGATGATTTCTTTGGATAAATTCATTTATTCAATAGGTATTAGGCATATAGGTCAGGAAAATGCTAAAATTTTAGCAAGTTTTTTTGGTTCGATTAAGGAATTTACAAAATTATTTGATTTAAAAAATAGGAAAAAAATTTTAGTTAATTTAGTTGATCTAGATGGAATAGGTGAAACACAAGTTCAGTCTATAGATAATTTTTTTTCTTCTGAAACAAATATCATAATAATCAAAAATTTAATCAATAAACTTAATATCAAGAATTACGCTAGCCTAAATAAAGGGGGAAAATTTTCAAATAAAAAATTGATGTTTACTGGTGGCTTTAAAAATATGAGCAGATCAGAAGCAAAAGCAATTGCTGAAAATAATGGAGGAAAGGTAGTTGGATCTATTTCAAAAAAATTGGATTTTTTAGTAGTTGGTGACACCAAGCCTACAAAAAAGAAAATTGAGCAGGCCAAACAATTAAACATAAGAATTATTTTAGAAAAGGATTGGAAAAGAATTTTAGAAAGCTAAACAAGCTTTTTGAAGTTCTAGTGTTTCAGATTTATTCATGTACCTCTTTAGATTTTTGAAAACCGTTTTATGATAATTATTAAGCCATTTTCTCTCATTTTGATCAAGATTTTCTAAAATAATTAAATCTTTATCTATTGGTACCATTGTTAAATTTTCAAAATTTATTTTCTTTTGATTTTCTTTAACATAAATAAGATTTTCAATTCTGATACCAAATTTATTTCTTTCATAGTAACCTGGTTCATTTGATACGATCATACCCTTATGAAAATTAATTTTATTTCTTTTTGATATTGCGTGTGGTCCTTCATGTACATTTAAAAAATACCCAACGCCATGACCAGTTCCATGCGCATAATCTAAACCTATTTGTTTAAGGTATTTTCTTGCATAATTATCTATTATTGATCCAGAGGTATTTTTTTTAAGTTTAAAATTTGCAACAGCAATATGTCCTTTAAGAACTCTTGTAAAAATATCTTTAATTCTTTTATCTGAATTTTTTAAGGAAATAGTTCGTGTAACGTCTGTTGTTCCAAATTCATATTGTCCACCAGAGTCAACTAGATAAATATCTCCTTTCTTTAATCTTCTATTTGTTTTTTTTGTTGGATTGTAATGAATGATTGCTCCATTAGGACCCGTTCCTGATATAGTTGGAAAACTCAAGAATTTAAAATTTTTATTTTTTTTTCTAAATTTAAATAATTTTTGTGAAGCACTTATTTCAGTAATATTATTCTTATTAAAATTTTTCTTTAGCCAAAATAAATATTTAGTTAAAGCAACACCGTCATAAATATGAGCTTTTTTAATATTTTCTATTTCTTTTTTTCCTTTAATTGCTTTTAAAAAATAAATAGGGTCTTGAAAATTTAGTATTTTATTATTTAGTCTAATAATGTTTTCAAAAAAATAAGAGCAAGTATTTTCATCAATTATAAATTTGTTCTTTTTTATTCTTGAAAGGATTTTATAACAAATCTTAATATCTAAAAATTCAATCTTTTTAAAGTATCTTCTAAAAGTAAATGATATTTTTTTTAAGTCACAAAAAAATTTGATATTTTTATTTTTATCAATCAAAATATAACTGCACGGCAAAGGAGTATATTTTGTATCACGACCTCTAATATTCAGTAACCATGCATTATTTTCACTTGCAGTTATAAATAGATAATCAGTTTTTTTTTTCTTTAAATAATTTGAAATTTTATTAATTTTAGTTTGGTATTTTTCACTTACAGACCTATCTGGTAGTGTGAAAAATTTTATTTTACTCTTTTTGATCTTTCTTGTCCAAATTTCATCAACTAAATTTTTAAGAAGTGGTTTAAATACGCATTCTTCTTTTTTAAAAAAAATAGCTAAAGATTTCTTTGTAAATAGCGTGGGATCAAATCCAATAGATATTTTTTTTCCTTTTAGGATATCACTTGGCATTCTATCCGGCATTGTAAAAATTTTAAAAAATTTTCCACTTTGGTTATTTGCTTGTAGTGTGTATCTTCCATCAACAAATAAATAATTTTTTTCCTTTAGTATTAAGGCTAAACCATACGAGCCAGAAAAGTTTGTAATAAAATTTAGTCTATCTTTGTAATCTGGAGTATATTCACCGAAAAATTCATCATTTTTAGGAATGATGTATCCATCTATTTTTTCTCTTTTAAAAACTTTTTTTAATTTATTTATTTTTTCCATTTTAGCATTTTATTTTTTTTGTACCGATCCCATCCTGGACTTCTATATTCTTCATCAAAATCGATCGAATTATCTTGATTAAATTCAAAGCTGTCATTTTCTTTTAAGCCTATTTCATTTTTTTCTACACTTTCATCGGGTATTTCATTAATGAATCTGGAGGGAAGGGCATCCATCCAATCTCCATGGTAAGCTCGTTTCATTGCGAAAGACAAATAAGCTTCTTTTTTAGCTCTTGTTATACCCACATAAGCTAATCTTCTTTCTTCCTCTAAAGCAAAATCTCCTTTTTCTTCTAAAGATTTTTGATGCGGAAACAATCCTTCTTCCCATCCCGGGAGAAAGACTACATCAAATTCCAAGCCCTTTGCAGCATGCATTGTCATAAGATTAATTTTTGCACCTTCCCACTCTTGATCTATTGAGGTAGCTAAGGCTACATGCTCTAGAAAACTTTGCAAGTTGTCATAATCTTGCATAGCTCTAATTAATTCTTTTAAGTTTTCCAATCTATTTTCATTTTCTAAATCTTTTTTGTTTTTTAAAATTGAGGAATAACCAGACTCATCTAATACTAATTTTAATAAATCAAAATGTTTCATCTTTAATGAGTCTTTACGCCACTTTTGGAGCATATTTATTAGTTGGCTTAGAGATGTTTTTATCTTAGGTTTAAAATCTCCTTTTTCTATTAAATTAATAATTGAATTTTCTAGACAAAGCTTATTAGTTTTACCGTAAGTGTAAATTTGGTTCAGTGTACTTTCGCCAACTCCTCTTTTAGGTGCGCCAATAACTCTTTCTAAAGCTAAATCATCAAATTTTTGATTAATGATTCTTAGATAAGATACTGCATCCTTAATTTCTGCTCTTTCGTAGAACTTTATTCCACCTAAAACACGATATCCAATACCGACTTGAAGAAATCTTTCTTCAAATTCTCGCGTTTGATATATTGCTCTAACCAATATTGATACGTCGTTTAAAGAGTATTTTTTTTTTATTTTTTGTTCAATTATATCGCTTATACCTTGTGCTTCTTCTTTACCGGTTCTATAACAGTTAAGCTTGACTAGTTCTCCTTGATTAGCTGAAGACCATAATTTTTTATCAACTCTATTAGTATTATTTGATATTAAATTAGAAGCAGTGTCTAATATATTTTTTGTAGACCTGTAATTTTGCTCTAATTTAAAAACTTTACAATTTTTATAAATTTGGTCAAACGTAAGAAAATTCTTAATTTCAGCTCCTCTCCAACTATAGATTGATTGATCATCATCACCAACACAACAAATATTTTCTTTATCATTTACTAGCAAGTTTAACCATTTGTTCTGAATAAAATTAGTATCTTGAAATTCATCTACAAGAATATATTTAAAATTTTTTTGATATATTTCTCTTATGTCTTTATGTTCCTCAAAAAGTTTTACGCAAAATAAAATTAAATCTCCAAAATCAAATGCATTAAGGTCTTTAGTTTTATTTTGATATATTTTATAAACTTTTAATATTGATTTAATTATTGAGCCTGATTTCTCAATTTTAATATCTTTAGGTAAAAGACCTTTATTTTTCCATTGATCAATATGATACATAATTAATTGAGGTGAAAATTTTTTAGCATCTAAATCTTCACCTTTTACAATATTTCTAATCAATTTTTTTTGATCGTCTGTATCCAAAATTGTAAAATTACTTTTGTAACCTAAAGCTTCTGCATGTCTTCTCAGAAACTTAACACTTATTGAGTGAAACGTTCCTAGCCAAGGAATAGCATTAGAGCTTCCCTTAATATATTGCATAATTCTATTTTGCATTTCTTTTGCAGCTTTATTAGTAAAAGTTACGCATAATATTTGATTCGCCCAAGCTTTTTTTTGACTTATAATATGAATTAGTCTTGTAGTTAAAACTCTAGTCTTTCCTGAGCCAGCCCCTGCAACAATTAAATTTGGTCCCTCTGTGCTCATAACAGCTTCTTTTTGCTCTTTGTTTAAGTTCTTAATTAAATTATCTATGTTATTCATAAGAGAGAATTTCTATTTATATACTAGTTACAAATATAAAAAAAATGATAAATAAATTTTATAAAACAATTCACAATAAGTATTCTACATTTTTTAGATTTATTTTTTTTTTAAGATATTTATTTGGACTATTTATCGTTGCCGCTATCTTATTTTTATTAATCCCAAATTTTTTTAATTATGACAAAAGATCAGAAGTTTTTAACAGACATCTTGAAAAAAATTATGATTTCAAAATTTCAAAATATGAAAGTATTAAATATCAATTATTTCCACTTCCAAATTTTGAATTTATCAATTTATCTATAAATCTTGATTCGTCTCCAGAGGAGCTGAAAGTTAAAACGTTAAAAATATACCCAAAACTTTTAAGTATTTACAGTAATGAAAATTTTCAATCTAATAAAATAATTTTAAAGAATAGTAAAGTTACCTTAAAACCTTCAGATTTTAAACTATTTATAAAAAAGCTTTTAGGTCAAAAAAATAAAATATACTTTAATGATCTTAACATAAATATTTACGATAAGATTAATTTATTAGTTTCATTAGAAAATATTAAATTTACTAATTTTGGATTTAAAAAGAATATTATAGAGGGCAATATTTTTGGAAAAGAATTTAAAACAAAAATTAATAAAAGCTTAAATAATATAAGATTCAAACTCTTAAAACCCAAAATTAATATAAACGTAAATTTAGATCAAAATATTAACAAAAATACAATCAACGGAGCATTTAAATTAAAAATTCTTAACACAAATTTAAAATTTGATTTCATTTACGATGAAAAATCATTAAAAATTTATAATTCATTTTTTAGAAGTAAAAATCTTTCTTTTAAAAATAATAGCTTAATCACTTTTAAACCTTTTTTAGATAGTATTTCAGATTTTAAAGTCGATGATATAAATGTTGAAATATTTAATAAATTAAAACTAGAAAGATTGTTTGCATACAAAAATATATTAAAAAAAATTAACTCTAAAAATCAAATAAATTTCAATTCAAAAAAATTTACTCGCAGCTTTATCGATGAGGTGGATTTAAAATTTGATTTAGCATATGGAAGATTGAATTATTCAAAAATTTTTTCTTTTTTTGATAGTACATTTAAATGTAAAGGCAGTATGAATTTGCTAGAAGAATATCCCTTATTATTTTTTGATTGTTTAATTAATTCAGACAACAAAAGAGATCTTTTAAAAATATTTGATATAAAAATAAAAAAAAATAACAAATTTTTTAACCTTAACATAAAAGGAAGTCTAAGCATTTTGAATAATAAAATTAATTTTAAGGAGATCTCAATGAATAATAATTACCAAGCATCAAATGAAGATCTAAATTTTTTTAAAGAAAAATTTGAAAATATTTTATTTAAGGATAATTTTATTAAAATTTTTAATTTAAAAAAAATTAAAGAATTCATTTTAGAAATTTCTTAATTATTTAGGTTTTGTCATTTTAAGCGGATTCATTATTTTATCGTATTCATTTTCTTTAATTAAGCCTGCTTTGATAACCTCTTGTTTCAAAGTTGTGCCATTTTTATGTGCAGTTTTGGCTATGTGAGCCGCTTTATCGTATCCAATTTTTGGAGTTAATGCGGTTACTAGCATAAGAGAGTTATCTAATAGATGCTTAATTCTTTTTTTATCGGCTTTAATTCCTTTTATACAATAAAGAGCGAAAGTTTTTGAGGAGTCACTCATAATTTCAATTGATTGTAAAATATTATGAATGATTAATGGTTTAAAAACATTTAATTCAAAATGTCCATGTGAGCCTGCCATAGTTATACCGTTGTGATTACCGATAACCTTTACACAAACCATTGTAACTGCTTCGGATTGCGTAGGGTTTACTTTGCCAGGCATTATTGACGAACCCGGTTCATTTGAAGGAAGAATTAGTTCACCATAACCAGCTCTAGGACCAGAACCTAAAAATCTTATATCATTTGCGATTTTCATCAAACAAACAGCAGTTGTATTTAATGTTCCTGAAAAATTTACAATTTCATCGTGAGCAGCTAATGCCGCAAATTTATTCGTAGCTGGTTTAAAAGGAATTTTTGTAATTTTACTTATTTCTTTAATAACTTTTTTATCAAAATTTTTTCTAGTATTAAGACCGGTTCCAACTGCTGTTCCACCTTGAGCTAAATAATGAATTTCTTTTAGAGCTGCTTCAATTCTAAAAATACATTTTTTAAGTTGAGCATGGTATCCTGAGAATTCTTGTCCTAAAGTTAAAGGTGTTGCATCTTGTAAATGTGTTCTTCCAACTTTAACAATATTTTTAAATTGATTAGATTTTTTTGAAAGTTCTTTTTCAAGTAATTTTAATGATGGTAATAACTTATCTTTTGTTTTTATAGCTATAGCAATATGCATAGCTGTAGGAAAAACATCATTAGTAGATTGTGATTTATTAACGTGGTCGTTTGGATGAACCGGTTTCTTTGTTCCCATTTTACCACCCATCATTTGAATAGCTCTATTGGCTATAACTTCATTAACATTCATATTAGTTTGAGTTCCAGAACCTGTTTGCCAAACTTTTAGAGGAAAGTGATTATCATGCTTTCCTTTAATGACTTCTTCAGCTGCTTTAACTATATATTTGCTTAACTTTGAGTCTAAATCTTTATTCTTGGTATTTACAATAGCTGCTGCTTTTTTAATAATTGCAATTGAGTGTATGACCAAAGGTCTAACTAAAAAATCTCCAATATTAAAATATTTATTTGATCTTTCGGTGGAAGCACCCCAGTATTTATCACCAGGAACTTTGATTTTTCCAATACTATCAAATTCTGTTCTGTATTTCATATTTGATTCATTTATATAATACACTCTTATTAAATAATTATAAAACATAAAGGACTAAAATGACTAATTTTGAAAGTGTTAAAAAATTTATGAAAACTTTTGGTCAAGAAATTAAAGAAAAAGCTACTTTTCCAAATGATAAAACTACCTTACTAAGATATGAACTTATTCAGGAAGAACTTAGTGAGCTAAAAGAGGCAATTAACAATAAAGATATAAAAGAAGTTGCTGACGCACTAACTGATATTCTTTACGTTACTTATGGAGCTGGGCATGCTTTTGGAATAGATTTAGATAAGTGCTTCCAAGAAGTTCAAAATTCTAATATGAGTAAATTGGGTTCTGACGGAAAACCTATTTATAATGAAAAGGGAAAAGTGATGAAGGGACCAAACTATTTTGAACCAAATTTAGAAAAGTTTATATCATGATAAAAGGCAATTACTATTGGATATTACTAGGAATAGCCATTGGAATAATTATTTATTTACTAGATAAGTATTTAATTTAATTTATGAGGATAATTGATTGTATTACATATTTTAATGAACCAATGCTTTTTGAATTAAGGCTTAACATTCTTGATAAGTATGTCGATGAATTTTTAGTATGTGAGGCTAAATATACTCACGCCGGAGAAAAAAAAAATCTTAATTTTGATATAAACAATTTTAAAAATTTTAAAAAAAAAATTAATTACATTATTGTTGAAAATGAACCAAGTGATTTGAAGGATATCAAAAATTTTGACAATAAAAACAATTCGTTATTAAGAATTAACGCCCAAAAAAGAATATTCCATCAAAGAGAAACAATTTTTCAAGAGATTAAAAAAAATAATAAAAATGATTGGATTATTTATAGCGATAGCGATGAGATACCAAATTTAGAATTTTTTAATCTTAAAGACTGTAAAAAAAAAATAGTATTATTCAATCAAAAACTTTTTTATTATAAATTTAATTTATGTCTTCCTGATTATAACTGGTTTGGTTCTAAGGCTTGTAGAGTTAAAGACCTGAATTCTATAACGCATCTACGTAATATTAAGACTAAAAAATATAGCTGGTGGAGAATTGACACATTATTTAGAAATAATAAATTTATTAATTTAAAAATTGTAAATAACGGTGGATGGCATTTTTCTGAAATAAAAACCCCAGAGGAAATCTTTGAAAAACATCAGAATGATGAACACCATGACGAATTTGAGCTCACAAATATAGGATTGGACGATGTGAGGAAAATGATTAACAACAGGTATATTCATTATGACCATAAAGCAGATAAAAAAGATTTTAAATCAAAATGGGGCAAAGATATTAAAGTTCAGCTTTCAAAAGTTAACAATGAGGAATTGCCAAAATATTTGGTAAAACATAAGAATATATATGAAAAATGGTTTGATAATTTTTAAAATTCTAGCGATGTTTTGTTACTTGGCTTTTATAAGTAAACCGAAGAATTAAAGAAGAATTAAAAGGGGCGTTCTGTTGCCAGGTGTCGTTAACGTTTTAACTTAATTGGTGCACCGTAACGATTTTTCTTTTTTTCACCCATAGTAGCTTGCCATATAATAACTATTATACCACCAATAATAGTGATCCATAGCAATTGCCACCATCCAGTTTTATCAATATCATGTAGTCGTCTTGCTCCAACAGCAAATGAAGGTAACAGAAGAACAATTAAAAAAATCCAATACATTGGTCCTGAAACTTCAATAGAATAACCAAATATCATCACATCGATAATAGAAGCAATGATACTACCTAAAAAACTAAACAAAAAGAACCACCAAAACTCAGATCGTGATGCTCTTCCTGAAAAAATGGCATATTTATTAAAACAAATTTCAATTGATTTTGTAAATGTCATTTAGTCCTCTTATCCTAAAATTAAAAAAAAAAAAACTATTAATTAAGGGGCGTTCTGTTTCGCCCTCAATTTTAATTAATAACATAATATATGACTTTTTTGAAAGACTTCATTGAGGACTTCATTGAGAGTTTTGCTACTTTCCCGAAACTTTGTTTTTAGACTTCATTGAAGATTGGGGTAATGCTCGTTTATCATAACCTAAAACTCTAAATCTGTTTCTTGCCCATTCATCTGAATAATTAAGATAGTTTGATTTCACTATTTCAGGAC
>Ga0115566_10000627_pt1 | contig 30434 bp, 23 predicted proteins | sample COGITO_mtgs_1204_3_FD_87173 | JGI IMG/M metagenome (GOLD analysis project Ga0115566, IMG submission 87173) | Pelagic marine microbial communities from North Sea - COGITO_mtgs_120405 | ecosystem: Environmental > Aquatic > Marine > Epipelagic | place: Germany:Helgoland, sampling site Kabeltonne...
CTATGGAACGATCCTAGGCTATGCTGCAGTTAGCCTGGTGGGATTCGCCGTTTTATCGCTGGCTCTTCGTATTCCTTCTCATCGCCTGCTTCCAGTCCTGGGTGGTCTCGCCGTAGGTATCTATTATTGGTATGCAGCTCCAGCGTCCTTAGCGGCCTTTGACCTCGCCGGAGGCGAGGTTTTGAAGTGGGTTATGACAGCATTCGTCGCTTTCTGGTTAAGTCGGGCCCTGCGCCATGCTACTCCGCTGCCCACACCACACAAGCATGGCACCGCTCGGGCCGTAACGCCCACCTTTCCTTTGCCCCAAGCCCCTAGATAGGGTTATCACCTTACGTTGGTTTGATTGGGATCTGAATGAGTTTGATTGGGATCCGAAATGTGATTGAACTCCAGAGTTTGATGGAGTACTGGTGGGTGGATTCTATCTGAAGCGAGCCATCGCACCATTTTTTGACACGGCGATACTGAAACGAAAGCTCACTCATCCGGTTAGCATCTATTCGCTTCTTCCTGCCGGTTCTGAATTCCGGCTACACGAGACCACGTTTCCATCGACCGGATGAACGACAAGATCGTAATTCGCGGTGCGCGCGAGCACAATCTTCAGAACATTGATCTGGACATACCGCGCAACCAACTCGTGGTGATCACCGGTCTGTCGGGATCTGGAAAAAGCTCGCTTGCCTTCGACACGATTTACGCGGAAGGACAGCGTCGCTACATGGAAAGCCTGTCTGCCTACGCACGGCAGTTTCTTGGAATGATGGAGCGGCCCGATGTGGACTTCATCGACGGGCTCTCTCCAGTTATCGCTATTGAGCAGAAGACGGTCAGCCGAAACCCACGATCCACCGTTGGTACGGTTACCGAGATCTACGACTTCATGCGTCTGCTCTACGCCAGAGCGTCCATCGCCTATTCCCATGTCTCGGGCGGTTTAATGCGCAAGCAAAGTGATGATGAGATCATTGACGGCATCCTCAACATGACGGAGGATACGCGGGTCCTTCTCCTCGCACCGCTTGTAAAAGGGCGCAAGGGACACTATCGGGAGTTGTTTGATCAGATCGGTAAGCAAGGATTCCAACGGGTACGGGTTGACGGGACAGTCCAAGAGATCGAGAAAGGGATGAAGCTCGACCGCTATAAGACACACGACATCGAGGTCGTAGTCGATAGACTGGTGATCAAACCAGGTATTCGTTCCCGTATAAGCCAGTCGGTCGAAACATCCCTTGGCATGGGAAATGGGACACTAATTGTGCAAGTCGTTGGAGGTCCAGAGGAAGCCGGGGACCGACTGTTTTCCCGCCATCTTTTTTGCCCAGAAGACGGTGTCTCCTATGATGATCCGTCCCCCAATACATTTTCATTTAACTCTCCCTATGGTGCCTGCACGGAGTGTAATGGACTCGGCTCTAAAAAGGAGTTGGATCCGTACCTGATCATGCCAGATCGATCCAAGTCTATCAATGACGGAGGAATAGCGCCTCTTGGAGTCCCGAGGGATATCTGGATTTTTAGTCAGGTCAGAGCGGTGGCTGAGCGTGAGGGGTTCGACTTTGACACGCCTCTAAAGGATCTGAATGAGCAGCAATTCGAGGTCCTTCTGAACGGCGCAGGCGATGACCAATTTGACATCGTTTACAAGTACAAGGACCGCGAGGTCACGTACAAGCATCGTTTCTCAGGTGTCAATTCGCATGTCTTACATACCTACGAGAATACCTCTTCTAATACGTCGCGTAAGTGGGCAGAGGCTTACATGCGAAACATGGATTGTACGGCATGTAATGGAGGTCGACTCAAGCCTGAAAGCCTCTCGTTTCGTTTTTCAGATAAGTCCATCAATGAGCTGACTCGGATGGATATGATTACGCTGCGAGCTTTTTTCAGCACGGTAGAGTTGACCGAGCGGCAGCAAGTTATTGCTGGACCGATCGTGAAGGAGATTTCTGAGCGTCTAGACTTCATGATCAACGTGGGCGTCGGCTATCTGAATCTGGACCGTACGGCACGGACCCTGTCCGGTGGAGAAAGTCAACGAATCCGCCTCGCAACTCAAATTGGGACGCAATTAACCGGCGTGCTGTATGTCTTGGATGAACCATCGATTGGCCTTCACGCACGCGATAACGGCAAGTTGATCGAGTCTCTCAAGCAACTACGCGATCTGGAAAACTCCATCCTAGTTGTCGAGCATGACCGGGATATGATCGAAGCCGCAGATTTTGTAATCGATCTTGGTCCTGGTGCTGGCGAATTAGGTGGAAAAGTAGTTGGCGCTTCCAAACCAGAATTACTCCCTGCGGGGTTGAACGGCTCCCCAAGTCTGACGACCGCTTATTTGAGGGGTAAGCGCGCCATTAAGGTGCCGACCGCGCGCCGGCCAGGAAACGGCACGTCCATCGTGCTCGAAGGTGCGCGTGGACACAATTTGAAAGGCGATACGCTAACTATTCCACTTGGCACGTTTACTTGCGTAACCGGGGTCTCAGGGTCTGGAAAGTCGAGCCTGGTCAACCAGACCCTTTATCCGATTCTGGCTGAGCACTTCCATAATGCTAAGACCGTCCCTCTTCCGCACACAGAGATCATCGGTCTAGACAATGTGGACAAAGTAATCGACATCGATCAGAGTCCGATCGGTCGAACACCTCGTTCCAACCCCGCCACGTATGCCGGTTTGTTCGGGCATATCAGGGACCTGTTTGCCCAGCTCCCCGAATCAAAGATCAGGGGCTACAAGGCAGGACGCTTTTCCTTTAATGTCAAAGGAGGTCGGTGCGAAACGTGCAAGGGCGCGGGTATCGTGAAGTTGGAAATGAACTTCCTGCCTAACGTGTACGTCGAGTGTGAAACGTGTGGCGCTCGGCGCTACAATCAAGAAACGCTAGAAGTCCGGTTCAAGAGCAAAAGCATCGCCGATGTCCTTGAGATGACAGTGGAAGAAGCACTCGGTTTCTTCGAAAACATCCCTCGCATCGAGCGTAAACTCCGCACGCTACACTCAGTTGGCTTGGGGTACATTCGCCTTGGCCAGCAGGCAACGACCCTCTCTGGAGGAGAAGCCCAACGGGTCAAACTGGCGAAAGAGCTATCACGGCCTGGGACGGGACGAACTCTCTACATCCTCGACGAGCCAACAACCGGGCTGCATTTTGAAGATATTCGGCATCTGCTAGTCGTTCTGCAAGCACTGGTGCGGAAAGGGAATACGGTACTGGTCATCGAGCATAACCTGGATGTTGTAAAGGTTGCTGATTACGTGATTGACCTCGGTCCCGACGGAGGAGAGGGGGGCGGACATATCTTGTTCAGCGGTACTCCTGAGGAACTCGCTAAAGCTGACACCTCCACCGGCTTCTATCTTGCTGAGGAGCTAAAGCGTGTTGCTGAAGAGGATGACGACGAAGAAGAACTTGACCTGGACGCATTGTTGTCAAACGACGATGAAGATGGGACCGAAGAGGACATGACCGATGAGGACACGCAAGAGGAAGAAGAGGATCAGTCGACTGATTCAGGTGCCTCATCCTAGTCTACTAACTATTTTCTGTTATCCACCCCAAACGACCTGCTGCTTGCCATGGAGCCTTCGTTTTCTCCGAACTACAACAAGCCCGATGCCCCTGGCGTCGCGATGAATTTCGACAACACGGTGTCCATCTGGCAGATCGTCTCAGTCTCGGACTCATTCGAAACCGCGGCTTCAGAGGCCTTTCGCTTGCTAAGGTTGGCACAGCAGCAGCATCCTGATTGGCCTCGTGTGTATTATCTGGATATCGAAGGTCATGAAGGCGAGCAGAAGGGATACGATCAAGATTTTTTCGAATTCCAGCAAGAATTCTGGTTTTCAACGATCGCCCATTTCGTAACGGCCTTTGAAACACCCATGCTGGGTGGCCTTATCAACCCGAATCCACAACGCAATGACCTGCCGGACGATTTGCAGGTAAATCACCCTGACCAGGAGAACCCGACATGACCCGACTTACTCGTTCGATTTTTGTTGTCCTCGTAGCCCTTCTCTTTTGGCCATCCCCGGTTTCTGCTCAGGATGGAATGCCCGTGGTTCTTTCTATGCGCGATCGAGCCAAAGTGATTGATGGACTACTCGATTATCGTTTAGAAACAGTGGTTCCGGACCTGATGCGGCGCGAGGGTATTGATATGTGGATCATTGCCGCTCGGGAGTACAACGAGGACCCTGTCATTCGCACTATGCTTCCGGCTACTTGGATCGCCGCCCGTCGCAGAACCGTTTTAGTCTTTTTTGATCGAGGAGATGAAGGTGTTGAGCGACTGGCAGTAGCCCGATACGACATTGGTCGTTCGTTCGGAAGTGCCTGGAATCCTGAAGAGAACCCAGACCAATGGGCTAGGCTGGCAGAGATCGTAGCTGAGCGAAATCCTCAGCGCATCGGTCTTAATATATCGGAGACCTTTGCACTTGGTGATGGCCTGACCGCTTCTGAACGAGATGGTATGATGGAAGCATTTGCTCCGCAGTATCGCGATCGCGTTGTGTCTGCCGAGCGGTTGGCTGTCGGTTGGCTTGAAACCCGTACCGATCGGGAAATGGAAATGTATCCGATGATCGTAAAGATCGCTCGGAATATTATTGAGGAGGGTCTGTCAGAGCAGGTTATCCAACCCGGTGTTACGCGCACCGAAGATGTCGAATGGTGGTTTCGTGATCGTATTCGCGATTTGAACCTGGTCACTTGGTTTCATCCCTCTGTGGACATTCAGCGAGAGGAAGCCACAGAACGGGACAACGACTTCTCTGCACGGGAGGAAGGTGGCGTCATTCACATGGGTGATTTACTACATGTTGATTTTGGCATTACGTATCTGCGACTAAACACAGATACGCAGATGCACGCCTATGTCCTCAGACACGGAGAAACCGAGGCGCCGTCGGATTTAGTTAATGCCCTTGCTGTCGGGAATCGTCTGCAGGATATCCTGACGGGCCAGTTTGAATCTGGAAGAAGCGGAAACGACATCTTGAAGAGTGCCCTCGATCAGGCTGCTGCCGAAGGCATCGAAGCGACCATTTACACGCATCCTATAGGTTTTCATGGACACGCAGCAGGGCCAACGATTGGGCTTTGGGATCAGCAGGGAGGTGTCCCAGGACGGGGCGACTATCCGCTATATCCAATGACCGCCCACTCGATTGAGCTCAATGCAGCTGTTGCGATTGCCGCTTGGAACGGACAAACTGTGCGCATTATGCTGGAAGAAGACGCCATTTTCGACGGCGAAACGACGACCTATATCGATCCTCGCCAGGAAGAACTTCTACTTATTCCACGGCAGTAACCGTGATTCGGCGCTGGGATCCCGACATAGTCATCCCGACGTCGGGGTCCCAGGCGCATCGCAGCATTTATCCAGCATTTATTTAGCATTTATCCGGCGGCTTCGACCACATCTAGGGAAGAGATGTGCAGGTTCAGGCCGTGGTTGACGCGGAAGCCAACGATTCCATCAGTAGGCAGATCGCCCTTCTCCATCGAATGGACCTCGGTGCCATTAACCGAGAATGTGATCATCGTGCCCATCGTTTCGATGGCAAGGACGTTGGCTATGTTAGTCTCAGACTCGTCCGTCCAAGGGACGATGACTTCGTTGGCCGTCCAGCCAACCACGTTTTCGGTTTCCTCGCCTTTTCGCACTTTTACGAGGTACTCTCCAGTTTTGCGGATGAGGAAATAGAGGTACGACTGACTTTCCCCGTTCAAGTCACTTCCACCCACAAACAGACCGAATGCTTCGTTTCTTGTGCCAGGATCAAACAGAAAAATGTTAGAGGACACGCTGTAGTCTCCCGAAGCCGTACTGTTTGGATTCCAGTAGATTCCTGCAGGGCGTTTGGAAGTGATATGCCAGCCTGGTTTCATGTTCGTGAAGAAGACATCCGGATCAGCAACCGAAGAGTCTCCAATGACGACCAGATCGTCTGAGGGCCGGTCAAAGCGGGTTTTCCAGTCTTGTGGCCATGTCAAGTTGGCTGGCTGGGGATTGTCGGCATCAGGACGCAGGTTCACTTCCTGAGCGTCTGCCATGTCCGCTGTCTCGGCCATCGTTGAGTCGTTCTCTTGCGATGCACAGGCAGAAAGCACTACCAGCGACAGGAGGAGGGGGAATAGGGATTTCATTGAGTTTGGGAAGGGTTGTGTTTCGAAAAGGGGGGAGAGGCTTGGTCGATAAACGACTACTCGTGAACGGTCTGCATTTCCTCGAAAATGGTCGCGATGTTGCCTTTAATGCCATCGTCCGAACCATTCATCCAATGACTTTGGAATCCTTGGAGTCCGTCGGAGGCCGTTTCATCAGCAGATTTACCGGCTTGAATACCGGCTGCAGCTGCATCACGTAAGGCGCCGAGATAGTCCCTCATCACTAGTAGATCTTCCCTCGTCCCAAGAATACCGTTCGCAGGATTACTGTGTCCGTAAATGAACACGGTGTTATCCGAAAACGTTTGGTGGGCACGCTCCAAGACGGTCATCCAGTTTGCCGTATCAGCACCGGCACCTAGGTCGATATAGGCGTGTCGGTAGTTGAATACGAGATCGCCCATGTGAACGACATCAGCCTTTTCAAAATGGATGATCGAATCCCCAGCTGTGTGAGCCGGACCGAAATAATGGAGGCTAATGGTTTCATCCCCAAGAGAATCAGACCACGTCTCTTGGTAGGTCACGTTCGCAACGGTGGGTTTGGGAGAGCCTTCCCGCATGGACTGCCGCTGAAGTCCTGGGACGTTTGCATGGGCCAGAATTCGTCCTGCCCCTTCACCAAGGACGGCATTGCCTGCTGTGTGGTCTCCGTGGTGATGGGAATTGATCAGCAGATCAACCGTCCGATTTGACCATTCAACGAGTCCGTCGCGGCAGGTAGCCGCCGATTCGGGAAATTGCGAATCAACGACAACTAAAGCACCATCCCGTATGAGCCAGCCGATGGTGCCCCCCCGTTCTGTGAATATCCCCGTTCCACGCCGAATCGGAGTGAAAGGGAGCTGCGACATCCTAGGAAATGCTCTCAAAGGAGCTGGCAATGCCACAAGGGCTAGGGCCGCGGCAGAACGGCCGAGAAAAGAGCGTCTGTTCATTATGATCAAGCGTATAGGTGGAGTCAATTCATCATACACACGGAACCGGCTCATGGTTCAGACTTACTTGTTGCATCCGCCTCTTCGGCCATTCAGATTTTTCCACTCATGATTTCATTTTTGCGCATCAGACTTCTCTCGCTCCTATTCCTCCTGTTTTTAGCAGGTGGAGTTAGTGCGCAATCGCTGGATCTGGATCAGCTTCTCACCGAAGCAGAGATCACGGGGATGTCTATCGCCGTCATCGAAGATGGCCGAATTAGCCAGTTATTGAATGCAGGCGTTAGAAGTAGCGAAACGCAGCCTCCGATTACGGATGAAACAGTGTTTGAAGCAGAATCTCTAAGTAAGTCCGTTGTGGCTTGGATTGCACTTCGATTGATCGATGAAGGCACGCTGGACCTAGACCAAAGTTTGGCTCAACTGTCTCCATGGGAGGACGCAGCGCATGATTCGCGGTATGAGCAGATAACTACCCGTATGGTATTATCTCACACCTCGGGGTTTCCCAATTTTCGCGTACCAGGAGAGCCTCTTCCACTTCTATTTGATCCGGGGGCCTTTTACACCTACTCGGGAGAAGGATTTCTATTTCTTCAGCATGTTCTGGAAGCGATCACGTACAGTTCGCTGGAAGATCTAGCTCGGGAATATGTATTTGAGCCTTTTGGGATGACATCCTCCAGTTTTGTGTGGCAAAACGACTATGGCTCACGCATCGCGGTAGGCCATACCGATATGGATGTGCCGCTGGACAAATTTGTGCCACAGCAGGCAAATGCGGCGTTGAGTCTTCATACGACTGCTTCAGATTATGTCCGATTCGTTTTAGGTGTTATTGAAGGCGAAGACTTGGGCCGGCGGCAGTATCGCGAGATGATGGTGGCGCAGGTTGATGCGCTAGATGGCATCTTCTGGGGATTAGGGTGGGGCCTTCAGCCAACAATCAATGGATCAGCCCTGTGGGAGTGGGGAGATAATGCAGGGTACAAGAGTTTTGCGTGGTTAGCTCCCGATGCGAGTAAAGGATTTGTGATGCTGTCCAATAGTGCAAATGGAATGCTTGTGCTTCACGAACTGTTCGAAGCATTCGTAGGGGGTCCCCAGACGTCCGTTCGCTGGCTTAATTATGAGCGGTATGATGATGCCGTCTACCAATTAAGCCGCAGATTGCAGTATGCCCAACAGAATGGGGGGATTGAGGCCGTTCGGACAGACTATGAAGTGGCAAAATCCGAGATGCCTGCCGAGGCTTTCGTAGAGACCGCCTTGAACGCACTGGGATATCGTTTACTTCGTCGGGGAGCGATCGAAGAATCAATTGAGGTATTCCGTTTCAATACAGAATTATATCCTCGTTCTGGCAACGTATTTGATTCGCTCGCCGAGGCTCTTCTCGCTTCGGGCGACATGCAGGCTGCGTTGGACAATTACGAAACATCCGTGCGACTCGACCCGGGCAATGAAAATGGCGTTGGAATGATCCAAGTCATCGAGGCCCGCCTTGCCGCGGAAGAACAATAGGATTGATCAGCGTTCGAGCTGTCTACTGCCTATTCGGATACGTTGAAGGAAAGCATCATGCCAGCGTGGAGATGCTCAGCGATATGGCAATGAGCCATCCACTGTCCCGGATTGGTGACATCGACTAGAATATCTACCGTTGATCCCACCGGTACGATCACCGTGTCCTTCCAGGCCTTGTTCTCCACGGGAACGCCATCAACGTGAGTCACCACAAAGCGTTGTCCATGAACATGGAATGGGTGGTTCATGGGGTGGAATGATTTGGGGTCATTGAAGAGACGGATCTTACGGACATCGCCGACCTTCCAATCCCAATTGATCTCCATGCTCTTCTCACCGGTGGCCTCGTCGAGCAGCACCCAGTCTACTTGCTCCCCTGTGGAAAGCCAGTTCATCATCGGCATCGTGTCATTCCATTCGATGGGTGCGACGTAGAGGGTATCTATTTCCATCATCCGCATGGTCATCATATGCAGATTGTTCACTTCAACCGTTAAACGCAACGAGTGATCGGGCGTCTTATCGAAATACTGCGCGAATGACTCGATATCAGCTTGAGTGTCCTCATTCTGTCTCACTTCAAGAAAATCCGTTTCGTACGTCTCCTGGTCAGAAACAGCGCCAGAAGTAGCTGAAACCGTTCCTAAAACAGATATTTGAGGTACGAAAACACCACGGAAGTGATCGACAGCCTGGATGGTATTGGTTATTTCGTAGGTCCGATCTTCGTCGAAGTAGACATCCACGATGTACCGTTCGGCCGGAGCAATGACAACGCTTGAAACGAATTGCTCCTGCTCATACTTGCTCACGTCTCCGGCAATGACCTTGATGCGAGCGCCTCCAAACAGCACATTAAACGTGCGGGTGTTCGCTACGTTGGTCAGATAGAAGCGGACAACTTCACCTGCAGCAACGTCCAAGTTGTAGTCGGTCACGCCATTGACCATCATGACATTTCCGAAGCGTCCCATCAAAGCATGAGTGGGGGCCGAATCACCGTATGGGACTAAACCGTTCGCATCCACCAAGATGTCATCCAGAATCAGGGGTACTTCCCGGTTCACCGGCGCATAGTAATCTTCTTCAGTCGGGTTTACGAGCATATTGCCGTATAGACCGAGGTCCTGCTGAACGTCCTCACGCATGTGCGGGTGATACCAGTACATCCCGGTGTCGGGGAATTTTAACTCGTAGGTAAACGTTTCGCCGGTGAGAACCGGGTCCTGCGTCACGCCTGGCACACCATCGAATGCGTTGTCGAGTCGGAGCCCGTGCCAGTGGACAGTCGTGGGCATCTCGATATTATTCGTGAACTCCACGATTACCTTCGATCCACGGTCGGCTCGAATCAGGGGACCCGGATACATCCCGCCATACGCCATCATCACGTATTCCTGTCCGCCAATCGTGCGACGTACGAGCGAAGCGTCCATGTGCAACGTATCACCATCAGCCATGTCAATGATTTCTGATGGGCGAGCCTCGGAAAACATGGAAATATCCATGCCATGGCCTGGCAGCATCGGACCGACTTCGGGATAGTCATCCATCATACCCGGCATCATGGGCATACTCAAATCACCCATTGGGACCATGCGCCAAGCAAGGCTGTCACCCATCGGCATGTTGTGGTTCATATGCATGGAATGATCCATGCCATCCTGTGCTTGGACGGATGATGTGGCTAACAAAGCCAGCGCGAAAAAACGGGAGGAGAATTTCAAGAACATCCGATTATCGGGAAGAGGGAGCAATTCGGGGAGGTGGACTAGTAGCCGTAGACGGCGCAGGGTTCAGTCTCGAACGGACCATGCCCTGCCTTGGTATGCATTAACCCACTTCGGGACATGCCTCGAACGACGACGGGTCCGGTCCACATATCGCCGAGCTCCTCGTTTGCAGGCTCAAGAGTGATGACGAGCAGAAACTTATTCCAGTCGGTCTGTCCGGAAACATGGAAAGTGTCATCTAAGCGGCCGATTGGCTTTATCTGGTCGAGCTGTGGTGTCGTAATCCAGGCTACCAGGGAAGACCCTTCTGCCAACTTCACCTTTTCGACTTGAATGTCGATGTTCTGGACATAGGAGCCATTTTCAGAAATGGAGACACCGAATGGAGAGGAAGCGTATGTGACTTCTCCTTTTCCAGTAGCGAGGCGGGCGCCCGTTACTTTGCGGGTAGTCACCAACTTGATGCTGTAGTAATCCGGCGAGCAAGCGGTTAGGTGTGTCGCAGGAATAGCCAAGTTGGCTGCCGGGGTCGCTGGTCCGGTCGAAAAGAGGGCTGTGAGAAGCGTTAAGATCAGAGTGAACATCGTACCAATGGGGATGTTGTTCGAAAAGAGTTCAGGACACGCGCAGGGAAGAATGTGTTATAACGAAGACGCCCGGCACGGGTTCGTGCCGGGCGTCAGAATCTCCGTTTTCCGATCGATGATCGTATTAGCGAGTGCCTTCCTTTGATTGCTCATCCCATTTCTGAGCTGACGAGACGTCCGGCACACCCCAGTCTTCTCCATTCCATCCGTTGAAACCATCCATGCGGAAGGTCCAGAAGCCCGTTGTCATATCCGAGATGACAATGAGTCCATCTTCGTTACGGACATCGATACCAAAGGCACCGTTGGCAACGTTGCCTGACATGCCACCATTGTCACGTGAACCGGTAAAGGTGTCAAAGTAGGCGACTGTAGTCGGATTCTTCGGGTCCATCATGGAGAAGACCTGCAGCCCATCGTGGTAGCCAGAAACGAATACGTAGGGCCAGCGCACCTCATGGTTGTGGACCAATCCTTCCCAGCTAGGAGTCCAAGCTGAAATCGGTGAGTTGATATTGGAAACCTCTCCGTCGAGGCCTGGCTTAAGGTCAAATATGCGAAGCGGAGCATATTTGTATTCTGTTTCTGCCACCACGTACCGGCCATTAGGTCCTGGTGTGAAGGTATGACCGCTGCGAACGCCATTAACACCCGTCAACTGAACAAGCATTTCAGGGTTATCGATATCGGTAAAGTCGTACACGTAGTAGCCACCAGTACCACCACCGTAGAACCTATCTGTAGCGGTATCAGTGTGGAAACCTGCATAAAAGTCATGATACCCACGGCGTGACCCTTCAGCAGGCGTCGGGATCCGGCCTACTCGGGCGTTCGCAACGTCTCCCTCGACAACCATACCTAAATCATACACATTTGCAAAAGCACCTGAAACGGTAGACAGAAGCAAAACACGACCATTTGAGTGCTTGTACACAAAAATATTGTGGAAGCCACCCGGTGTCTCTGGTTCGTGGATACGAGCTACCTCGGTCACTGTAGTCGGGTCTGGAAGACCTGTAACATCGAGCACGACAGCACCGAGGTCATTATTAGGACCGCCACTACCGAATTGCAGGGACTGCACGACATAGTATCGATCGTTCCATTTGAAGTGCTTGACGTCCATGCCGCCGGTCTTCATATGGAGATCTTCATTTTCAATACGCCAACGGTAAATCACCTCTGGGTTGGATGGATCGGCGAGGTTCACGATGTCCATGCCTTTAGATCCTGCCTCGGCGTAGTGCATTCGGGCTATGTAAGCATAGGGTCGACTAACCTCCTGCTCGAGGTCCATGTCAGCCACGCTCAAACGAGGGCCGAGTGGAATGTGCCCGAGTACTTCAATATTGTCACTTCCGGGATTATCTGGCGTCCATAGCGTGTTCTGACGAGCTGAAGCCGGCTGAAAAGCCGCTGCAACGATCATCATGCCTGCCAGGATAAAAGTGGTTCGTTTCATGTGGGTATCTGATTCCGTGAAAAAATGTGGTGGGCGGTGAACGCGGTTGGGTGGTCGCGCGAATGGCCCGAGGCTATGCTCCGGGCAAAAATATGGTCAGCGTGTGCCTTCTTTCGACTCCTCGTCCCATTTCTGGACACTCGAAATATCGGGTACGCCCCAGTTTTCTCCCTTCCAGCCGTTGAAACCTTCCATGCGAAAGGTCCAGAATCCGGTGGAAATATCCGAGACTACAATGAGTCCGTCTTCATTACGGACGTCCACACCGAAAGCGCCATTCCCTACGGCGCCCGCCATAGACCCAATGCTTCGGTCTCCAGTGTAGGTGTCATAGTACCCTACGGTCACTGGATTTTCGGGGCCCATCATAGAGAAAATCTGCAAACCGTCGTGATAGCCGGATACAAAAACATAGGGCCACCGGACTTCATGGTTATGGACGAGATTCTTCCAGTTGGCCGTCCATGCCGATATGGGTCGATTGATGTTGCTCACCTCGCCGTCGAGAGCAGGCTGCAAATCGAAAATCCGGAGCGGGGCATACTGGTATTCGGTTTCGGCGATCACATAGCGGCCACTGGGACCGGGTGTAAATGTGTGGCCGCGGCTGACTCCTGTAATGCCTTGCAGCGTAACGAGCAATTCAGGATTAGCCAGATCGGAAATGTCATAGACATAGTATCCACCAGAACCGCCACCGTAAAATCGGTCCGTCCCAGTATCCGGATGCCAACCCGCATAGAAGTCGTGATAACTTCCGCGGGGACCCTGGTCACCCGGTACCGGAATGACGGACACGAGCGCATTGTCCCGGTCGCCCGAGACGAGTTTGCCTAGGTCGTAAACATGTGCTCCTGGTCCGCGGACTGTGGTCATGAGTAGCACGCGGCCATCGGAGTGCTTGTACACGAAAATGTTGTGGAAGCCACCTGGTAGATCTGGCTCATAAATACGAGCTACCTCACGGACACTTGTCGGATCAGGTAGGTCTGTGACGTCCAAGATGACAGCTCCGAGATCGTTGTTCGGACCTGTTCCAAATTGCAGACCCTGCACAACGTAATACCGGCCATCCCATTTGAAGTGCTTCACATCCATCGCGCCGCGGCCCGAGTGGAGCTCTTGGTTTTCGATTCTCCAGCGGTAGATCACCTTTGGTCTGGAAGGGTTCGAAATGTCGATGATATCTGTGCCGCGATCGACCGTACCTTCACGAGCTGCCCGGGAGACGTACACGAATGGCCGGCTCATCTCTTGCTCCATATCCAAGTCGGCGACACTCAGTATGGGGCCGAGGGGCAAGTGTGCAAGTACTTCTAGGTTGTCTGAGCCAGGATTCAAGGTTGTCCAGGGCGTTTCATCCTGGGCTGAAGCAGGAACTGTCCAACCGGTCATACCGATGATTCCTAGTACCAGGGCGAAAACGATAGATCGTAAATAGGGGATATGCATGGAAGGCTGGGCGTTGGGTGAGGAGAAAAATCAGTAGATGAGAATCAGCGGGTACCTTCTTTTGACTCCTCATCCCATTTCTGCACTGAAGAGATGTCCGGGACGCCCCAGTCTGTACCATTCCAGCCATTAAATCCATCCATCCGGAAGGACCAGAACCCAGTTGAACCGTCAGAGACGACAATGAGCCCGTCTGCATTGCGGACATCAACTCCGAATGCACCGTCCATGACGCCACCGTTATCATTCATGATCGTGTCGTAATAGCCCACTGTCTGAGGGTTTTTAGGATCCATCAGAGAAAACACCTGCAGCCCGTCTAGATAACCGGAAACGAAGACGTAGGGCCAGCGGACCTCGTGGTTATGAGACAGGTTTTTCCAGTTGGCCGTCCAAGCGGAAATTGGCTGATTAATGTTCGTCGTTTCACCATCGAGCGCAGGTTGCAGATCAAAAATGCGCAATGGAGCATATTTGTACTCCGTTTCAGCAATCACGTAGCGACCGTTCGGGTCCGGCGTGAAGGTGTGGCCATAACTGACGCCACTAATTCCGTTCAATGTGATTTCGAGCTGAGGGCTTGAGACGTCCGTGATGTCGTAGACATAGTATCCGCCAAAGCCGCCGCCATAGAATCGGTCTTGCTGAGTGTCTGGATGCCAGGCAGCATAAAAGTCATGATACCCTCGTTGTCCACCGGTATCGCCAGGAATGGGGATGTTGGCAGCGAGGGCATCCTCGACATCGCCTGATACAACCTTCGATAGGTCATACATATTGGCGCCGGGGCCCCGTACCGTCGTGATGAGATAGGGCGTACCGTTCGAGTGCTGATAAATAAAGATGTTGTGGAAGCCGCCCGGCATGTCAGGCTCACGGATGCGGGCCACCTCTTTGACAGTCGACGCATCCGGTAGGCCTGTGACATCGAAGACTACTGCGCCTAAATCATGATCTGGTCCCTGTCCAAACTGCAAGGATAGGACGACATAGTATCGACCTGCGTTTTTAAAGGACTTGATATCAAGGCCGCCTACCCCGGTATTCAAATCGTCATTTTCGTTCGTCCAGCGAAGTAAGAGCTTCGGGTTGGTCGGGTCAGCTAGGTCAATGATGTCCATCCCACGCGCATAGTTATCACGATATCGCGCCTTGGCCACGTAGGCGTACGGGCGGCTAAGTTCTTGCTCTAATTCAATGTCGGCGACGGACTCGGGTGCGCCCAACGGTAGATGCCCTTGCACCTTCATGTTGTCACTTCCGGGTTTGACAGGCGTCTGGGCGAGGGCCGTTAGGCCGGAGCCGGTAATTATACTAGCAAAAAGCGCCAAACCGGCGAGCAGGCACAGACAGCGGGCAAATCGTTTCATAACGTTGGAATATGGAGGAGGAGAAAACGTGACAAAAGAGAAATGTGGGGGGGTCAAAAAAGTGTGCGGGGCGGGCCAGTGGCTCGCCCCGCACCACAGTCGACGTCACATCATTTATCGTGTGCCTTCTTTGGATTTTTCGTCCCAATTCTGGACCGAAGAGATATTGGGCTGTCCCCAATCTTCGCCATTCCAGCCGTTGAAACCATCCATGCGGAAGGTCCAAAAACCGGTAGACATATCGGAGATGACGATAAGGCCATCAGCATTTCGCACGTCCACGCCGAAAGCGCCGTTGTACATCCCGAACTCTCCTTCGGCAACTGCTGGGCCGGTATAGGTGTCGAAGTAGGCCACTGTCTGCGGGTGCTCAGGGTCAGCGAGGCTCATGACCTGCAGTCCGTCTAGATAGCCAGAAATAAATACGTAGGGCCAACGCACTTCATGGTTGTGAACGAGGTGCTCCCAATGTGCCGTCCAGGCGGAAATCGGGCTACGGATGTTTTCCCGCTCCCCACTCATGCCGTCCTTAAGATCAAAGATGCGCAAGGGTGCATATTGGTATTCCGTCTCTGTTACGGCATAACGTCCGTCCGGACTTGGGGTGAAGGTGTGACCCCAATCCACGCCCTGCACACCTGTCATCTGGAACTCCATAGTTGGATTTTCGATGTCGGATACATTCCAGACGTAATAGCCTCCCGTACCTCCTCCGTAAAACAGATCAGCTTCCTTGTCCGGATTCCAGGCCACATAGAGGTCATGGTAAAAGAGCGGAGATGGCAGAATGTCCTCCGCGCCAGATGGGCCGCCTACAGCATCTGGCGGCACAGGTACAACGCCGACTAGGGCATTATCGACATCGCCTGATACCACTTTGCCCAGGTCATAAACACTGGCTTGACCAGCGTTGACGGTGGTGAACAGGTATACGTTACCGTTGGAATGCTTGTAGATAAAAATGTTGTGGAAGCCTCCGGGCCAGCGTGATTCGTCGATGCGGGCAACCTCAATCACACTATCCGGATCAGGTAGTCCCGTTACGTCGAAAATAACGGCACCTAGATCATAGTTCGGGCCTGGTCCGAACTGGGTGGACTGTACCACATAGTAACGGCCTTCCCATTTAAAATACTTGACGTCCATGCCGCCAAGGCCGGTGTGCAGGTCCTCGTTCTCGATTCTCCACCGTTTGATAACTTCCGGGCTGGAGGGGTCGGATAGGTCAATAATGTCCATTCCTTTGGCAGCAAACTCACCAAGATGGCCACGTCCTACATAGGCGTACGGGCGGCTCATTTCTTGCTCGATCTCCATATCCATTACGGACAGCGTACCGCCCAAAGGAATATGGCCTACAACGGTAATATTATCGGTGCCAGGATTTAGTGTGGTCCAAGGAGTTGTCTCTTGGGCTAGCGTACTGCTGCTGGTCAAGGCGAGGCCTCCGAGAAGGAGAGCCGCCGTTATCAACATCGACTTTTTCATGCGATCTGATGAGTTGGTGGAGTGCTTTGTGCTAGCGAGAGAGGCCCAGCTACCAAAAATGTGTACGGGGGCGGCCTGCGGCCGCCCCCGTACTACCTATATCACTTTGTGCCCTCTTTGGACTCTTCGTCCCAATTCTGGACGGAGGAGATGTTGGGCTGTCCCCAATCTTCGCCGTTCCAGCCATTGAAGCCATCCATGCGGAAGGTCCAGAAGCCAGTAGACATGTCCGAGATGACAATGAGTCCATCTTCGTTGCGAACATCCACGCCGAAGGCTCCGTTGCCAACGGCACCACCCATGGCGCCTACGTCACGGGGACCTGTATACGTGTCGAAATAACCGACCGTGGTCGGGTTTTCGGGATCCATCATGGAGAAAATCTGGAGACCATCATGGTAACCGGAAACAAACACAAATGGCCAGCGCACTTCGTGGTTGTGAACTAGGTTTTTCCAGTTGGCTGTCCATGCAGAGATTGGAGTGCGAATATTTTCTGTTTCGCCATCCATCGCTTCTTTCATGTCAAACATGCGCAAAGGTGCATACTGGTATTCCGTTTCGGTGATCGCGTAGCGACCGTCCGGACTTGGCGTGAATGTGTGCCCCCAGCTGACGCCCGTGATGCCGGTCATCGTGAACTCGAGTTCGGGCATTTCGGGGTTAGTGATGTTATAGACGTAGAATCCACCCATTCCACCACCGTAGAATAGGTCAGCTTCTTTGTCAGGATTCCAAGAGGCGTAGAGGTCGTGGTAGAACCCATTTTCATCTACCGCGATGGGCACCGTTCCGACATATGAGTTCTCAACATCGCCGCTTACGGCTTTACCAAGATCATACATTGCGGCACCTGCACCATTGATGGTGGTGAGCAGAAGAACGCGACCGTCAGAGTGCTTGTAGATAAAGATGTTGTGGAAGCCACCTGGCATTTCCGGCTCGTGGATGCGAGCTACTTCCCGCACGCTGGATGCATCAGGTAAATCAGTGACGTCTAGGATATAAGCACCTAGGTCGCTGTTCGGGCCCTGACCAAACTGGGTCGACTGCACGACATAGTACCGACCTTCATACTTGAAGTATTTAATGTCCATGCCCCCCAGACCCGTGTGTAGGTCTGGATTTTCCATACGCCAGCGCAGAAGAACCTGAGGGTTGGTGGGGTCGGAAATGTCGATGATGTCCGTTCCGCGTTCGGAGTTTGGACCGACCGTTCCGCGGGAAACGTAGGCATATGGGCGGCTTAGCTCTTGCTCGATCTCGAGGTCCATGGTATTCAGGATTCCACCGAGTGGAATGTGACCTTCGACCGTGATGTTATCGGATCCCGGCTTCAGGGTGGTCCAGGGAGTGTCATCCTGCGCCATAGCCGCCGGCGCCATTAAAAGAATGGCTGCGAACAATGGAAAAAGCTTTTTCATGGAGTGCAGTGTTAGTAATGAAATGATGTGCTAGTGGGTAGGGCCGCCCGTACCGATTTGACCTTCCGTGCCGGCCAGCCCAGGTTTTATCGTTTGCCCTCTTTGGACTCTTCGTCCCATTTCTGGACGGAGGAAATATCAGGTTGACCCCAGTCTTCTCCGTTCCAGCCGTTGAAGCCATCCATGCGGAAGGTCCAAAAACCCGTAGACATGTCAGAAACGACGATGAGTCCATCTTCATTCCGGACGTCTACGCCAAATGCACCATTGATGACAGGATTGAATCCTTCCTGGTTGTTGCCAATGTAGGTGTCGTAATACCCAACCGTTTGAGGGTTTTTGGGGTCCATGAGGCTGAAGACCTGAAGGCCATCGAGGTAGCCGCTGACAAATACGTACGGCCAGCGGACTTCGTGATTGTGGCTCAGGTTTTCCCAGTTAGCGGTCCAGGCCGAAATAGGCTGGTTTATGTTAAGCTGATCGCCATCAAGTGCCGGCTTTAGGTCAAAAATCCGCAGCGGTGCATACTGATACTCGGCTTCCGCGACCACATATCGTCCGTCAGGGGAGGGAGTAAAGGTGTGTCCCCACGTGACTCCCGAGATGTTCTGAAGCGTTACGCGGATTTCCGGATTGTGGATATCCGTAATATTCCACACGTAGTACCCACCGGATCCTCCCCCGTAAAAACGATCTTCTCCCGAGTCGGGGTGAAATGCCACGTAATGGTCGTGATACGAGCGTCGTACGCTTTCAGGCTCATACGTGGGAATCGTTGCCACGTACGAATTTTCTATGTCTCCAGCCGCAGCCATGTTCAAGTCAAACACCTGAACCATGTCTCCGCGGACCGTAGCAAGCAAATAAATATTGCCATCGGAATGCTTGTAGATAAAGATATTATGCATTCCGCCCGGATTGTCAGGAAGAATCCAACGCCCTACTTCAGTTGGCTCATTGGGGAGATCGGTCACGTCAAACAGGACGGCACCCAATTCATAGTGCGGGCCAGCGCTGAATTCGAATGACTGGACCACGTAATAGCGTCCACCGGTCTTGAAATACTTCACGTCCATGCCACCTCGGTTGGGTAGCAAGTCCTGATATTCGAGACGGAATTCATAGATGACTTCCGGTTTTGCCGGATTGGACAGATCAATTACATCCATGCCTTTCGGTCCGCCATCGACAATGGAGGCCCGACCGACATACGCATATGGGCGGTCCATGTCCTGCTCCAATTCGATGTCAGTCACACTGGAGTGCTTGCCGAGCGGAATATGCCCGACCACTTTCATATTGTCCGAGCCCCGGTCAATGGGGGTGGCCTGCCCAAATGCAGTCGAAGTAAGCATGCCGGCAAGTGCCAGTGATGCGAGGAAACGGATGGGTTTCATGAGTGTCATTATTGGTTGTCAGGGATAGAATTCCAGTCTTGGGCACTGGAAACGTTGGGCATGCCCCAGTCTTCGCCATTCCAACGGCCGAAGCCGTCCATTTTAAAGGCCCAGAAGCCGGTGGTCATGTCACTGACGACGATGAGGCCATCCGCATTGCGGACGTCCACTCCCCACGCGCCGTCATAGACTTGCCAAGTGTATGGACTGCCGAGTCGCTCCATGGCGGCTCCACGGTCATTATGAATACCGTTGAATGTGTCGTAGTAGGCGACTGTATATGGGTTTTCTGGGTCTACCATATTGAAAACACCCAGTCCGGTCTGATACCCTGATACGAACACGTACGGCCAGCGCACCTCGTGGTTGTGCGCAATACTTTTCCAGTCGGCATGCCAGGCACCGACGGCATGGTCAATATTCTTGTCGGGTAGCTCGCCATTGAGCGCTGGGCGTAAATCAAAAATGCGCAGCGGCTGGTATTGGAATTCCGTTTCGCCGATAGCAAAATTACCGTCGGGCGTGGGAGTAAAGGTGTGACCCCATGCCACGCCGGGAACGCCAACCATAGTGGCAAGCAATTCGGGGTTGCCTAGATCCGTGACATTGTACACGTAGTAGCCGCTGCCGCCGCCGCCATAGAATCGGTCCTGTCCTGTTTCGGGATGGTACTGAACCATAAAGTCGTGATAGCCCCGGGACCACATCGCGTCAGATTCGTGGACTGGGATGCGGGCGATGAGCTCGCGGTTGTCATCTCTCAGAACAGGATCCATCTCGGTCTGGTCGCCATCGACGAACTGCCCCATGTCGAAGACTTTTGCATAGCCGGCAGACGTGGCAAACAGCAAGGGACTCCCCGAGCTGTGGTTGTACATAAATATGTTGTGGAAGCCGCCGGGTGAATCACCTTGGCGAACGCGCCCCACTTCAGTCATCTGCTCTGGAAGGTCCGTGACGTCGAACACGATCGCACCAACGTCAGAATTGGGCCCAGATTGGCGTAGCTGCATAGACTGTACGTAATACGTCCTGTCGTTGTGCTTAAAATAGCGCCCGTCCATGGCACCTCCTGTGTGGAGGTCCTGGTTTTCAATGCGCCAGCGCCGAATCACTTTCGCGTTGTCAGGGTCCGACAGGTCAATCACATCGAATCCGATTTCCCCATTCCGACGCGCCACGTAGGCATAGGGTCGAGATGGATCCTGTTCGATTTCGACGTCAGACACGCTGCCAGGAGCGCCGAGTGGAATATGGGAGAGGACCTGAATATTGGCAGAGCCCCGCATACCGGGTGGCGGCGGGTGGTCGGGTTGCTGGATACCCTGTTGCGCCGATGCGGTCACGGACACTAACGCCGCGAACGCCAGTGCGGTAAGGCCTGAAAGAATGCGATTGAATCTCATTGGGCTCACCATGTCATTGAACGGGTTGGTCCATTTTCCCAGTCCTGTACGGAGCCCACGTTGGCAAAGCCCCAGCCACGGCCATCCCAGCCTTCGAATGCTTCCATTCGGAAGAGCCAGAGGCCCGTGTTGACGTCGGAGACGGCAATCAATCCATCATAATTGCGGACATCCACATCCCACGCGCCATTTCGGTCCGTCGCTTCATTGGAAAGGGACGCCTTTGGGCCATCCCACGTATGATAATACCCGACCGTGTAGGGGTCGAAAGGATTCATCATGTTGAATACCTGCAAACCATCATCCATGGATGCCACGAAAACGAACGGCCATCGCAATTCATGATTGGCAGCATAATTCCGCCAGTCCGCCGTCCACGCGCTAGCAGCCACTCGGACCCTAGGAACGGTGCCGTCGAAGACCGGTCGAAGATCGAAAATTCGCATCGGTGCGGTACGGTAGCCTGCAGCCGTAACGAGATGCGTCCCATCGGGTGTGGGAGAGGCGCCATGACCAATCTGAACGGCTGCCGAGCTAACAGAGGCCAACGGAGAGGGGTTCATGGGATCAGTGATATCGAGCACCCAATAACCGCCAGCACCTGCCGTATAAAGTCGGTCGGTTTCAGTCTCGGCATCCCATTGGGCCATCGTGCTGTGATACCCGTAGTCCACATTCGGCACTTCTTCGGGAAGATCGTAAGAGGCTACAGGTGTGCTGTTGCCGTCGAGGAAGCGTCCAACGTCATATACATCGATAGGACCACCACCGGTAGCCATCAAATACGAACGTCCGTTCGAATGGCGATAGGCAAAAACGTCGTGATATCCATCCTCTGCCTCAGCAGAACCACTTGGATCAAACTGACCTTCATCGGGATCCGTTACCTCCAGCACTGAAAGACCGGAGGAGTGCGTCACACCCAAATACGTCCGAGTGCCATGGCGGAAAAGGGCAAGGTCGTTCACCGTGGTGGCATCGGTCGCCCATTCGCCTACCTGAATCGGATGGCTAGGATCATTAATGTTGATTGCTACGACGCTGGAGCCCTCGTTTTGATTACGGGCTACAAATACGAACGGCCGTCCTTGGTCTTGATCTATGACCAAATGCCCTGTGCCTCGTCCAAGAGATTCAAAGCCACCCGAGGGAGACGTTGACGCCCCCATTCCTCCCAGTGCAAGATGTCCGCTGAGCTCAATATTGCGACTGCCGCGTGAGCCATCATCTTGTCGGGCCTCAGAAGGGGAGGACAATAACAAGAGTAGTGCCACACCGACGACAAATGCCGGGTGATTTTTCATGACGGGATCGAAGAGGTCTGGGTGGGATCTAGGTGGGATCCCGGTGGAATACGGGGTGGAATTCGCCGGTTAGAGCGAAATCGGGGACTTTACTTTACGAATCCGGCTCTTGATTTGCAAAGATTCCGTGTGCCCCAGTAAGCGCAGTCAGTAACTGGTCGTATACCTCGATGAGAACCTGCCTCAAGGAAGCGGCCCTTTCATGGAATTCTCGCTGCTGAGTAACAAATTCAGCCCTTCCTGCCGGATCTTCGACTGGGACCGCATCGATGCCAAACCCAGAGACATCATATGGACTCGACGCCATGTCCAGTTGCCGAATATCCATAGTCAACTCGAATGCGTCCATGATCAACTCGGATGGAACCCATGGCGTCCTTTTGAAGGCCCATCGATAGACATCCATGTTCGCATGAAGACATCCCGGTTGTTCCATTTGGGGCATGCTTTGTCCGTCCAAAACATGAGCATTCAACGGCGTAGCTGACTCCGTAAAAAATCGGAAGGCATCATAATGAGTGCATCGAAGCCCAGCGTCATCAACCGTCTGAGCTAGTTTGTCCACCGAAACGCGCAGGGGAAGCTGTTCATGACGAGGCGCTTCACTTCGGTAGATCATTGCCCACTCGTGAAGTCCAAAGCATCCATAAACAGGCTTGCGCGCGGCGGTTAGCCTCAGCAGATTGTGAATCCAGCGGGTGGCAGTGATATACCGTTCTGCCCGTCGTCCCATCGTATCTGAGCCTGGCCACACGTAGACCCCATCGGGATGGGGTCGGACACCCAGAATACCGGGAAGATCGGCGGGTGATGCGCCTTCAAGTAGAATGCCCAATCCGGGGCTCCATCGACGCAGATGAGAGGGACGGAACGAATAGTATTCGAAAAGAAAATCGGCTACTGGATGTTTTTCGTGCCGTGATCGGCGTAGAAGGTGTGGCGCGATCAGTTGTTGATATCGCTCTTCGTGGCGCTCTTTCGTCTCGTACCACTCGGCGCGACTGATCCTGCGCAGGAAGTCATCGCCAACGGGAATGTGCTCGGCCGCGGTCCGCGGAAGAAGGGTGTCTTGTGTTGGGCTAGAAATCTGCATGTCATCAAAATAGGATGCTACAGGGACCGATTCTGTAAAGCTGCGTTGGAAAGCGTATACGAATGTAGATTGGCCAGTCAAATGACTATTTTTCACGCTATATGATCCAGCAACGTCCAACTCACTACTTCCACCTTCGTCTTTTAAAGGTGTTTGCAGCTGCTATCCTGATTTTCTCGATGGGCTGTTCCTCGAATCAATCGCTAGTTTCGGTATCGATGTATACCTCCGAAGGCCAAATTGATATCGTCGTGGATACTCTGGCCGCACCAATTACCACATCTAACTTTCTCCGGTATGTGGATGCCGGCATGTATGATGGTGGTTCATTTTTCAGGGTGGTCAGAATGGACAATCAGCCAAGTGACTCTATCCCAATTGAAGTCATTCAAGGTCGTGCCAACATGGCTTTCAATGAGCAGTTCTTTGACCCTATTCCGCTAGAAAGGACATCGGAAACTGGCATATACCATCGTGATGGGGCAATTTCTATGGCAAGGGGTGGACCGGATACGGCAACTCACTCCTTCTTTTTCACTATTGGTGAGCAGACATCGCTCGATTTTGGTGGACAACGAAATCCGGATGGGCAAGGGTTTGCTGCGTTCGGAAAAGTGACTGATGGAATGGACGTAATCCAGGTTATTCAGCAAGGTGAAACCGAGCAGCAAACGCTGTTGGTGCCAATTACTATTGATAGTGTTCGAGTTAACTGAATTCTACTGTTATGCGTGAATGTCCTGCATGTGCTCTCGAATCTGATATCGAAGAGGTGGCCTGCCCATACTGTGGATACGAATTTCCGGAAAACCGTCAATCCCTTCCATGGTTTGCCTGGCTGTTTGCCCTACTCATGTTATGGCCGCTGTTTGAAATCCTGAAACGGATACTTTAACTCTGCTTCGTTTTTCCACTCTACCAGCCGCCCGTTTTGCGGGTCGGAATATGGATATGAACCTACCTGACTCATTTTTTGGCAACCTCACTCCAGACGAATTCCTTGCTGAGTACTGGCAGAAAAAACCGCTATTGGTTCGAGGCGCATGGCCTGAGTTTGAAACGCCGTTGTCCCCGGAAGCCTTTATGGCGCTCTCCGCGAGGGAAGACGCATTTAGCCGCCTCTTGGTTGAGAAGCCAGAAAAAAATGATTGGGAGATGCGGGAAGGTCCGTTTCAACGGGAAGAGTTCGATGCCATGCCCGACTCCCATTGGACACTGCTTATCCAAGAAGCAGATCGGCTCGTTCCCAATGTTCGTAAAATGCTCAGCGCTGTTTCCTTTCTCCCTAAGTGGAGGTTGGATGACGTGATGATCAGCTATGCAGCTAATGGAGGAGGTGTAGGTGCTCACATCGATAATTACGATGTTTTCCTGCTTCAGGGATATGGGCAGCGCCGTTGGCAGATCAATACGACACCGGTAATCGAAGAAAACCTGATCGAAGACATTGATGTCTCAATACTGGCTGACTTTGTGCCTGATCGGGACTGGGTACTTGAGCCTGGAGATATGTTGTATCTGCCACCTAGAATTGCTCACTTTGGTGTCGCTCTTGGTCCGTGCATGACGTATTCGATTGGATGCCGTGCGCCCTCTGAGCAGGAAATGCTAGCGGCTGTCATCGAGCATGCCATGATGACGCTCGATCCGGATGAGCGGTACGGAGATTCTGATTTGAAGGCTTCGGATGCTCCGGGCCGTCTTGGTCGAGACGCGGTCAAGTGGATTCAGGAGCGCGTCCGTGCATTGGTTGATGACGAGGAAGGACTAACGGAACTCGTCGGGGCCATTCTTTCACAGCCGAGACGGTGGGTAGACGAAGATGCATTACCCGAAGACTCGGTAATGGACGCTCTCTCCTCAGGTGGGATGCTTCGTCCGGCCTCGTCATCACAGGTTTTATATGAGCCATCCGCAGATGGTGACCTAATTCTCTTTGCCGCTGGTGAATCGTATCGGTTGACGGCTGATCTCGAGTCGTCGGTTCGGCAGCTCGTTGAAGGGCCAGGACTTTCCCATTCAGACTTGAAGGCCGATCTTGAATGGGCTGAGTTGCTCGATGAGCTGTATGGGCAAGGCACGCTGGTAGTAGACGCGGGGTGATCCGGCTATTGCCGAATCACCCCGAGTAGTCCTCCTCGCAGCTTTTCAAGAGGTGCGGTGGCTGCGGAAATCGTCGCAGAAAAGAGCGACGCCACTAGGCCACTAATTCACTAGGCCACTAATGCGCCAATGGGTCACGGCTGAATCATTCGTCGAAAAAGACTCGGATTGCCACGACTCGTCCGCGCCGCGTAGAACCCGTTCCAAGCACTTCGCCAGCAATCTGGGCAGCTGCACTTGGCTCTTTTATTTCTTCGATGAGCAAGCCGTTAGCACCAAGCTCAGCGGCACGCTCCCGGGACTTGCGCAACATTTTACTTTCCGTCGTTAGCTGGGCTTCACCCTGCGCGTGGATGATGGCAATTGGTTTCCAATCAGCAGGGATGTCGTCTTCGCTGAGGTAGATGACAACGTCTGCAGGATCGACGGGTGGGTACGTAGTGCCATCGAGAAGGGTTGCTTGGGTCTACACACATCCGGCCAGGAGCAGCAGTGCAAGAAAAGGGAAGAGCAGGGACTTCATATCAGTAACCAATTAGAGATTTGATAGGACGCGGCCGGTGGATGGTGTTCATAGAGATAGCCGTGGTGATGCCTATAGAGGTAACACATCTGGCGCACTACGGTGTTTCAATATGAGGTCTCCCTTTTCCAACGTTTGTTGGATCAGGTACCGACTAGCGGACCGGGATCGTATCCACGCGGCGGAACTGAGCAAGTCCTTCTTTCTTGCTTCCGGACTCTGAGCGGCCCATACCGGTCGAAACAATGCGGCTTGCAGAGACGCCGTTGTCTACGTAGAACTGTTCGACAGCGCGAGCGCGGTCGTCAGACAGTTCCTGTGGACGACGTTCGCCAGGTGCTGACCAACCTTCAACGCGGACGTTGAGGTTCGGGCACTCAAGTAGGATCTCGAGGTTTTCCTGCAACTGAGCACGTCCTTCTTCGGTGATGGCAGACGAGTTGCGATCGAAGAATGCCGAGTTCATTTCCGTGAGTTCACGGCAGATGGCAGCTTCGTAAGGAACCACTGTGATCGTCATTGTGCGGCTTGTTACGCCGTTGCAATTTTCAACTTCCAGCGTAACAGTGTAGGTACCAGCTTCGCTGTAGGTATGCGTTGCGCTAGCTCCCGTGCCGGTTGATCCGTCTCCAAAGTCCCAACGCCATTCACCGTCCGTACCCGTTACGTTAGCACTGAACTCAACTGCTGTCTGCGTGTCAGGGCTCATGTTCGATGCGCGCATCGATGTGATGGCGGCTGGCAGGCAAGGATCCTTGACGGAAACGGCACAGGTCATTGCTGAGCTGTATTTGCCACTACCGTTAGAAGCAGAAACGCCGACTGTGTAGTCACCAGCGCGGGTGAACGTGTGGGTAGCAGTCATGCCTTCGGCAGACGAACCATCTCCAAACGTCCACAAGTAGTCAACCGGCATCGTCGCATTATCATTGTGCGATGCGGTAAACGTAACCGGCGTACCGGCATCAACTACGTCAGCAGGACAGATCATGTCGGTTAGTTCGACAGGCTGAACGCGTTTGAAGTTGAACTTGAGACCAACCACATGGGCTCCAAGGAAGTCGAGACCAGAAAAACCGTTGTCATCACGGCCGTCGGCTGCGTCATCCGGCGTCATTGCATTGACACCCGTCTGGAGGAAGAACGACGTTCCAGAGTTCACGAAGAAATCCAGACCGAAACCGAGGCTTGCGCCATACGTCATTTCGTCCTGCTCAACACAGCCAGTTCCTGTACCTGCGGCACAAGTTGGGGAGTATACGTTTGACGTTCCTCCTCCAATGCCGACGCCCGCAAACCAGTATGGAGCAATCTTTTTATCAGACAGCAGCTTACGAGCAACCAGGCCTACCGACCAGCGGCTATTCGGGTGATCTGTTGCGTCAGTAGTGGCTTCAAAGTCTGTGATCTGGGTATATTGGCCGGTTGTAAACCGAAGACCGAGGCTGTAGCTCGGTGTGAACTGGTACCCCAGTTCGGCTCCCAGATTGTACGGGAAGGTATCGAACATGTCACCGTCGAAGTTGAACGGTGACTTTTCGTTATCTCCCATGTAGTATGAGATTCCGACCTGTGGACGGATATAGACTGTTTCCGATCCTCGTTCGACCTGCGCCGATGCTGACTGCGGGAGAAGACCGGCAGCAGTTAGAGCAGTGAACAGAAAAAGTAGTACAAGTTTCTTCATTGTGGTCCTCTTTGAGACGTTACGTCTGGCGCTAACGGTACAAAATAGCTGACTGGTTTTCCAGTTTAAGCGGGGTTTCAAGTAGCATTGGCCCGGCGACCGATCTGGATATACTCCCGATGGTTCTGGCCGATGTATATCTGTCTTGGGCGATTGATGCGTGTGGCTGGGTCGTTTTTCATCTCCATGTACTGAGAAATCCAGCCTGGAAGACGTCCTAGAGCAAACATCACGGTGAACATGTTTGTTGGGATACCCATTGCTCGGTAAAGAATACCGGAGTAGAAATCCACGTTCGGGTACAAGCCCCGAGCTACGAAGTACTCATCTTCCAACGCAATGCGTTCGAGCTGCTTGGCAATATCCAATAGTGGATCGTCGATCCCAAGCTGCCCTAATACTTCATCCGCCGTCTTTTTGATCACGCGAGCACGCGGATCAAAATTCTTGTAGACACGGTGTCCGAAGCCCATAAGGCGAAACGGATCGTTCTTGTCTTTCGCTTTCCCGACGTATTTCTGGAAGTTGCTTCCGTCTCGACGGATCATTTCCAGCATGTCGATGACTGCCGTGTTGGCACCACCATGAAGTGGTCCAGAAAGTGCACTGATTCCAGCCGAAATAGACGAGAAAAGGTCGGCGCCCGAGCTACCTACCATTCGAACGGTCGATGTCGAACAATTCTGTTCGTGGTCGGCATGCAAAATGAGCAGCATGTCGAGCGTGCGAACGAGCAGTTCGTTGACTTCGTATTCTTCACTCGGCACGGCAAACATCATGTGCAGGAAATCGCCTGCATAGCTCAGATCATTCCGTGGGTAGATGTACGGCTGCCCGATTGACTTCTTAAAAGAGAAGGCGGCAATCGTGTTCAACTTGGCCAACAACCGAATAATGTTCAGGTTGACGTCTTCTTCCGACTGTCCATTTGGATAGTAAGCGGACAATGAGGAAACGATGGCAGATAATACGCTCATCGGAGGGGCTGAAGCAGGATACCCTTCGAAAAAGCGCTTCATATCTTCATGCAGAAGACTATGCCGGGCGATTTCCGTGTGGAAAACGTCTAATTCATCACGTGTTGGGAGCTGGCCGTAAATGAGCAAATAGGCTACGTCTAAGAATGACGAATGCTCTGCAAGGTCCTCGATCGAATAGCCTCGATACCGGAGAATGCCTTTCTCTCCATCAATGAAGGTAATAGCGCTTTCACACGAACCAGTATTTGCGAATCCCGGATCCACGGTAATTGCGCCTGTTTGGCCACGCAGCTTACCGATACCGAAGCCTACCTCGTTCTCCGTTCCAACGGTAATGGGGAGGTCAATATCCTGATCGTTAATAGTTAGACGAGCGTTATCCATGACTGTACTGATCTGTGTGGGCAGATGCTTTAACCTCCATTGAGCGAGCCTGACAACGAAATGTGGCAGGCCTGGAGGCAGCTGGTTGTGAAAGTAGTAGATTTAGACGCCTTAAAACGGCTTTTGAGCCATCCGTAAGCAGTCTACAACGAAAATTCGCTGACGAAACTGTCGTTGAACCATATCTGTCATTGATCTTGACGCAGATTCGGGAAACGTCATTGATCACATTACGGGCTACATCATGAATACACCGGCTGCACTCATCCGACTCAATGATCGGATTGCGAATTTATTGTGCGACATGCCTTCAAAGGCCGATTTGTTCAATATGTACTCTTCGCGCAATCCAGATATCGATCGAGTAGATGCTGTGCAGGCTCGACGAGCGAATCTGAAGCGATATATAGTAGAAAGAAAAAAAATGCCGTCTTTGTTCATTCTGGCGGAAGCGCCAGGACCTTGGGGGTGCCGCTTTACTGGCGTTCCTATCACGAGTGAAGAGCAGTTGATAGACCCTGCGTTTCCACATGCTGGCGAGCGTAGTAGCTTACAGTCGGATCCCCTTAAAGAATACAGCGCCTCTATTTATTGGAGGGTGTTAGCTCCGTATTGGGAAGACATATTTACGTGGAATACTATCCCTTTCCATCCTCATAAGATTGGCAAGCCTCTTACCATCCGCACGCCTCGGTTGGGAGAGATCAAGGAATTCGTCCCGGTCCTCGAAGAAATCATTGATGAATTGCGTCCAGCGCGAACCATTGCCATAGGACGTAAGGCAGAGCGCGCACTTGATTTAGCCGGTGTTGAAACCACGTACGTTCGCCATCCCTCCCAAGGAGGTGCGTTGTTGTTTGAAGAAGGCGTCCGTACCATCATCGAAGAAATGAAGCTCACTCCTACCCATGTCCGATAGCGACCTCTTCGACGCCTCTGCCAAGGACTTCATGTCCTCTCGCGCTCCGCTAGCGGATCGCTTGCGCCCCCGCACGCTCGATGAGTACATCGGACAGGAGCACATTCTTGGACCTGGCCGCCTGCTGCGCCGCTCGATTGAAGCAGACAGGGTTTCTTCGATCATCTTCTATGGACCTCCGGGTACGGGCAAGACGACGCTTGCTCGCATCATCGCCAACACGACTAAGTCCCATTTTGTCACGCTGAATGCGGTTCTAGCCGGCGTCAAAGATATTCGGACGTCCATCGCAGAGGCTGAACGTCGGCTGAAGCTGCATCGGCAACGCACTTTTCTGTTTGTCGATGAGGTTCACCGCTTCAACAAGGCGCAGCAAGACGCACTTTTACCTCATGTCGAGAATGGAACGGTGACGCTGATCGGTGCGACGACAGAAAATCCCTATTTCGAGGTTATCAAGGCA
>Ga0115566_10000636_pt1 | contig 30258 bp, 22 predicted proteins | sample COGITO_mtgs_1204_3_FD_87173 | JGI IMG/M metagenome (GOLD analysis project Ga0115566, IMG submission 87173) | Pelagic marine microbial communities from North Sea - COGITO_mtgs_120405 | ecosystem: Environmental > Aquatic > Marine > Epipelagic | place: Germany:Helgoland, sampling site Kabeltonne...
GCCGTTGCTGAACGTGGCGGGCAGCGGCAGAAAGCCCAGCAGAGACTTTGTGCTGTTGAGCCAGGTCGGGAGATCAACGTCGAGGTTTACCCAGGCCAGGAGTTCGCCCAGTATGTTGTTGGCCATGCCATAGTACGGGTTGAAGATCTGTTGCCAGAGGATGATGGTGGCGACCCCGGAGGCAAAGCTGGGGACGTAGAGCATGGTGCGGTAGCTGACGCTGCCCCAGATGATACCCGCTGCCGCCCCAATGTAGATCACGCCCAGAATTAGGGCCAGGTCCTTCTGCCCTCCGACCAAGAGAAAGCCGCAGGTCAGCAGGCCGACAATGATCAGGACGTTGGCGATGCGCAGCCGCAGTTTCTTGCGCTTGAGCAGCATGTTGTCGACAAGCAGGTTGGCCAGGACCAGGCTGCCCACGACAGCAAAGGGAATGCCGAGCATGAAATAGAGGGTGTTGTAGAGGTAAAACCAGAAGTTGCTGTCGCTGAGTAGCTCCTGGTAGTTGCGCAGGCCGACCCATTCCAGGTCGACGGAGCGGCGCAGGGTCCAGTTGGTAAAGCTCATGTAGAGGCTGAGCAGCACCGGGCCAAAGGTGAAGATGAGAAAGCCGGTCAGGTTCAAGGCCAGGAACCCCATGGCGGCCCAGAAGTGCTTGCGTTCGCGGACTCCGGAGTAAAGCCGTGGCATTATCGTACCTCCTCGAGGTCGTAGACGATGGGTTCGGCCCCGGTCTTCAGCAAGGCCTCGTACATGGTCCGGATTTTTGGATTGCGCTTGATGTTACGGGCAATGGCCAGGTTGACTCGGTCAGCGCCACGCTTGAGTTCGGCTACGATCATCTCACGGGTCATGTCCGGGGTCGCTTCGAGGCGGCTCTTGATCTGCGAGAACTCGGTATTGACCGCGGAGATATTGATAAGCATACTGCGGCGCCGCGCACGGCCAAAGGGGATGGCCCGCAGAGAGGCCTCATGGACTTCTTCCTCCCCAGGCCACTCGGGATTGATGAATTGCTCGAGCTTATTGTAGGCAATGTTGCCCGGTTTACTGTCGGCGCCGACATTGATCATTTCACTATATTTTTCGCTGGCGAGATACTGCAGGAAATTGAGGGCTTGCTCTCGATTGGGGCTGGCGACGTTTATACCGGCGCAACGCGCACCGGTGGGGGTGTAGCGAGGGCCGTCGGCAAACCGTGGAATCTGGCACGCGCCCATCCGCAATACCTCTGGAGCATCGTTGGGGTCGGCGCCCGGATTCTCCTGCAACCAGATATCGCGTTCCTTGCGCTGTTCGGTGATGAAGCGGCGAAAGCTGATGAGCATCCAGCGCGCCCCCCAGTACATGCCGATCTTGCCTTCGCCAAACCAGTTGTTGTAGCCGCCGCCCCAGCCGCCCTGGCTTGAGACGCCAGCTTTCTGCAACGGTGTGGGTTCGGCTTCAAGCCCATAGAACAGCTTGTGGTAAAAGACCAGGGCATCGAGAAAGGCTTCGCTGTCCATGGTGCAGCGCGTTCCCTCTTCGTTCAGGAACTCAGCCCCGTGTTGAAAGATCAGCGCATCGACCTTTACGCCAGCGGCCCCGAAGATGATGGGCAGACCGCGGACCTCGTCCTTTACGGTCAGCTGCTTGGCCAGGTCCATGTACTGCTGCCAGGTCAGATCCTCCGGCGGGTAGTCTATCCCGCGCGCATCAAACAGGTTTTTGTTGTAGATGAGGTAGGTGTGAAAGACGTTACAGGGATAGGCAAACATGCGGTCTTCAATCTGGCCGGCATCGTTGAGGACCTTGAGAGTCGTTAACGGCCGCACGCTTTCGGCCAGGGTGTCGAGGCCAAAGCCCATGGCTTCCGCGTGGTCAGTGACATCCATCAGGATCCCAGCCTCATGGTAGTTCTGGATGCTCCACCAGCCGACGTGCCCAATGATGTCCGGCCCCATGCCCGCGCAACTTTGCACGATGACCTTCATCGAATCGCTGTTGTCCGGGTCGATCCGTAAATTGCAGTCGGCATAGCGCTTATTAAACCATTCCAACTGCGGATCCCGCTGCGGATTGGGGTCGGTGGTCCAAACCAGTTGGGTCTTTCCAGGCTCGGGGGGCGCTGGCACCAGCATCTGGGCAACCAGACTCAGGATCCCGAGCACCACAAGCGCCCCGATGAAGAACTGTTTCATGATGCTGCTCCGGCTTTGTTCATAGAAGGACTGCTGCGAGGTCGCAGGATAGAAAGGATTAGTCCACGACCTCGATCTTGATGAGTTCGACTGTGATGGAGTCTCCCTCGTTTACATCACGAAACCCGTTCTGCATTGCATCGATGGTCGTGAATCTTGAAAGGTCGAGCTTGGAGATGACCACGCCATCTTTGCCCGCCGGCGACCATACCCAGCTGGGACTGGTGGAGACAGAGACTTGGTTCTTCTTGAAGTCCAACTCCATGACTACGGTGTGAGTCTCGCGCACCGGGCCGAGGCTGTCTACCAAGCGACCAGTGTTTTCAAACGCGAACTTGCCGCTTAGGTTATGGAAGAGATGGGCATGGATTTTGTCTTGCCCGAAGGCATCGCGAATCTGCAGCCCGACGTGCGCGTCTGCTTCGCGATCCTGCAGGCGCACCTGAAAGTGGGTGTTGCTGGTTGGCTCGGCCGAGAAGTCGATGGCACTAAAGGAGATCTCCAGGCGCACGGTGGGTTTATCGGTGCAGTCGATGGGGGTGCTCAGGGGGATCATGCGGGTGAAGAACTCTTCTTTTGGCGTCAGCCGATAGGCGTCTTTTTGAGCGCCAAGCTTGTGTTGCGCAGGATTTTTCCAGCGCATGCCCAGCGCGGTGCCCTGCTTTGACCTATCGGAGCCTGCGCTGAAGGTCCACTCTTCGATTGTCTCGGCCTGGGTCACCAGGGCGAGGGCTGCAACTGCGAGTAGCCATGGCTTGATCATGGTTCGTTTCCTGCTTTGCGATGGGGGGATGCGGTGGCTGCTGGCCATTGATATGCCAGTCGTGTGATGGAGTAGCCGGGGAGTAGCACGGTGCCGGTATCGGTTGGCTGTATCTGGGTCTGTTGCAGAGCAGTTTCATCCTCGAGCGCCGCTGCGAGTTGGCCCTTGGGAGACAGTTGGGTCACCTGCGTTGGGCGCAGCGTCGTTCCAGCGACGGCAAGTCCGTCGACCATTCGCGATTCGCCTCGCTTGTTCAGGATCATAACGTAGCAGGTGTGATCGCCAACAAAGGCAGCTGCTTCGAGATGCTGACCGTCGGGGCCAACCTCGATGGGGATCACCTGCTGGCTGTTACGAACGGCCTCACCAAACAGAGACAGATGGCGAAACTGCGGCGTCGGCGTATCGATGATGCCGGGGCGCAGTGGGTCGAACCGAATGCTCTGCGTGAACGAATGCCAATGCGTCATGGTGACGCTGGGCCGGGTGAGAAAGCGCAGGAGCATCAGATCACTGTGCAGACAGCCCAGATGGCTATGCCGTAAGCGATACTGCCGCAGTGCGCTGTTGGAAAAGCCGCCCATGCCATACTCGGTGACCCAGATTTCTTTGCCGGGAAAGCTGCGTTCGAGCAGGTTCAAGGCTGTGTTCAGATGCCGCTCTGCATAGCCGATGGCATTGGCGTAGGCTTCGGAAAACGGAAGCAGGTCCTTCCGCTTGACGTTGTGCTTCATGCCAGTATTGGAGTAGAGGTGGATAATTACGGCATCGTAGAAGGTCTCTTGTTCCAGCAGGGACATCCACTGTTGCTGGCGGCCTGGAAGGTGGTCTTGGCTGCCCTCCAGGAAGACTTCCATGGTGTAGATCTGACTGGGAATGACGACGCCGACTTTGGCCTCCGGGAAGATCTCGCGGATCATCGCGGTGGTCTGGCGGGCGCGGTCGACGTAGTCTTTGGCGCTCTTGAAGGCCCAGGCATATTGGGCAAAATAGAGTTCATTCCCGATTTCAATGGCTGGAATCTCACGGTCATCGGCAGCGAGCGTTTGCAGCCAGGCACGATTCTGTTCGAGGGTGCGGCAGGCGATGTTCAAGACCAGGCTGTAGCGGGCGCCAGTCTGCTCGGCGAAGGCGAAGAATACATCCGGCGTCTTGCCGTGGCCACCACGCATGTCGCGGGTGCGTGCGTTGGCGGCCTTATAGTCATGGCGCGTCGGCGTATCCTCGTCCATGAAACCGGTTTCGGGGTGATAGAAGTTTGCGCCTGTGCCGCCGGGAAAGCGAAAGAATGGCTTGCCTGCCTCACGGTACTTCTGGGCCAGATCGGGAGTATCGAACCAGATTGGGGTCTGCGTGAGCTGGACGTTTGTGCCGAAACAATCCTGCTGCAGTGGTTGACTACGGGTGAGGTCCACCGCCAGAGCCAGCGGTCGGGCCGAACCAACGCCGGCAGCGGGCATCAGCACTGCCTTCGGTAACACCGTAGGCTGGTTCCATGCTTCCTTGCCGAAGCTGGAGGTCAGTGCGCTTTCTCGTTTCTGAGACTGGTCACTATCGTTGATGATGGTGCCAAAACCGAACACCTGGTTTGGCTCGAACGGCATCGGCTCCAAATAGCGTCTCGGAATCTTGAGTTCGTAAACCGTCGTGCCTGCAGCATGACGCATGACGACGGGGATATTGGTCTCGATTCCCGCCTTCAGGAAGCAGGATTGCCACTGCGGTACAAACTGGCGGATCACGTCTTCGCCCGCAATCGTGTAGGCGTAATCGTCGTCCATGTTCAGGTTGTTCGTGCGGGCGTCGCCGAAGGTGTCGAAGAAGAGTTGCAGCGAGTCCTTCTGATAGGCTTTCTTGTGGATCGGATTTCGGGTATGATGGTCGTCCAGGACCTCATAGGCGAGATAGAGTGCCTCGTCATCCCAGCACATCCACGAGCGCGCGGCATGGTCCGCCTCGTCCTGCCATGCCGCCGGCTCGTACTCAATCCGGTGCTCGGGTTTGAATCGATACGGCTTGTACGCCTGCCAGTCATGCAGCTTGCCGTCCAGGACGATGGCATTCGTGCGCCTGGCGCAGCCGATGATCGAAAGCTCAAGCGTGTCCTCCGCGAGCAGCTCTCCGCTCTCCCATAATTCGTAGCTGAGCACGGCTTCGTTGGCGCTGGACTTTGCGGCCAGCGGCTGCGGGAATGAAAGTGAGAATGCCTGTTGTTCCAACGGGGGAATTTCGTAGGCGATAGTGTCTGGCTCGCCGTTGACCCGATACTGAAGTGTGCCGGAAATCTGCTGCCTGAGGTTGTTGGTGACCAGGATCTCGCCTGACGTCGGCGTACGCACACGGGCCGCTGCCTTGATGCCGGTCTGGCGCGATAGCAGAACAGTGCCCTTGCTCAACGCAGCCGCTGTCGCCTCCAGGCTCTGGCCATGAATCAGCACCGGCATGTACCCCAGCTCGAACCGGGTGACGTTCGCTTGCTGCTGTTGGGCCAGCTCGCGGCCCATCAGGTCGGTCACGCGGATATCATCGTGTGGCAAGGCAAAGGTATATGGCTCGCGCTGCAGCATCGCCAAGGCTTCATCGTAGTCCCACAGTGCCGCCACAGCCCCGCCGTTGCCATCATCGAACAGGTAGCAGCGCGACGAATCGCTGAACGAAAATTCGCGGACGAAGGCGGCATTGCCGAGGTACCGGGCAAGCGCATGATAGGCCATCCCCGTTTCACGCGGAATGCCTTCCATGACGTCGACGCCCTGGCTGCCATGCCAGGTGACATTGGCACGGATTCGATCCGCGTACTTCAGCACAGTCAAGATGGTCCGGACATTCATCGCCACCGCCGCCTTGTACCCATGCAGGTCCAGGCTCACAGGCATGGCGTTGACGTTGCTGAAGGTAGTCGGATGCTTATACTGGTAGTAGCCCATGGCAGGCACTTGGTCGCTGATATAAAAGTGCCCCTCCGTCAGCCAGATCTCCGGAAACTGCCACCTATCAGCCAGCGCGATCACCGCCTCCAAACGATTCGCCAGGCTCGGATTCTCCGGCGTCTTCTGATAAGTGTGAATCGCCAGAATATCGAAATACTCTCGCGTCCCCGATGCCAGCATTGTGTCCAGCCAGCTGCATTTTGCCGGACTGCACGCGGACGGATCCGAGGTAATGCGAATGGCATCTGGGACGGCCTTTTTCAATTCCTCGTGCAGAATGCGGATGAACTGTTTGTGCGTGTTCGGATTGTTGATCAGCGGTGCCTTGTACCACTCCGGCTCATTGATGAACTTGTAGTAGCTGAAGTGGTCATGGGTTTGAAAGTAGCGCGCGCAGCGTTCGCGCAACTCCTGCTCCAGGGCCGCATCGACTTCGGTCAGATTCTGATTGTCGCGAATCTGTTTCTTGTACCAGCGGTTGTCATCGAGCCCGCCCAGGAATCCAGGCCGCAGGATATCCTCATTCGTATAGACGTCGTATAGCCAGCGCGCATCATGCGGCTTGTTGACCCAGAACATCCCAAAGCCCAGCTGGTTCATCAGCCGGGCGTGGATCTCATGGTGGTGAGTCGGGTTCGCCCCGCCAAAGGCGAAGAGCTTGCTGTGCTTCACGTTCTTCGCATAGAGCGGCTCAATCACGGCCATACGAACATGAAGGTAATCCTGGTACAGATGGGTGCGGTCGGTAAGATCAAAGCGCAGGCCGTACAGGCCGATGTAATCGTACAACGCGTCATCCTCCAGCGGCTGGCTCAGCGACACCTGCCCGCCCGGCGGCAACGCCAACGCCGGAAACGTGAACATACCAAGCTTATTGCGGAAGAAATCGTGAATGCTCAGGCGAACATCCGTCTCATAGGCACGCGCAGACACATTACTGACCGTGAAGGCCAGGACCTTTTTCTGCCCCTTCTCGAACACCTTCGGCGACGACATCGCGATCTCGAGATCCTTCGACACGTACGGGCCCGGGCTTTCTGCTCGTTCCATCATCAAGCCATCCAGCCAGAAATAGCACGTCTCGCGCCCGTTTACGCCAGCCGGGTCGAAATGGCGGTTCCCAGACCACATTTGCCCAATCAGCAGCGTGGCAACCGGGCTGCGTGCAGTAAAGCTGAGTGAGTAGCGCTGCCAGTCTTGGGTCAGCGAGACCCCTTGGTTGGCTTGCCACTTTCCCCAGATGTCGCTTTGAATCAGCGTCGTAATCCGATGGCCGTTAACCTCGGACTTGGCATAGAAGCTGAGGGTATAGGTCTGGCCCGGCTGGGTTTGGCTCATCAGTGCCTTGAGCATCACGCCCGGCCCATTCCAGGCCAGCACCCGCAGGCTTTGGCTGCCATGGACGCGGGTGCTCTGGTCAATGAAGAGAAAATCCCGATCCCATTGCTGCCGTGGAATCGGACTGAACGACAGTGAACTCCAACCGTTCAGGCCCTGCTCGAAACTGGGATTGGCCAGCTTATTGCGGGTCAGCTTATAATTCGGCAGTGTCGACTGATTGTTGGCAGTAAAGGCAATCGGATCAAAGATGCCGTCGATGTTCACATGGTTGGGCTCGTCTGCGCAGGTACCTACCGCACACAGTGCCAGGCAGACGGCGGAGGCCGCGAAGATTCGTGCATACTGCGTGGGGATCATCTCAGTTCAGCCCCTGACAATCCCACATCGTGCCATCCGATCGACTCTCAGTCCAAGGACGTACGCCGAGATAGGAGTCACCAAAGTTAAACTTCTCTGCGTGGCCATCGCCGAACAGCCCCTGCTGGAACAGCCAGCCATGCACCCAGAAGTCGAACGACAGCCCCAGGTCGTTGATCTTCTGGACCGTAACGGCAGAATTCGAGGGCGCCCCGCAGTTGTTCCATGGACTGGCAACGTCGCTCATGACGATTCGCGCAGCAGGATCAACCACCTGCTCCAACTTCAGCGAGAACTCATCACCGGGGGCGACCAAGCCGACTCCGCTGCCGCCATCCGACACCCCCGTCATGTAGCGGCTTGCAAGGTCCGTGGGATCGCCGTGATTGAGAGCATAGGATCGCCTGGTTCGCGTGCCCACTGTCGCTCCCGGCAAACGATCGTCCAGCGGACAATGGTAGACCGGAAAGGCGAAGGCGGGGGCATCGGTGGCGGCTGGCGTTGAGCCCCCCGGATTCACGCCTTCGACCTGCCAGGTCTCGAGCGCCCGGCCATCGAACCCGTTGAGCAAGTCATCCCACGTGACCGAATACGTCCCTCCGTCTCCGTTGTTCGTTGGATAATGTCCTTCGTACTCGTCTGCATACATCATGATTGCCGCCCCAATCTGCTTGATGTTATTCAGGCAGACCGCCGTGCGGGAAGTCTCTCTTGCCTTGGCCAACGACGGCAGCAGCAGCGAAGCCAAGATCGCGATGATCGCAATCACCACAAGCAGCTCAATCAACGTGAAAGTCATCTGTCGTTGGGGGGGGGCCTGCTTCACGGTTTCTCCTTCAGAGTGAAACGACGGCACATACAGCCTGGATCGTTCGCCTTGCTCTGCGCAAGGAACGGGACTCAGTGAGCTTATGAGGCATTTTGGATGCTCCGGTGTGCTACTGGGCGCGAGTCGACACTGGTCCATCGGCGAGGTGTCGCCAGTGCAGTGGAGCGCCGAAAGGCCCTAGCATTGTTGCCACGAACTTGCGACACACCACACTAGCGTACTCGGATTAGAAGCCCACTGGTGACGACCGTAATATTGACGAATGTGCCCCCAATGTGATCACCAGTAAAATTCGCGCCGGGACTGGTTGCGTCGTAGTCGATCCGCCAGGCATTGGGGCCAACGTCAAAGGTGTCGCCGTCGAGAAGTGGATCACCGCCGACCGTGAAGCTCCCGTTGTTCCACGTACCGTTGTAATCGATCAGGGTGTAGGTAGTTCCGCGAGCCAGGGCCACGGGACTACTGGCAAGGTCGGAGACAGCGAGGGTGACAGTTCCGCTAAGGCTCAGTGCACCTACACCGCCCGTGAGCCCACTGTTGATGACAAGAAGGTCGGCGGCCGTTGCCGCCGCTGCGCTGGAGTCGAGCTCAATGGCCAGGGTTGCGCCGTCGCTGAAAGTCGCATCCGCGACAACCAACGATTCGATACTGGAGCCCGGCGCGAGGGTACCGCCCGATTGTACGCTTACCGCGCCCGCTATCGAGCCGCTTCCCCCGAGAACGCCGCCATTCACCGTATACGCGGCACCACCGGTGTAGGCTCCGTTGACGAGCAACGTCCCGTCGTTGACTGTCGTCGTACCCGTGTAGGTATTGGCGCCGCCGGACAGAATCCATTTTCCAGCGTCATTCTTGACCAGACTGTTAAGGCCCGTTGCGTTGTGGTCGCGCAGATCGCCGTTGATTTCGTTGTCATTCGTGTTTGTGCCTGCAAGGGTAAAGATACGGGCCACAGCTGGGTCAGGATCGGTCGCAAGTGAGCCGTTGAAGATCACCCTGGCGGCGCCCGTCAGGCTACTCGTAAAGGTACCATCTCCTGTCTTGGTCGGGCCGCCACCGCCTACTTTCTCGCTGCCGTTCTTGAACGGGCGACCGACTGTAATGTCGGAACTGCCGACAAACTCAAGGGTGCAATCAGAGCTGTCGCCCCAGACATCGGCAATCACGTCGCCCAATGCGCCACCAGTCGTAATCTGCACTGTCCCAGCCCCACCGGTCAGGCTCGAAAAATCGTTTGCGGCATTGGTCAGCCTCAGCGTGCCAGTACCGATCTTATTCACGTTCGCAAGGGTCGTGTCAGTAATCACCCCGTTAATGATCAAGAGTTGATTATCCGACACACTGAAATTCGAAAAGCTATTCACCATGTTGATCGCGAGGTCAATGACGTGCGTACGCGTCAGGCTGGCGTTCACAGCCACGGCTACTGCACCAGCCAGGTCAATGGCGTTTCCACTCAGCGTAAAGTCCACTGCTCCGGGGCGAAATTCAATCCTGTTAAAGGACGTACCAGCAGGAAAGTCGTTGACTGGGGTCGTCCGCGTGCCGCCATTGAAATAGAGGCCGTCGCCAGCGGTGGGAGTCCCAATATCCCAGTTTGCTGCGGTCGTCCAGTTGTTGTCGGAGCCACCTCCGGTCCAAAAGTGGGTATCCGCTAGCGCCAGGTGCGTCGCGAGAACTAGGAAGGCCAGACCCGCGGGGGTGGTCAAGAGACTGGTGGGGTTCGTCATGGCGTTCTTCTCCTTTTCTTACGACAGGCACGACCGTACAAGATTACGGCCTCACGTGACCCGGACTATAGCCCGGCTGCTGACACGTGTCAACAGAAAATCTCTGAGCCTGTGAGCTGGGTGCATGTCAACTCTGAAGATGGCGCCCCGCTTTAGGTCGACCGATCTACATTACTCACATTTCGCAGTTGCAGTTATGGCTTATTTTTGCTCGGCGGGTCCACTGGATCCCCGGACAATCAGGGTGGGAGTGGCCTCGAGCCGCCGAGGCGGAAGCTCGTCTGAGGACTGGGCTTCGACGCGGTCGAGCAGAAAGCGTGCGGCCTGCTCTCCCATGTCTTCCGGGCTTTGCTGGACGGACGACAGGGGCGGCGCCAGCAAAGAGCAACTGGGGGCATCGGAGTAGCCGACAAGCGAGAGCTCGCTGCCAATTTGGATGCCCAGCTTTTGCGCGGCCTGGTAGACGCCGAACGCGAGCGGGTCGGTGACGGCAAAGATGGCAGTCGGGCGCGGCTGCAGCTTGAGTAATTCGATTGCGGCGTCCTCGGCAGCATCGAAAGGGGCTGCGCTTATGGCAGAGCAGAGCGTGCCATGGACGGTCCGCAGCTTCTGCTCGAATCCTTCGGCCCGCGCCTGGGTAGTATGGAACCAGGGGCCCAGCAACATGCCGAAGCGACGATGTCCGTTCGCGAGCAGGTGCTCGGCCACGAGCGAGCCACCGGTCTTGTCGTCAGTGCCCACATAGTCGACGTGCGGGGCCGTCGGCAGCGGGGCATCAATGGTTACCAGAGGGATATGCCACTTCTCTACTTCGGTGCGCCAGATGTCGGCATCAAGGCCAGCAGGGGGGCGTAAGATGATCCCGTCAACACGGCGATCAATGAGTCGGTGAAGCTGATCGAGCAGCGGCTCTCGTTTCGAGGGAGCGAGCAGGAGGGGCATGTAGCCTCGGGGGGCAAGGGTGTCATGAATGCTACTCAGGACCGTAGCAAAAAATGGATCAGAGAGCCCGAGAATAACGCCAATGCTGCGGGTTCTCCCAGTTTGCATGCTACTGGCCGCGAGATTAGGACGATAGCCCATCTCTGCGGCAGCCTGCCGAATACGCTCGCGGGTCTGCGGATCCAGGCGGCCCGTTCCAGACAGTGCATAGGAAACTGCCGTACGGCTCACGCCCAAACGCTCCGCCACATCCTTCATCACCACTGCCATAGCTACTAACCCAGTTTACTTTACTCATACTCGAAGACCACGCCTTGGTGCATGGAAAACGGCGGCAAGGTAACCAGTACCGTGCTGTTTTCACGGGTAAGCGGCAGAGACGTGTCTCCCGGGATCAGCCGGGCCGCAACGATGGCCTCGTCCACGTCGAGCCGCACGGTTACGTCGTGCAGGATGGGAAGATCCTCGATCAACTGCTGATGCCCGGCGGTACCACGCGGGAGAGGCGGGGCGTACAGCACGTGGGCCACGAACCGCCTCTGGTGCTCCTGCTTGAGCAGGTAGGCCCGCCCGCAGGAGGGCAGGCGGACGTCGAGATAGGTGCGCCGGCGTAATGCTCGCAAATGATGCAAAACAAGCTCGCGGTGCAGTGCCATAGCATGCTCGCTGTAGCTTTGGCCCAGAGTGTGAGCAAAGTAGACCACACGGCCCTTGCGCAGAATGGCCGGGGCACCGGAGGCCTCGACCTGAAACGGGGTATTCCGGTGGGAGCAGAAATGGCCAAAGGTGCGGTCAAAGTATGGATCGTGGATATCGGCAAGGACTTCCGCGTCCTCGGTCGGGCGCACACGCATGCCGGCGTGGTAGTTGAGCAGCGGCGTGGAGACCATCTCGGAGCCCCAGCACTCGCGGACCCGGGTGTAGTCTACATCGTGTGGCGCAAAGCGTACGAACTCCGCACCGATGTCGATCAGCAGTCGGTCTTCACTGCGATGCAAGGCACTTTCGCCCAATACCAGGAGCCCACCGCCGCCTGCGACATAGTCGCGCAAGCGTGCGGCGTCTTCGTCATCCAGGCAGCGCGTCCCGCTGAGAATGATCACATCATAGTCTGCGAGTGTGTCTGTGGCGGTGACAGCGTCAAAGCCAATCTGCCCTTCCAACAGCATATCGACCACGCCGGACTGGTTGGCCTCGGTGTCCTGAACCACCCAGACCCCAGTGGTGGCATGATGTTGGCTGGGCAGGCAATAATCTTCGATAGCAGCAGCATAGCCAAAGGCATCGCCCAAGCGCTCGTAGGTCCCCACGTCCATTTCACCCTGGGGATGCAGTTGGTCGCCCATGGCTGCGCAGACCCCGTTGCAGAGCATATGAGCAACTTCATAGCGCAGTGCATTGGGATGCTTAAACCCGCCAAACTCACCCCAAAGGGTGTTGAATTTTCCACTTTGGGCAATGACCTGTCGGCCCTGCTTCTTAAAGAATCGCGCTCGTAGCGGCAGCTTGTTGTAGCCGCCCCAGGCATTCGCCAGATCTTCGAGTTCGGCATGGGTATTGAACCGGTAGGTGCCTTCGTCGTAGAGGTATTTGTCTTTGCCGTTCCAGTAAAGCGTCGCATCGGGACTGGCGGCCTTCGCCAGCTCGCAGCAAGCTTCTTTGAGCGAAGACCACTTGCGCATGTTGTAGCCGTAGACCGCGTGCTCGTCGTCGATATCGACTCCTTCCTGCGTCATGCCCGCCAGGCAATTCGGGCAGTAGCAATGCTCGACCAGATTGTTGATGTCGTAAAACAGCCCATCGATTGGGTACTTAGTGCACAACTCGCGGGTCAGTTCGATGATGTGCTCCCGGTACTTGCCGCTCGGGCAAAGGTGGTACCAGCAGCAGGGGGGAATTACCTCGTCTGCGGGTCGCCCCTCAATGGGCTTGGTTGACAAGCGCTCTCCGTTCCGATTGCGACAGACCGAGTCCGGATACCAGTGGGCATCGTTGACCGACCAACCAACCGTGATGTAAAGTGGGCACTCGACTCCAATCTCATGCGCCGCCTCCAGTTGCGCGCCCATCAGGTCAAAGTCCAGGGTCGGGTGTACTCGCCCAACGGTTGTGGGGTAGTAACACCAGCTGTGATGGCACTTGGCAAACACCGTAATCGAGGTCAAGTTGCCCTGCTTTACAGCTGCTTGAAACGCTTGCTTATTAAAGCGACTACCGACGTCGGGAAGGTGCTCAGATGTGTGGAAATCAAGATGAACCTGGCGAGTTGGCAGCGGCTTTTCGGTCGTGTAGAAGGTCATCGAAAGCCTCTAAGTTGGAAAAAGAAAATCATCGGAAAGCGGCCGCATCCGCAAGCCACGACACTGCCCGGGCGGGACGACACAGGCAGTCAACGCAGGACCCACAATGCGCGCCAATCCCGGGCGTTATCGTGCATCGTACTCCGCAATCGTCAACCAGCGCACGATTTGCTTCAGGCGTGAACTGGACAATATAACGGCGCCGCTTACTCGTGCAAGCAAGCAGTGCTCTGGCAAGAACCGTTCTGACTGTAGCCGTAGCGCTAACCGCGTGTACCTCTCTCACGCGCACGCACCCGCTTCGTGAGCGAACGCCACACGCCCCAAGCCCAACTACATCGAGAACTGAGACGTGAACTACACCGCAACCAGTCCAGTCAACAATCATATCGTTGCCTTCCTAGTGGCTACATGTCACGCATTTCGATGTGGTTCACGCCTCAGGTCACGATGTGGTTTCTGCGGACGGGGTAGTTCCCCTGTCAAGAGTTCAGGCGTTCAACTCAAATACCCCCTCACTGCGTAACGCGGTGAGTTCTGATGCCCCGTCCCAGGTGCCGTCCAATTCTCACGGGCGAGATTGCCTGATCGAGCATGCGCACTAGTGTCCTGTCCGTCACTTATGATGGGACGTCTCATCGGGCATCATCTCATAGAATTACGCATTGAACCAAGACTCAGGATACGGTATGGAATACCACGTCGCCCAATCCGGACATGACCAGAATCCCGGCACCGAGGAAGCGCCGTTGCGCACCATTCAGGCCGCTGCACATGCTGCGCATCCCGGAGATATAGTCACCGTTCATCAGGGCATCTATCGCGAACGGGTCGATCCGCCCCGTGGCGGTCTGTCAGACGATCAACGGATCGTGTACCGGGCTGCACCGGGCGAAGACGTCGCGATTAAGGGCTCTGAGGTCGTTACCGGATGGAAACAGGTCGATGGCAACGTCTGGATGGTCTCCTTTCCCAACACGCACTTCGGGGCCTTCAACCCGTTTGCCAACCTGATCACTGGCGACTGGTTCTTCCCCCTGGGAAGGGCGCACCATACCGGTGCCGTTTTCATCAACGACGTCGCGCTCAATGAGCTGGCGACCCTGGACAGCCTATTTCAAGGGGCGGCCCGCGGTTGGTTTGCGAAGAGCACCACGCTTGAGACCAAGATCTGGGCCAGTTTCGGAGATGCTGACCCAAATCAGGAGTTGGTCGAGATCAACCAGCGCCGCACCGTGTTCTACCCCTCCCGCCCCGGCATCAACTACCTCACCGTCCGAGGATTCACCCTGAGTCAGGCGGCGACGCCGTGGTCACCGCCCACCACGGAGCAAATCGGCTTAATCGGCGTGAATTGGAGTAAGGGGTGGATCATTGAAGAAAACACCATCACCCACTCGCGCTGCACAGGCCTGACGCTCGGCAAGTATTTCGATCGCGAAGACGGGCTGATCGAGTATGGCTACAATGCCCACTATCAGAGCGTCGAGCGTGTCATCGCCCGCGGCGAGTGGACCCGGGAGCAGATCGGACACCACATCATTCGCAACAACCACATCGCCTATTGCGAGCAAGCTGGCATCGTGGGCAGTCATGGCGCGGTTTTCTGTACCATCACCGGTAACGTCATCCACGACATCCATGTCCGGCAACTCTTTGGCGGCTTCGAGCAGGCGGGAATCAAACTGCACGCACCGGTCGACACCGTGATCAGCAACAACCTGATCTACAACTGCAACATGGCGGTCTGGCTCGATTGGATGACGCAGGGCGCCCGGGTCAGCAGTAACCTCATGTATGGCAACAAAAACTGGGATCTCTTTGTCGAAATCAGCCATGGCCCGTACCTGATCGATAACAACTGGCTGATGTCCGACGTGTCACTCCTGGATTCCGCCCAAGGGGGCGCCTACGCCCACAACGTGTTTGGCGGCCTGATCCGCCAGCGCCCCGAACGCGAGCGAAGCACCCAGTACTTCAAGCCCCACACGCTTGAGTTGGACGGTGAGGGCAAAGTGCTCGACGGAGACGAGCGGTTCTACAACAACATCGTCATGCATGAAAGCGGCATGCAAAGCTACAATACCAACGAGGAACCCCTCTGGATCGACGGCAACGTCTTTCTCTACCGGGCTCGGCCCAGCACGCTCGAGACCACCCCCCTCTGCGACACAGAAGCAGAGACGCGCTTTCAGATCACCAACAACGGCACAGACGTGACCCTGAATCTTCCGCTCAAACGCGCCTGGCAACAACGCCGCTGCAAACTGATAACGACGGAGGTGCTCGGCAAGACGCAGCTCGTCGGTCAGGGCTTTGACAACCCAGATGGCAGCGACATCAGGCTTGATACGGACTACTTTGGCGAACCACGCAACCCCGAGAGCCCCTTTCCCGGTCCCTGCGAACTTTCCTGCGACATCGACTGCATCAAGCTTTGGCCGCCAAGCGACACTGTACGAAGCGTCAAGGCCGCTGCGCAAGAGACAGAAGAGCTTGAGATCGAACCGCGGTGACGCGATGCCGATATGGCGCTCACTGAAAGTTTGTGGCGGGCACAGGTGGACTTTCCGAAATTCACGAGCTCCGTATCACTCACTTGGGCATCGAGATCGCCGATGCACACACCGCCGACGGCAGATACCATCCCAGCATACGGGTCCGTACGGAGCAGTTCGGCTGATCTAGGGCTCTTGATAGACCGCTCTCCCAAGTCGTCCTGCATGCTCCATGCACAGTTGAACTGAACAGAGGCTGTCGTGCAGATTTCGGTGATTGACGGGCGCATATTGGACATAATGTGCAACCAGAATCGCCGGCAAAATGCGCAATTTGAGACGGTTTCGCAGCCGGCGCGGCTAAGTCCGACAGACTGCTAGTGGTGGCACTACTAGCGGCCTGTCATCTGTGAGGGCGGACAGAGGAGTACGGAGTACTCGCAGAGGCTGGGCGAGTTCTCGATACGCAGCAAGAGTGTATTGAAGCCCTGCGCGAACTGGACCAGGCGAAATCCCTCGCCGAGGTGCCAGCCGCTGAGACCATGATCTTCCCAGACGAGTTTGTCGTTGAGCCAGAGCCGGGCAGCATCGTCCGTGCCGACGGCGATGTACATGTCCATGGCAGTCTCGCAGTGGACCTCGGTGAACGCGTAGTAGGTGGCGTGATTGACTTCCTGCGGTGGGGTGATCCGCATGATGTCGCTCTGAATGAACTGCCAGCGTAGCGGATACCGCTCACCGCTGGCCCGATTCTTGACCTTGCCATCAACGTACTCGCGGTCGAGATCGACGTGGATTTCGGGTGGGTGCTTGTGGGTATAGTCGAGTTTGCCATGGTTTTCCCATGGGCCAATGACATACCAGGTGTCAATGAACAGCCAACCACGACGTTGGCTCTGTTGGTGAAAGCGCCGGCCAGGCAGAGCTCTGGCCTTGATGTCCTCCAGTGGCACACGCAGGCGCAGACCATTGCTCCGGGTACGAGCCTGAATGCGTGAGTTCTGGAACCCCGTGGCGGTGCCGCTATCGCTGGCGCTGTACTTGCTGCGCCCACTGCCTTGCTTGCCGCCCTTGGGCGGCTGGGTGCGAAAGGCATCTGCCGTGTTGGCCGCTGAGCGCGGCGACGCTTGAAGGACCATGCTACGCGCGGCCATCCAGCGCGCAGTGACCAGCTGGCCAAGCGCGCCAAGGCCTTGCCGATAGCGATTCAGCTCGCCTACGGTTGTATGGGGCGATGCGCCGTCGGCGGAACGCTGGTCGTTCTCGCTCTGGGTATTGCCCGGAGAAGGCAGGGTGTTCGGCGTGGGCGGCGGATTCTGGCCAGCGGCTGCCTGAGCTTCATTGACGCCAGCGAGCGCGTCTTGAAACGACCGCTGCTCGATACGGGCAATTTGAGCGGCCCGCAACTGGTTGAAGTCGTCGGTGATTTGAGCGTCCAGAGCCGCGGCTCGATCGGCCATCTCTGCGAGTGACAGTGCATTCATGGGATCGGCCGGGGGCAGACTGCTGGGGCTGTGCTCAGGAATCTCATTGAAGGGGTCCAGATCCGCGGTATCGAAGCTATACGCGAGAAGTTTGCTCTGGAACTGCTCGAGCTTGTGCAGCACACCTGAGGCATCGTGGATCAGGAGTCCAAATCGTGTGGCCGCTTGTTCTGTGCCATGCGCCTCCCGAAATTCAGCTGCCTGTGCCAGAGCTGGCTGCAAGAGGGCGAACAGGCCTACAGTCTGTTGTTGCAGAGCCGCGTGGCCCACTGCGGTCGGCGCTGTCACAAAGTCGATGGTTTGCGCTTTCAAGGCTTGGCAGCGACCGAAGGCCGCCCCGCCAACAGGCTGGCGCGTGCGATTACGCAGCGCCACGGCGTTGACCATGATGGCATCCACGAGGGTCAGAAGATCGCTCGCCACGGGCTTATTCAGGTCGGCCAGCGAGCGGTCCTTCAGCGTCTCCAGGGCGCGTAGCTTCTCTCCGGCCACGTGTTGCTGCATCTCGCGCATCTCGGTCAGCTTGCGACGAGCCTTCGCCTCCTCCTTCTTGCGCGCCTCGCGCTTGAGCGTCTCAGCATCATCCTTGCGAATGACGGTCTTCTGCCGCCGCTCGTGCTCTTCTTTCACTCTCCTGCGGTTGCGCGCATCAAGCTGCTCATGGTGCTTCCTGGCCTGCTCCGCATCAAAGGAAATTATGGTTCTGCGGAGCGGCTCGCAGCACCAGAAGAGCACCACAAGCGCGAGCTGTACGAGCACAGAAATGCACAGAATCCTGCGCAGCGGCGGACGCCCGTGACAACGTACGCGACGGCTATCGGTTGTAATGTTCATCGTAGGTCCGGATTCCGACGTTGCTCAGGGCATTGAACTGGCACAGGTCAAGGATCTCTACGACCTTATGGACAGGCGTCGCCTGATCGGCGTCCAGGCGAATGACCTGGTCTGGATTGCGAAGCGCAATCTCGCGCAGTTCGGCGTGCAGCTGATTCAAACTCGTCTGCTGCCCATCGCGGTATACAGCTCCCTCCCGATCAAGGCCAATGACCAGATGCTCGTCTCGAGGCAACTGCTTCTCGGCCGAAACAGACTCAGGCAGCACGATATCAATGTCGCGCTGCTCTTTACGGGTCATGGTCGAGACCAGGAAGAAGATCAACAGTAAAAAGACACAGTCGATCAGGGGGGACAGTGAGACCTCTGCCCGTTCGTCATCATCGCGCGGGATGCCCATGGCTAGCGAGACTCCTGAAGCGCTGGCCGAATCTTGACCGACACATTACTGAAGCCCTGTAGCTTACAGATGTCGAGCGCGTCGATCGCCTGCTGGAAGGGGGTCTGGCGATGCGCGTTGATCTGCAGTGGCTGCGCCATGACATCCTGCCCATTGGCTGCGACGGCTTGCTTCAAGTAGGCTGCGAGGTCTGCCACAGGTTGCCAGACGATGCTGCCGTCCGCGTCGGTTCCCGACTCCGGGGCCAGGACACCGCCGTGTCGATCCAGACCGATGACCATGGTCACCTCACGGTGTGCTGCTGCAACCGCCGAGGCCGTCTCAGGCATGTTGACCTGGATCTGCTTTTCCTTGCGCTTGATGATGGTGGTCACCAGGAAGAAGATCAGCAACAGGAAGACGCAGTCGATCAGCGGAGACAGTGGGACCTCAGCCTCGTCCGTCGCGGGAGAATGTCTTCGCCTACGGCGCACACGCGACCTTTTACTCGGACTCGGATGCAGGCTCGGGCTCGACCTTCCGTGGCCGGAGCAGCCAGCTATTGACCAAGTACTCCAGTTCCTCTTCGAGAGTCTCAGCCAGCAGGTTGAGCCGATATTTGAGCGCATGGTAGATGGCCAGCGAGGGGATGGCGATAATGAGGCCCACGGCCGTGGTGATCAGAGCCTTGGAAATGCTGCCTGCAAGCATGGAAGCACCCCCATCATCACCGTAAATTTCGACCAGCTTGAATGACTCGATCATGCCGATCATGGTGCCGAGAAGTCCGAGCAGCGGCGCCAGAGCAGCCACCACGGCTAGCGAGAATGCTTTCTGGCTGTGGGTCCGGATCTCGCGGCTGGCGATATCCTGTGCACCGGGAATGAGCAGGCCCGGATCGGCGTCGCGATGATGCGTCAGGTAGGCGACCATGCGTGCCAGCGTACATGGGGTTTTCTCGCACAGCGCCAGAATGCCATCATAGTCCTGGTTATGCCACAGCGGTTCGACCTCCTCGGCGAAGCCCCAGGGGGCGAGGTATTTGCGACGCAGCGCCAGCAGGCGTTCCACGGCAAAAGTGATGCCCGCCATTAGCAGGGCAATGAGCGCGATGGCAGTGAGACCGCCTTTGCGGAGTTCGGCCAGCCAATCGACCTGAGCCTGGATCAGCTCGGCAGGCGTATCGGCCGCCGCGGCATACCCGGCCAGCAGGCCAAGAAAAAGTGCAAGACCATGGTAAGATGTCTGCTTCAAGCGCATGCGCCTCCTGTGTGTTGAATCCTCCACGCGTCAGTCACCGGCAACAAAGCGGATGTCATCCAGATAAAAGGTGACTGGCTGCCCCTGGCCGGCCAGCACCCAGGCAAACCCCGATTTGATGCGGCTGAGATCACGGCCATCGAGCGGCACTCGCAGCCGCTGCCAGTCTGTACGCAGCCGCACAGCCTTGAGTTCTGCCTGCGCCGTGTCTGGATACGGTTTGTCAGGACCAATCATGCCGACATGGAACGAAACCACCTCGCCACCGCGGGCGCCACGTGCATAGAACTCAAGCTCGGTCGCCCCCGTGAAATCAAAGCCCCCGGGCTGGTCCCCCCAGTCATTCGGCGGCGATTGCCAGACCACGCCGCCCCAGCCGTCGGCCTTTGCGTAGTCCACCCGGATGCAGTGGGCGCCATCATGAGGCGTCTCTGTGCAGCGAACGTCCATCGTGATCGCGGTGGTTTCGCCCATGTAGCCGGAGCACGCATACGCAGATTCATCCGGCCCCTCTGCGTAGATTTGGTAGGGCAAGGGGCCGCTGGGGGCCGGCACGGGCAGAACTGGGCCGTCTACTTGGAGCGGTAGATTGGCAACCGCCGCGTTTCCCTGACCATCATGCACATAGACAAAGAGCCGATAGCTGCCGCCGCTTTCCGGCAACCGCACCGTGGCCGTCCTCTCTTCTGTGGCAATGATCGCCTCCGGGTACTCGGGTTGCTCTGCCTGGGCGTCCCCCCCCGTGGCGTAGAGTCCTGATTCACGGCGCAGCACCCAGCGCAGCTGCAAGGCATCTCCATCCGGGTCTTCAGCCACAACGGTAGCAGTAAATTCCGTTCCAGGCGGCGCAGACGCCGAACCAGTGAGTGCCAGCTCTGCAATCGTGGGACAGCGATTCTCCGGAGCCGGCCCTCCCCATGCCTGGCGCATCGCCTCCACTGCACCCAAGCGGTCACCAAGTTCCTCTCCCTGCCGCAGAAACATCCCAAACCAAGTCGCTGTTGCTTCCTGCTTGGCTCCCCAGACAAAAGCGTAGGAGCCCAGGCAAATGCCAGGATGAGCGGCAATGCCATCGCGGTAGCCATTGCTGTACCACTCGGCTTTTGCCGTACTGGTCATCTCCAGTGGTGCCCCCCACGCGGTCTTGCCGGTCTCCCATTGTCCGGGCGGACCAAACTCTGTAACCACATACGGCTTGCTGCCGCCGGCCTCGCGGTAGCGCTGGCCCACCGAGCTAAGGCCGCCATAGCTATTGATCCCCACGACATCCACGTCGGGACAGAAACGGTGCACATTCGCCACCTTACGGCCGCCTAATTCGGCAATGATCGTGATCGTCGGGTGGCTCGGATCCAACTCCTTGGCGCGGCGTGCGATGTGATTGACCGCGTACCAGATCGCCGGATTGTTGCCATCCTCCTCCATTTCGTTGCCCACGCCCCACATCAGCAGAGCTGGGTGGTTGCGGTAGCGCACGATTGCGGACTCCGCAGCCTTGAGTTGGCGGCTGACTTGCTGGTCATCGGTGTAGTCAAAGCCGTGGCGCGGGTGGCCCAGCCAGATGCCCACCGTAACCGATAGCCCCAAGGCATGGGCGCGGTCCAACAGCGGCTCCAGGTTGTCCGTTCCCCAGGTGCGAATCGAATTGCCTCCGCAGGCAGCCAATTCCTCCAGGCGTTCGGAGCCGCCAGCGCCATTGACAACATATGGCTCCCCACCGCGCAACAGGGTGTACTGGCCCCCATTCTGGACCAGCCGGACTTCGGTTGCGTGCATCGCAGCACTCATCAAGACGAACAGCAGGATAGATCGGTACAAAGCATGTCTCACAGCATTGGGTTCACGGCAGAGGATGGGGGGCAAGAATACGCCCGGACAGAGTGACGGCTGATCAGGCTGGCGGGAAGAACGACCTGCTGAGGCGGCACATCTGGGTTCTCACGCAAACTCTCGACCAACTGCACCACACGTTCCGCAACCAGATCCGTATTGCCATCGACCGTGGTCATGGGAGGCTGCGTATAGCGACTTACCTCCGGACACTCGAAGCCGATCACGGAAAGGTCATCCGGCACGCGACGATTCAGCCGATACAACGCATGCGTGGCAGGAAGCAACAGGTCCTCGCTGCAAATCACCAGTGCCGTAGGATCCTCCAGCAGCAGGTCAGAAAGCTTCGCCAGCAACGGCGCCAGATCACCGCCGGCAGTCCAGTCTTCCCGGCTGATCACCAGGGCTGGATCGGGTGCAACGCCCGCGGCTCTCAGGGCCTCGCAGTAGCCCGCGTAGCGTTCTCGGTCCGACCAGCAGTTCTCGTGATACCGTAACAGCCCGATGCGCGTGTGCCCCTGAGCCAGAAGGTGCTCTACCGCCAATGCAGTTCCCTGTCGATGATTGGCATAAACGCAATGAAAATATTCCGAGTAGTCATTGAGCACAATCACCGGCGCATTGCTCAGTTGGTGCAATAGCTTGCGACAATGAGTAGACCAGACCAATGCCAGCACAGCTTCCGTATATTGACGGCTCAAATGTAACATATCCAATGACTCGATCGGAATCACGTCTGGCCGCAGCCCAGCCGCAGCCAGACGCGTCACCACCGGCCCAATCATCGCGGCGTGGTATTTGCTCATCCTCAGATCGGCGAACCCTTCCACCAGCATTGTCACCTGCCCCCGCCGTGCCGACCGATTGGCCGTATAGCCCAACTCCTCTGCCACGCGAAGAACCCGCCGCCTTAGCGCTGCACTTACATTCGGGTGTTGGTTCAAGACCCGTGACACCGTCGCCAGTGACACCTCCGCCAACTTCGCAATATCACGAACCCCTGCCTTGGCCATTATGATGCGACTCGCCGTGTTATTGAAAATGTTTCAGGAACGCTATGTGGAAGCGGCCGCTTGTCAACACAAGCCGTCACTTGTTCAACAGATACAAAATCTTCTCCTCTTTCTCTGCGCTCTCGGTGCCCTCTGTGGTGCAAATCTTACGTCACCTGGCGGCCCGCAGTCTCCCCCAGCCCTTCCTGTCCTTCCTACCTTCCTGTAAAAGACATCCCCCCCCAAAAAAAGGAGACCTTTCACCACAGAGCACTCAGAAGACACGGAGGCTGAGCAACCCCACATCGTGAAGCTCAAGGAGTATCTGTGCGAGGGAGTGAATCCAGTCATCCGAGCCGGGGTGAAGACCGTTACGCCCAAAGCGGTCAGCTACGACAGCCCTTTGTGCAAGACGTGGAAGAAGGCGCTAATCGAATTGAAGAAAAGGATCAGTCGGTCGAGACTCATGTGGCGAGCCGACTGGACGCGATGGAGCTGACCTGTACCTACATCCTCGGCGCCAACGGGCGCTTCGAAAGCGCGACCGGGGCGGGCTACTGAATCTGGAAGTGGGGATCAAGTTCCTGGCCAGTGATCAATTTGATCGCTCGAGTTGGGACAAGCAGGCCTACTGGTCGACCTACCCGGAGGGACACATCGGCCGGTTCACAACGGATAAGCCGGAATGGGCGCAGAAGCCCGACGCTACTTGGGCCCAAGATATCTGGGAATTCTACTTCCTGGGCTGGGGGTGCCGGGCGGCAAGCTGCTGACCTATGCGGCGTATGCGACGAAGCAGACCATGAGGACCTACACCTTGGAGGATACCGATGCCAACAAGGCGCCAACCGGCGATGGCGATGGCAGAACCACTACAGCCCGTTTCGGGCAGTTCAGCGACAAGACCTACTACCTCTACCTCCTCGAAACGCTCGACTACACCTCCTCTGGGGCAACTACAGCTCCGAAATCCGGCCAGCAACTCAGCACCAGCGCGTGGCTGGACTTGGCCTGAATAAGGGGGATGAATAATGAGACTATGCGCTGTAGACAAGTCGCGCTCCACCCTGATTGAGTTACCGTTGATGATCGTCATCATCACCATCTTAGCATCTCTATTGCTGCCTTCGCTGGCGAAGGCCCGCGCAGCGGATCGGACGGCTTTTTGCCAGAATAATCTCAAGCAGATTTATCTGGCGCAGGCGCTGTACGCAAGCGAGAACAATGGAGGGACTGCCCATTCGCAGTCATGGATGTGGATGCTGACACCTGATCTTGGGCTCGACCGTACGAAGGTCTATCCCTGGCGTGATGTCTATGTCGAGGATCCTGGCAGCAATGTCCTGATCTGACCCAACGTCGAGATTGAACCGACCTACTACCGCGCCACAAACTATCGCGGATCCAAGTGGGCCTTCACACGCCAGCACAAACAGCGGAGCACCACACCGGCGTCTTGCTGGCAAGAGTGTCAAAGCCAACAGAAGCGATGCTTCTTGGCGAGTCGAGCCAAAATGGCTACATCGACAACGGCGGTCAGTTGAAACGACTGTTTGTAGAAGGTCATGTCGGCAAGGGCGTTCTAACCAACGACTGGACTACGTCAATTGCCATCGCTGGTCATGGGCAGTGAAAGATCGCCCGCGATTTATTTTTACCATTTCACACATGAAATTCACCAGAAACACCATGCTCGTCTACGAACAGGCGATGTATAGTAGAGATTTTGTTTCAAGACAGGATACCACAGTGATCATGACTAAAGATACAAAAGCCCCCAACCAGCCCCGGACGATCCTTTTTGGGAAATCCGAGTACACGTTTCCGAGTGATGAATTGCGTCCGCTACGCGATAGCAGCGATGTCTTGGGAGATGCCGAGGCGATGCGGGAACGTCTGGCCGAGGATGGGTTTCTCTACCTGCCCGGTTTTCTGGACCGTGAAGAAGTGCTGGCCGCGCGTCGGGAGATTCTGGCCTACATGGAGGAACAAGGCGGTCTCGAGCCGGACTCGCGCCCATTGGACGGGGTCATGGGCCAGTACGGAAAAGGCGTGCCGATGATGGGGCGAAAGCTAATTACCCATCGCGACGTAGTGTCGCGAGTGCTGGCTGCACAGAGGTTGTACGAATTGCATGAGATGATTCAGGGTGAACCGGTGACGACGTATGAGTACAAGTGGCTGCGGGCCGTTGGCAACGAGGAATTCACGGGTGCGCACATGGACCACGTCTATATGGGCCGCGGCTCCAAGCGGCTGATGACAGTGTGGATTCCGTTGGCAGACATCCCCGTGGAACAGGGAACGCTGTGCATCGTTCCGGCAACCCACCGCCTTCCCGAGTTTGAGAAGCTGCGCAATACCTATGGGCGAATGGACGTGGACCGAGACCGGACTGAGGGCTGGTTTACGAAGAAGCCGCGGGAAATTACAGATACATTCGGCGGCTGCTGGCATACGACGAATATTCAGGCAGGGGATGTGATTACATTCGGGATGCATCTGATGCATGCCTCGACGACCAACCTGACGGACAAGTGGCGGATATCCTGCGATGTGCGCTTCCAGCCATCTGCTGACCAGATTGATCCGCGCTGGGCGGGCAAAGAGCCCAAGGGACACCGACCGGCTCCTGATGAACGCCCCATGGCCGAAGCCCGGGCCGAATGGGGAATATGATAGTAATCAGCTGCACGAATCGAGGGGGTCACGCGGAGCGCGTGCGCTCGCGTGAATGGCCTCGCCGAACCGAGAGAATCATGGTTGGAAGAATCACGATGCTGCCAGACACAGGAAGGAAAAGCTGCTGAAGGATTGGCAGCTGATGGAGAAGATTGCTGATGCTGGCAAAATATGCGTGTAGCGATTCGGGCCAGAGCCGACACCCAATTCAGCGCTGTCGCAGGGGGCTCACGAGGCCCCAATCACTCACAGGACCAAGCAATAGGCCGACTTGTCTCGAAAGCAATTGCCGTTCTATCTCTCAGTGTACCTGATCGGTGCCCAGCCGCATTCCTATTTCCAGTGGAATTGGGCCTGGGACTTGAGAGCGGGGCCGCTCGAACACTATCCAGAATTTCAGCGACCGCTGGGCAAGTACCGGCGGGTTCACCCGGATCGCTGGGAGTTTACCCGCGACTTTGAGCACGTCAGCGTCTGGGTCGATACAGAGAAATGGCAAGCGAACCTGGACTGGAAATAGCCTCCTGTAAAGCGCCGCCCCAACATTCTTTTCCTGTTATCAGATCAGCAGCGAGCGAACACTCTGAACGTTCGAATCGAAGCTTGTTGCCCCTGCCCCCGTCCTCAACGCCAAAGACTGGTTAGCGCTGAGCTCCCAATCTAGGTAGGGAGCTCAGCGCCAATCATTTTGAACAGATTGGTGATGGCCGTCGGCTACGAGCCAGAGTACCAACTGAGTACGATGACTCCGATCAATCCGAACCGCAATCGTCAACCACGCACTGCACCTGTTAGCGCCAAGGCGCCATAGGTGAGTGCGGGGTTATAACGTCACTCCTCAGGCGCGGCCTTTAGGACGTCGCCTGCAGGAGATGGTTCGGTTCGTCCTCTGTAGGCGGTGTTTGCCCTGGTTGAACGTTGCATGCTTTTCATGGATGTTGCTTTGTCCCGTTTCGCAGATGTCTGCTCCTTGCTCTCGCCCGGGTTCACATACCACTCGCTGTCGATATGGGCTTCGGTAAAGACCTGCCTGAGTCTGTCGATGACCTCCGGATTGCTTTTTGCTAGATCATTCTTGCACGCAAGGTCCTCAGTGACGTCATACAGCTTTATCGGTTTGGAAGGGTGATCCCGGTATGCCCACCACTGATCCAGGCGAATACTTTGAGCATGCGGTGACATGGTTCCATTCTCCCAATAGAGATATCGATGTGTCTCTTGTTCATCCGGTTTGCCGCGCAGTATCGGGGCGAAGCTGATCCCATCGGTTTTCGGGGGAGCGATACTTGCCAGGTCGGCTACCGTTGCCAATACGTCATACAGGGCGCAGAGGTGGTCATTTTCTCCTGCCTTAATCTTGTCCTTCCAATAGACGAAGAAGGGAACTCGTACACCGCCTTCATGGGTCGAGGTAAATTTCCCTTTCGGCCATGGGCCTTTGTTCTTGAACAGAGGATCATCCTCATATCGAGGTCTGCCGAAGTACCCCCACTGGCTGTATCCGTTGTCACCGGCGAAGAAGATTACAGTATTGTCCAGGATCTCAAGCTGCTCCATCAGGTCAACCATCCTTCCAACGCCGCGGTCCAGGTGCCCGAGCATGGCTGCCCATTCCTTGTGTTTCAGGTCCCAAGGCTTGTCTTTGTAGGCTCCAAGGTCGGGTGTGATACACGGGCCGTGGGGAAGTTGGGTTGCGTAGTAGAGGAAAAAAGGTTTGTCCCGGTTCTTTTTAATAAACGAAAGAACCTCATCCTGGAACAGGTCTTCGGAATATTTTGCAGCGGTGGCGACTGGGACACCGTCGGGGACGAGGTGCCCATGCTCGTCGTATATGTTCTTCACGTCGTCCAGTCTATCTGGCGGACGCCCATTGTAGGTGTAAACACGCTTCATGATGAATCCGTAATTCTCAGGAATCGGCTCCGGCTTCCCGTTTCTCATCAGGTAGTGGGGAAAGAAGCCATGAGCCCGCCCCTGATCGTAGTATCCGTACGAGAAGTCGAATCCCTGCTTGTCAGGAGCTCCCTCGGTGCCGGGCAAACCAATGCCCCACTTGCCGATAAAACCTGTGGTGTACCCGGCCCCTTTGAGCACCTCGGCCACCGTGACATCCTCACTCAACAGGTGATCCTGTCCCCGGACTGACCTATTTGCGCGGATACGGCAATGTCCCATGTGCATTCCGGTCATCAGGCTTCCGCGGGATGGGGCGCATTCCGGCGAACCGCTATACGCCTGAGTAAACCGGATGCCGTTCATTGCCAGCTTATCGAGATTGGGAGTCCGAAACTGCTCTTGTCCGTAGCTGCTCAAATCGCGGTATGACAGGTCGTCTGAGAAAATGAACAGTATATTGGGCTTGCGCTCGAGCTCTTTTGCGAGCGTCGAGCAACAGAGCATCGCCACCGTAATCATACCCAGACCAAGGTGTGTCAGGATGTGCCATTGTCCAAAAGCTCGTTTAGTACTTGTCATTTTGTCGTAGCCTCCTGTACCGAACGTCAAAGCTGACCCACGCCTGAACGGAGAGCGAGCTTTGACTTCAGGATGATTGTTTGGCCGGACATTGCGCTTTCGACTCGCAGCGGGGCAGGCGTTGGCGTCCAGCCGCTTGTTCGCTCGCGAATGCCCCTACTTCTTTGCTTCCGAGCGTTTGAGGTAAATGGACTTGTCATAATAGGACACATGAGCATCGGTTGCGTTCAATACATCCATGCCAATGATACACGAATGTTTTTTGATTTCTCCTGAAACTACAGACGTTCTGGGGCGCACACCGGCAATCGATATTTTTCCAATTCTGAATTCCTCGAGTTCAACCCGTTCCGATTTATGAGAGTGGCCGTTCGCATTCGTTGTGCCTCCCCCCGCAGCCCGCCCGACCCGCTCAATGCCTGATTCCTGTAAGGCCTTTGGATTCACCGCCGTTTTGGTGGCGCCCGTATCAAGGAGAGCCCGCATTTTCTTCCCGTTAATTGAGGTCTCGACCAAGGTTCTCTTTTTTTTGCAGAAGGGAATGAAGCAATATCTCCAATTGGGGCAATCAAATTCGATTGGGTGGCGATAGTATGCCTCCTGGTCGGTGAAAGCGTCCCGAGTTGGAAAGCTGACATCGGCACCCTTCTCAGGCACTTCGAGCAGGAGGGCCTGATCGGGAATAGAAAGAATGGCATGAAGCGACTTCATGACATCCTCTCCAATGATGGCCACAACAGGCGGGGCGTCATCCCCCTCTGCTTGTACAACAAGCTGAAAATCATCCGCATTGTTCGCCACAACGGAAAGAGGGCCGATTTGAAAGTGGATATCCACCTCATAGGACTCATGGACCTCACCCATCATACCATAAATGGTTTTTCCCGCTGGCCTGTCGGCAATCTCGAACCCGCGTTCCTGGAGATAAGAGCGATTAAATCTGGTTTCCATCGCTCCTGTATCTAGCATGGCGAAGGCCTCTTCTCCCCCGACAACGATCCGGATGAAGAGATGTCCTGAATCGTGAATATCGGAACAGCGACCGCATAGCAGACCTATTTTTCCCTTCTCAAAAGGGTGCACATAAAAGACGGGCTTCCTGGATATCTCGCTTGCGGAAGGAAAGATGACCGCGATCAGCACCGCGACGGCTGCGGCGAAAACCGACAAAAGTAAGATTCTGCGCGGCATCGGTAGATTATGAGCGAACGTTACGAGTGACCCTTCGCGGGCCCGCGATAAACTCCCCACGCTGGTTGGCCGTTCTTGTTTCAACGTGAATCTGCATACAAGCAGAGAAAGCAGGAGCACGAGATAGGAACCGGGCCATCCGACCCAGAGATTACATGGTGTCGCAACGACTATCCATGTAAGCGCCGATGCTCCGGTGATCATGCCGACCTTGACGGGCGGGAGTCTCCATCCCAGAAGGGTATAGAATGGCCACGAGATGATCGCGCAGACCGCAACAGGCATCGACAAGCCCAGCAAGAAAGGAGGATGGTGGAGCGTGGACAGCCCATGAGCTAAGAAGACCTCCGGCAGACTCAGCGTTTGCACGATTAGCCAAGCCGTAGCGAAGACGAGCGACGAGATGACGCTGACTCCGAGGTACGCGATGACTCTGTGCATTGTTTTCATTTTATCGGCGAACGTCCAAGCTCACCCGATGAGGCCGGCCGCGGAGCGCCTGGCCGAATTAGGGTGAAGCGCAGTGTTCGATTGCATCGGCAGCCGAGTTGACATGACGAGAGAGATCAGTTTATGAAGGGTCAGCAACGGGATCCTCTCCAAATCTGTTCGGACCTGTGGTCCCTTTTAGAAAGCAAATTTCTGTCAAAGGCCATAGGTTTACGAGTGGAACTAGGTAAAGCAAAATAAACCATCCGGAGCGGTTGCGATCATGACACCGCTTGATTTGGACTGCCAAGAATACCCAAATCGCTAAGAAACCAACTATAGAAGAAAATAATTCCCGCTCTATTAGGCCATCAATTATGCCCACGATGATAGATATACCTGCAAATGCCAAATATGTCCTCAACCAGAGATCGGACCGGCTTGCCCTTCCCTTTGGTGAGAACCACAGTGTTATTATATTCATTTCATTTCCTTTTATCTAGTGAATCGAATGTCAAACGCTCGCCGAATCAGGTCGAGTGCCTTTAGGCGTCCCCGCCGGGAGGAGGTCTTGGATTTAGCAGTTAAGCATATGAAGTTCGGCCCCTGGCCTCAACTTCCCGCTCATAAACAGCTTCCGTGTGCCATCAGCAAATCTTATGTAGCGAACGTCACTCCTCAGGCGCGGCCTTTAGGACGTCGCCTGCAAGAGATTGTTCTGCGGCTCTTCGTTCGTCTCGCATTACTGAGATCTGCGCTACGAGAAAAACTATGCCCAGTGCGAGGACACACAGTCCGACCGAAAGGAAGATGAATGTAACCCCCCGAAAGC
>Ga0115566_10000638_pt1 | contig 30177 bp, 31 predicted proteins | sample COGITO_mtgs_1204_3_FD_87173 | JGI IMG/M metagenome (GOLD analysis project Ga0115566, IMG submission 87173) | Pelagic marine microbial communities from North Sea - COGITO_mtgs_120405 | ecosystem: Environmental > Aquatic > Marine > Epipelagic | place: Germany:Helgoland, sampling site Kabeltonne...
GAGTCAGTGTAAACAGGGGGGGCAAAAGATACAACCTTAATAGAGCTGTGAATCTTAATAGAGCTGTGAATCTTAATAGAGCTGTGAATCAACCGAAACCTGCATGCATTCATTCCGTTTTCGAGGAATGATGCATAAAGCTACCATCCTATCGAGGCTAGTACTTCTACTTTTGCTCTTCGGGAGTACTAGTGAAACAGCTGTATCCAGACAAAGTCAGGAGCAACTGCAAGTACACGCTGAGCGAGTCTTGATCAGGGGCCTGACATTTATGCAGACGGGATACCCTGATAAAGCAGTAGCAACTTTTGCAGAGGGACTAAAGGTTCATCCAGAGAATCCGGTTTTATTGGCATCTATGGCTTCGGCGCAAGAGGCGGTGGGCGATCCAGGAAGTGCGGTATTCTATATTGATCAGGCGATTCAGCACGATCCAGGAAACAGCGACCTCCTTTCGCAAGCGCTCGGACTGAGCCTTTCTACCGGTGACCAGAACCGTTCCCGTGAGCTGATTGATCTACTATTGAGTCTGGACTCTGCTGATGCGGACCTCCTGTTGCACCAAATTATTATGCTCTCTTCCGCTGGTGCATCCCAACTTTCTGTCGACGTAGCTTCAGAGGCTATTGTGCTTTTTCCAAACGACGTGAATCTGCTACACGTCAGTGCTCAAACATTCGAGAATGCAGGACATCTAGATCGCGCCATAAATACCGTCAGAATGATTGCAGCCCTTTCCAATGATCCCAATAATGACCATTGGTTAGCACGATTGTTAGTTCAAGTCGGCGAATTTGATGATGCCGCAGATTTATTTGTAGCCCTACTTGTACGAGATCCAGATGATGATGAGGCACTGGTCACACTGGGTTCTATTCAATCGGCGCTTCCAGAGCGCAATTTGGCTCATGAGGCAGGAATCAAAGCTGATAGCGGGTTTGTGCTAGGTGATGCCGATGTTCAACCGACTGGCAACACACCGCCTGATTCGCTGAATGTACTTAGGGCGCGTTGGAATGCGACGCCAGACGATGAGAGTGCAGCACGTACCCTCACCCGATTCTTACTTCGCAACAATGAAGCTGATGAAGCTGCGCGTTTTGCAAAGGAGCATGTTGAAGCAAATCCTCGTCATATCGATATGTGGATTCTTGCCGTCAAAGCTTTTCGAGAAGCGGGTAGCCCGACTCAATCTGTAGCGGTTGCCGAAGATGCCTTGCTACTCTACCCAGGATTCCAGCCGTTGACTATGGAATGGATTCTTTCGTTAGCTGCCGATAATCAGAGCGCAGAAGCGATGCAGGCCGGCCGGGAGCTTCTCGATAAGATGGATCCCACTGATGTACTTCGAGGCACTTTGGAGACCATCCTCTCGGATCTGAGTCCACCACAATAGCATGACCAAACGTCTCTTCAATCGAACAGTCGCGCCTCTTTTCCTCATAGGCATCTTGGCCTTGGCAGGGTGCACCGGCGGTCAGCGCCTCACGGTATCTGACACCGAGTTACCAGATGGATTCCCACATCATACAGTCGATGAGATAATCGCTGCCCTTCCTGCCTTTCCTGAGGCATTACACCGCGTAGACGTAGAGTCGCAGGTAGCCCTCTCGTCTCCGCAGGAAAGCGGTCGATTCTCAGCGCGTACCGAATATGTCCATCCGGACTCCATGTTCGTGCGCGTTACGTTTCCACTTGGTATTGAAGGGGCACGCGTGATGACCGTAGGAGATTCTGCTTGGGTCTATGACCGCCTAGAAAACGTGGTGTATGCAGGCACACAAGAGCGCATTGCTTCCTTTCTACCTGGAGCAATTGCCGGGACCCGTTTGATTGAAATGGCCACCGGGTTCCTCATTCCTGACTCCGATACGGCTTGGACATTGGACACTGATTCCACTCTGTACTTGCTTCATTCACCGGATGGTATGATCCGATTTACCATTGATCCTCTTCGGTGGCGAGTGGTGGGCATACGATGGAGTGATAGAGCAGGCGCCATACTTGAACAACGGTGGTACACGGATTTCATCACGGTGGAAAACGAAGTACTACCTCGACGCATGAGCCTTTCCCGGCCCATTGACGATGTACGTATCAGTATGGCCATTCGGAAAATTGACCTCCATCCAGGCCCGTTTTCTTTCGATTTGGATGTTAGGGACGATACCAGAGTGACTGTCCTTGAATAAACGCTAGAATGACTCTTTCGAACATCAGCCATACCATTTTATTTGCTCTGCTGTTATTGTGCCCCTTTGCGGCGCCAGTCATGGCACAGCAAGTCTCTGTAACCGAACAGAAACTGGATCAGCTTCGGCAAGAAATTGCAGAGGAAGAACGGCTGCTGACTATGGCTGAAAACGAGGAGCGAGTCTCTCTAACCCGTCTTTCCGATCTAAACAGACAGCTTTCTCTGCGTGAAGAACTGGTCCGAACGTATAATCACCGGATTGAGCAGCTGATCTTCGAGCGTGATTCCTTGCAAACGGCCATTTCGGGCTTGAACGGGCAACTAGACGATCTCAGGTCTGAATATCAAGATCGGGCGACACACGCGTACAAGTATGGGAGACAACACGATGCAGCCCTGATCCTTTCTGCCTCCTCGATCAATCAGATGCTGGTTCGGGTGGGCTATCTGAGGCGCTTTTCGAAGAAACGTCGGTCGCAATTGGATGGACTGAAGGTGACTACGGGACTGTTGACAGAAAAGCGGGCTGAGATGCAGCGCAAGCTTGTCGACACCGAAATAATGCTCAACTCGGTAGACCGCGAACAGACTAATCTTGCGGACTTGCTCAATGATGTACGAAGCGAAATCCGAACCATTCGAGAAGAAAAGGAGACACGAACTGAGGCACTGGACGAGAAGCGAACCATGGAACAGGAACTGGTTCAGCAGATCCAGAATCTGATCGCTTCAGATAATCGTCCAACGAGCTCAAGTGCGTTGGCACGACTTAGTGAATTAACCACCTCTTTCGAAGGAGCACGCTCTCTTCTCCCTTGGCCGGCTCAAGGTGGCGTTGTAGAACCATTCGGAGACATCGTTCATCCAGAATTTGGGACGCGAACGCCCAATCCCGGTATTTTGATTGAAACTGGCGCTTCAGAAGAAGTCATCTCCGTGTTCAAGGGACGAGTGTCGACCATAGACATCATTCCAGATATGGGCCGTTTTGCCGTCATTGAGCATGGTGGCTTCCACACAGTGTATGGCAATCTGTCTCTCTTTTACGTGAGTGAAGGAGATGTAGTAGAGACCGGACAATTAATTGGACGATCTGGCACAGATGCTGAACCCCGCGGTGAGACGGTGTTCTTTGCTGTTTTCAGGGATGGGCAGCCAGAAAATCCAGTCGGTTGGCTCGAGCCTCGTTAGTGACCTTCACAAAATGGATTGCAAACCCCTTGGTCGAACCGTAGCTTCGATTCATGGGTGGAAGAAAGGTCATAAGCGAACAAACAATCCGGGAAGCGGCCAGGGCAGGACAGTCCTCGTTTCACGCACCCCCGGGTGCCATCGTGACGCCGCTTGCCGCGGATTTCGCGCGCAGTGCCGGAATCAATATCCTGTTCTCTCCTGCGCCAGAAGCGAACCAAAGAGAGGGCGATTCTACCTCTAATCCTGTCATTTGTATTGGATCTGATCATGGAGGATACGCCCTCAAGTCGGATATCATTGAGTGGCTGAAAGCTGACGGTCATCAGGTTGTAGACCTCGGAACAGACACACCAAAAAGCTGTGATTACCCAGACTTTGCTTATGCAGTAGCGGCAATGGTCGCCGAGGGCAGGGCTGGTCGAGGTATCATGATTGATGGTGTCGGTGTTGGAAGTGCCATTGTCTGTAACAAGGTGCCTGGAATCAGGGCTGCTTGTGCCTACAACGAGTTTGCCGCTTGGAATGCCCGAGCCCATAACGACTGCAACGTTTTGACGTTGGGCAGCCGAAGTATGGGAATTGAGGTTGTCAGACGCATTGTAAATGTGTTTCTCGATTCAGAATTCGAAGGTGGCCGTCACGCTCGGCGTGTTGACAAGATGACGGATATCGAAGAGCGATTCTCACGCCGCTAGCCCACCGCCACTCCTGACTGATATTCACCCTGTCTCAATAGCAGGCAGGATCAGGTGATGTATTTTTCAGTTTCACAGATCTTTTCCAGCAATATTTTGTCATTCCGCAATGGCTGCAGCATCCTACGACGTCCTCATTATCGGTACCGGCCCTGGTGGCTATGAAACCGCTATCCGTGCCACACAGCTTGGCCTGAAAACGGCCGTCATCGAGAAGAACAAGCTCGGTGGAGTCTGTCTGAACATCGGTTGTATTCCGACGAAAGCACTCCTGAAGAGTGCAGAGATCATGGAATACACATCCCATTTGGACGCGTATGGTCTTTCCTCCGATGGAACGATCAAAGCAGAATTCGATAAAGTCATCGGGCGCAGCCGTGGTGTTGCTGACAAGATGAACAAGGGCGTAGCCTACCTGATGAACAAGAACAAGATTGATGTTCTTTTCGGGCATGCGCGTCTTGCAGGGAATGGCAAAGTTGACATCGAACCGTCAACGGATATGGACGGCAAGAAGGTCGGCGAAAAGCAGACCGTTTCGGCAAAGCACATTATTGTCGCTACCGGTGCTCGTCCTCGTGAATTGCCATCACTTCCTTTCGATGGCAAGAAGATCATCTCTTCGAAAGAAGCCTTGATGCAAACCACGCGCCCAAATCGCCTCATTATTTGTGGCGCAGGAGCTATCGGCGTAGAGTTTGCCTACTTCTACCATCACATGGGAACGGAAGTAACGATTGTTGAGCTTCAGGACCGCATGGTACCTGTCGAAGATAAGGACGTCAGCCGCGAGCTGGCTCGTGCCTTCAAAAAAGCTGGCATCAATGTGATGACCGGCGCAATGGTCAAGAATGTCGACACCAAGGGCAAGACGCTCAAAGTGACCATTGAGACCAAAAAAGGAGAGGAAGTGATCGAAACAGATCAGGTTCTCTCAGCTGTTGGCGTAGCCGGCAACATCGAAGATATCGGGCTTGAAGAAGCAGGCGTGAAGACGGAAAAAGGAGCCATCGTTATTGATGAGTTTTGCCGTACCAACGTCTCGGGTGTGTATGCCATTGGTGACGTCGCCGGACCACCTTGGCTTGCTCACAAAGCTAGCCACGAAGGTGTCATTTGCGTCGAGAAAATCGCTGGCGAAAATGTTCATCCGATGAACAAGTTGAATATCCCTGGATGTACGTATTGCCAGCCACAAGTGGCCTCTGTAGGCTACACGGAAGAAGCAGCCAAAGCAGCAGGCTACGACCTGAAGGTCGGAAAATTCCCATTCACGGCCAGTGGAAAGGCTTCGGCGATGGGCCACAATGAGGGCTTTGTCAAAGTTGTTTTTGACGCCAAGTACGGTGAACTATTGGGATGTCACATCATCGGATATGATGCGACCGAATTGATTGCAGAAATCGTGACCGCCAGAACGCTGGAGACAACGGCTCATGAAATCATGGAGTCCATCCACCCTCACCCGACGCTTTCGGAAGCCGTATTGGAAGCCACCCGCGCTGCGTATGGCGTTTCGATCAATATCTAATCGGCTGCTCAGGGCAACCGACCTCCATTCCATGGAGAACCGGTAATTAAATCTTCTGACTCTGCCCTACTTGATGATGGAGCCGTTCTCCCCGTCAGAGCCCATAAGGAATAGACTGCCCTCACGATCTTCGGCCATGAGAATCATTCCCTGACTTTCCAGCCCCATCATTTTCCGAGGAGCAAGGTTAGCCACAACGGCGACCCGGCGTCCTACAAGATCGGCCGGTTCAAAGTGCTCAGCGGCACCTGCTAGAATCTGGCGTGTCTCAAATCCAAGATCTACGATCGTCCGAATCAACTTCTTCGACTTTGGAAGCGCTTCAGCTTCTATAATTGTACCCATCCGAAAATCGAGCTTGGCAAAATCATCATACGTGATGGTTTCATTCACAGGATGGTATGGAAGACTTTCTTGAGCGGACTCGTCCGAGTCCTGATCAGGATGATTGCCAAGTTTTGCTTTCTGCTCTTCGATAACGTCATCCTCGATTTTTGTGAACAGGATCAGTGACTCCCCTAGTGCTTGACCTGCCGGAAGAAGTGGCTTCACGACATCATCCCAACCGATACCGTTCGTCTCGCCCGGCATGGACGATCGATCTCCTTTCAGATTGAGCATATCCCGAAGCTTCGCAGCCGAGAAAGGCAACACTGGTTCCATCAAAACAGATAAGGCTGCGCAGATCTGAAGCGAAACGTGGATCGTGTTGGCACAAGCCTGAGGACTCGACTTCCGAGTGTGCCACGGCTCTGTGTCGTTGAAATACTTGTTTCCTAGTCGCGCAAGCGCCATCGTTTCAAACACGGCTTCCCGATTTCGGTAGGAGTCATACGCATTGCCAATCCGCTCAGGGAACGTCGCAAGTTGTTTCAGAACAGCCAAATCGAAGGCATCCGGCTTTTTGAGTTCCGGTACCTTTCCACCGGCAAAGCGGTTGGCGAAGGTCATGGTTCTGTTTACGAAGTTGCCAAGTACATCAGCCAGTTCGGAATTGACCCGTGTCTGGAATTCATTCCAGTTGAAATCTGCGTCCTTGGTCTCTGGCAGCATCGTAGCTAGCGCATATCTCAGCAGATCGGGCTCAAACGATTCTAGAAACTCATGCAGCCACACCGCCCAATTTCGGCTCGTCGAAAGCTTATCACCTTCGATATTCAAAAACTCGTTAGCTGGAACGTTTTCCGGGAGGACATAGCCGCCGTGAGCCATAAGCATGGCGGGAAACATCAAGCAGTGGAAAACAATGTTGTCCTTCCCGATGAAGTGAACCAGACGAGTATCATCTTGCTGCCAATACGTCTTCCAAGCATCGGGATTCCCGGTTTTTGCGGCCCACTCTTTGGTATCTGAAATGTATCCAATAGGTGCGTCGAACCACACATAAATCACTTTACCGGAGGCATCGATGCCCAAATTTGCGGCAACATCCTCTGGTACTGGTACCCCCCAAGGGACATCCCTAGTAATAGCACGGTCCTTCAGTCCTTCCTTGAGCCAACTTTTCACCTGCCCCAGAACATTAGGCTTCCATTCTGGGTGCGTCGCAATCCATTCTTCAAGCCTGGTCTGAAAATCGCCCAGAGGCAAATAAAAATGTGTGGTCTCCCGCATTTCTGGTGTGGCATCAGAAAGCGTACTGCGGGGATTAACCAATTCAGAGGGACTTAATGTAGATCCGCACTTCTCGCACTGATCTCCGTAGGCGTTGTTATTTCCGCATGTTGGACACGTGCCAATCACAAATCGATCAGCCAGGAAGATGCCTGCTTCCGGATCAAACAACTGCTGCTCAGTGCGAAGCGTAAAGACATCTTTGCCGGCGAGTTCGCGGAAAAATTCCTGACTCGTTTCGGCGTGAACGGGCGAGGTTGTCCTACCGTAATGGTCGAAGCTCATTCCAAAGGCCGAGAACGCGTTCTCGATCATCGGATGATACCGATCAACCAGTTCTTGGGGATCGATTCCTTCCTTTCGCGCCCGGACCATTATCGCTACACCTAGCTCGTCAGATCCACAGACAAAAACGATGTCGTGGCCCTTCAATCTGTGATAGCGGCTGAAAAGGTCCGAAGGCAGATAGGCACCAGCCAGATGCCCAAGGTGAACGGGTCCGTTGGCATACGGAAGAGCTGCCGTTACTAGAATGCGGTTGAAGTCCGATCGGGACATGCAGTGCGGGGGGTTTCGTCGGAAAAGGTCATGTACACCTCAAGGGGGGGCGTTGATTCCGAAGGTGGAATGAACTTCATGCGGATAGCTACGATCAGAATTGCGCCCGATGGAGATAACTAACGGAAACACGTGGATCGGGGGCAGGTTGGACACCCGATTATGTCGAACATCTTAGTCATACCAGCCATCGACCTACGCGCAGGAAACTGCGTTCGTCTTCATCAAGGGGAATACGAGAAAGAAAAAATCTATTTCGACGACCCGGTGAAAATGGCCAAGCTATGGCGGATTCAGAACGCCAAAGTCCTCCACGTAGTGGATCTGGATGCGGCAAAAGGGGGATCGGACAATAATCGCCGGGTTATACACGAGATTTGTGCAGAGCTGGATATCCCCGTTCAAGTCGGTGGTGGCATTCGCACGCTAGATGATATCGACCGTGCTATTGGGGCGGGTGTTTATCGGGTAATCATTGGCACCGCAGCGGTACAAAACCCTGACCTGGTCAGTGAAGCCATCGAAAAATATGGATGTAGCCGAGTGATCGTTGGCATTGATGCTCGCGATGGTGAGGTTCGAGTACAAGGCTGGACGGAAGGGAGTGGCCAAGACGCTGTTGAATTCGCCCTAGACATGGAAGAAAGAGGCTGTCGTCGCATCGTTTATACAGATATTTCTCGCGACGGGACGTTGGAGGGCCCCAACATGGATGCCTATCGTGAAATGGGCGCTCGGCTCAAGGCCTCAAAAATCACCGCATCTGGTGGCATTGGTAATCACCGACACCTCATCGATCTAAACACTCTGCAAGACGTCCGGGTAGATTCTGTGATTGTGGGGCGCGCCTTGTATGAAAATGTCTTTCCTTGTCAACAATTCTGGTGTTGGCACACGAAAGACGATGTAGATCTTTCCCGCTTCTCGACAGCAACTTTGAAAGATTGATTCCGTCTGCTACAACAGAAAGCTACGTTTGCCGAAGATGCGGCCGGGACTGGACACTTTAAGGTAGACGTCGATGTCCGAAGTGATGCTCCTCGCAAACATCGAATCGTATTGCAATTTCCCAAGCATAGCTTTTAAATATCTCTGGATGGAATTGATGCTGAGATCGCCGACTTGGAGCGCGCAACCCGTCGTATCGAACTAGAGCTTGACCGATTTCTCGAGCGATCCCTTCACGAAGTTGATTCAGCTCTCGAAGTTGAAACGCCGCGTGTTGTCGTGCGAAGTAAGGGTAGCGGATCCTGATGGCATAAACCATCCAGCTGACATGTTGACCTAACGGGTATAAGGGGCGCGTCCGATATCGGACGCGCCCCTTTCCATTTCAAGTACGTTCCTATTCGATGCGAGAAGAGGCAATCGCGTATCTTAGGCAAAAAGCCCCAAAAGCGATGCTATCCTGCCAAAAAGAAGCCTTTTCACTCCCTGACGGTCTGCATTATTTGAACTGCGCCTATATGTCTCCGCTGTCTAAAAGCGTAGAAGAGGCTGGCGTAGAGGCTATGAAGGGTAAACGCAATCCCACCGGTGTCCACCCAGAAGACTTTTTCTCTCTCCCAAAGCAGGTAAAATCGCGCTTTTCCCGCCTTATCGGCTCGTCGTCCACCGACTCGGTCTCGCTTCTTCCTTCCGTCTCGTACGGTATCGCAACAGCTGCTCGGAATCTTACTCCAAGACCCGGTCAAAATATCGTTGTGCTGCACGAACAGTTTCCAAGCAATATCTACACTTGGATGAAGCTGGCCGAAGACTATGATCTCGAAATCCGCACCATTTTCCGTCCCAACACTACTGGAAGCGTTCAGCAGGCCTGGAATGAAGCGATTCTGAGCGCCATTGACGATGAAACGCTGGTTGCTGCGCTTCCGATTGTTCATTGGACCGACGGAACGCTCTTCGATATGGCTTCGATAGCTAAAAAAACCCGAGAGACGGGAGCTGCATTGGTCCTTGACGGAACCCAGTCTATCGGTGCCCTGCCGTTCAATGTCGCTGACATACGCCCTGATGCGTTGATCGTGGCAGGATACAAATGGCTGTTTGGACCCTACTCTTGTGGGTTTGCGTGGTGGGGAGATCGGTTTTTAGATGGCATGCCACTGGAAGAAAATTGGATCAATCGACGTGGGAGTGAAAATTTTGCAGGCCTCGTTGATTATGAAACCGCCTATCAACCCGGAGCAACCCGGTTCGATGTGGGAGAAAAAAGCAATTTCTTTTTGATGCCGATGCTGGGAGCTGCACTTGATCAGGTACTTGAATGGACTCCCGAGGGAATTCAAGCCTGGAACGAGGCCCTCCTCTCACCATTCGAAGATGATATACGGGAAATGGGGTTTGGGCTTCAGCCCAAAAATGAGCGAGGCGCCCACCTTTTCGGACTGCGTATGCCGGCCGGAGTTGAGGTAGCGGAAGTTCGCACATCTTTAGCGGATCGGAATGTCTCTGTCTCCGTTCGAGGAACTGCCATCAGAGTCGCCCCGAACGTGTACAATAATGCTGACGACATGACTGCTTTCGTAGACGCCCTGCGCGCCGTCATACGTCGATAAAAGACGAAATCGGCGATTAGTATCGTCACTTTGGACGGCATGGTGTTTGGATGTAGGCAGTCAGACCCCCCTCGCACAAGTTTTCGAATCAACGACTCAACAAGTCAGTGGGCCTTTAGACCAGGGCTCTTTCCTGTCAGCAATGTTTGAATCAATCTACATGTCAACCCAACGCCTTCGTTCTGCATCCCTCTATTTTTGCGCTTTGACATTCTTTCTCTTGTCAGTGCCAGCCCAGGCGCGCCAGGTAGATGGAGAACAACTTGCTGCACAACTTGCGGAGCGCTACGAATCCATCGACGCAATGCAGACTCGATTCGTCCAGACTGCAACGTCAAGCTTCATGGATTCGGACGAGCGGTATTCAGGAATGCTCGTTTTTACCAACTTGGCGTATCGGATCACTACGTCAAATCAAACCATCGTTACAGACGGGGTCACTACGTGGGTGTATAATTCGTCGGAGCGGCAAGTCCTGGTAAATGACTATGTAGAAGATGAGTCGGCCTTTTCGTTAACGTCTTTCCTTACCAGTTTTTCCGAGTCGTATCGCTCAACGCTGGTAGGCTCGGAGTCGTTGAATGGCGTTGCCCACCAACGGCTTGATCTTGCTCCAGTCGATGATTTTGCCTCTTTTCGCAGCGTATCCCTTTGGATTAGATCATCTGACATGCTTGTAACACGACTCGTTGTTCTAGACTTGAACGATATCACGATGACGTTTGAATTATCGGATCTCGTTGTAAACCCGAGATTACCTGACGACCTCTTTAGCTTTGAAGTACCGGAAGGTATCGAAGTGATTGACCTGCGAAATTGACGCCCATGAACCGAACTTCAACGCGTTGGACCCTACGAATCGGTAGTTTCTTAATCGCTGCATTACTCATGTGGCTGGCTTTGCGTGGAGTAGACTTTGATGCTATGGCATCCACATTCCGGGAAGCGAATTACTGGTGGCTTCTCCCGATGGCAGCTGTCACCTTTTTGAGTCACTGGTTTCGTGCTGCGCGCTGGGCATATTTGCTCGATGTCAGTCCACGCTCAGATGGGCTCTCCCCGACCCGACCCGTGTCCCGCTCCAATACCTTTGTTTCCGTAATCGTAGGGTATATGGCCAATTATGCTGGACCACGACTTGGCGAGTTGATCAAAACTGGTAATGTTGCTAGGTGCGAACGCATGCATTTTACGACCGTATTTGGGACGGTTGTGGTAGAGCGAATCTTGGACATGGTCACTTTTGCCCTTCTTCTCCTGACGGTGCCCATAATCTTTTCCGATTCGATCCTTGAATTGACACAGCTCCTCATGCAGCCTGTCATGAGCTCGCTTGAGAGCACGCCTACCTGGTTAGTGCTTCTGGGGCTTGGCTTGATTACACTCGGAACGGCGTGGTTTTTGCGTTTTTTAGTCAGAGGCCTAGCGCATCCAGAGTCACGAATAGGGCGCATGGCAGATGATTTTCGACAGGGTTTCCTTAGCCTAGCCCGAACAGGACGAGCTGGAAGAATCGTTTTGCAAACCCTCGCAATGTGGATCTGCTACGGGTTTATGGCTTGGCTTCCGTTTGTCTTGCTGGGACAGAATGATCTGTTTGGCATTGGGCCTTTTGCAGCTTGGGGAATTATGCTAATTGGTGCTGTGGGAGTGATTATTCCTTCTCCTGGTGGTATTGGTACCTATCATTTCATCACGATTCAAAGCTTGTCCCTGCTATTTGCCATGCCACAAGAGGCTGCTGCAAGCTATGCCTTGCTGACGCATACCGGTCAGATGTTACTCTACATCGTGAGTGGCTTCCTGGGAATGCTGTTTTTGGGGGCTACCCTCGATGTTGGAAAAGAAGAAAACCAGTCCTAACCGGACAGTGTAGAGACCACAAAAGCTTTGTGATCATGATGACCTACAACGTGCCTGCAAAACTATTCGGACTGTTGTTTCTATGTCTGATATCAGTATCGGACATACAAGCGCAGCAGGTTCTACCACCTGGTATTCATCCTGATCTACTAAACGCCCCTATTCGCTCTAGTAGCATTGGAAGCACATCAATCTCGCTAATCCGCACCGTGCTGGATCTGGACCCTGCTCGAAGAGCTGCCTCTGGGGTTTCTTCTGTTTATACCGCGGCCAGTTCCGATTCTCTCCTCGTGCTCAGGGTAGATGATCTCGTGATTGAATCGGTTGCAATCGTTGATGACTCAACGTTCAGTCCCCGATGGGACAATGAGGCAGGTATCCTTACCATAATCTTGCCCGAACAATCAGGTCAAGAATGGCGTGCCGACATCAGATTCACAGTTCGGAGCGCCCTTCATGCTGCTTCTGTCGAATCCCGACCGGCTGCCATCTGGTCTTCATCCCTGCCAGGAAGAGCCGGTTGGTTGCCGGTGCCAGCAGATGAGTTATCTGCCCTGGACTTGCACCATATAGTCTCAGTGCCAGAAGAGTGGGATATCGTCCTCTCGGGTACACCAAATGCTTCTTCCTACTTCGTGCTGAATGGGCGGCGTATTGCTCGTTCAGTCTCAGAGGGTTCGTTTCCAAGGGCGTCCGGATTTCTGGCATGGGAGCGAAATGAAGACAATCCATTTCAGCCAAGAGCAGATTCTTCAGCTGATCACATACTAGTATCCTCGTATCTCGAGCAGGAGCTAGGCGTTTCAGTACCGCAATCAGTGCTTGTTTTGAGGACGGATGGAGAATCAGTTCCGGTTGCCTTTGAGCGGTTTGCTGTCCTTGGTATCGGCGGCCTTCCTGATGATCCGTGGATGCGCCGATACGAACAGCTTTTTAGGGAGGTCCAACTGCGTATTACGCCCTTATTGGGTCGGCTTATACCCTCTGATTCTTGGATTGAGTCTGCGCTCAGCTCATGGATTGCTGTTGACCTTATCCGTCATAAGGATGGCGAGGCCGCAGCTGGAAAGGTGCTGGAAACGCTTCGGCAACGCTACCTGCGCGAGGCTACTGCCTATGTTCGACCGCTCGTCTGGGACCGATGGAACGTAGCTTCTGACCTGCGGGATCGACATGCTGAAGCCAAAGGTGCCTGGGTCTTACGCATGCTCCATGAGCGACTGGGATCGGAAGCCTTTTTCGACGGCTTCCAACAATTTTTGATGATCGCAGAAGACGAAGTTGTTGATTCAGAAACACTGCGTGAAAGCTTAGAAACTGCTTCCAGAGAAGACCTGGGTCAGTTTTTCGATGTTTGGATTTACAGTGCTGGTCACCCGGTAGTGTCCCTCTCGTACAACTTCGATCAGACTACTGAGCAGACGTCGATGCGCCTAACGCAGCATCAGGAAGGGTCGCTAGTGCCTTCGTCATTCGTTTTTGATGCCGCCTTTCAATACTCCACACTTGGCGAAACGAATAGCATCACACTTCGCATTGCTGACAGGGAACGCATAACAAGTATTGCTACTGGCATTGCTCCTCGGTTCATCCATCCCGATGCGTTTGCAACCATCCCACTCGATTTCAGCGAGCCACCTTCGCAAAATGATCTTGTCTCCCAGCTGAGATATTCGCTAGATGACGGATCCACTATTCGTTCTCTGCACCTTCTGGAGCAGGCCACTCCTGACCCATCCTTATTGTTGGGCTTGCGGTCCGCGCTTGGACCTGATGCACCACCTGCCGTGTTGGCGGAGGCCAGCGCACTTCTGGCGAAAATGGCTCCTTCATCCTCTGCGCTCAATCAACTTCTCACCTGGACGTCGAATCCAGGTATCAGGGTCAGGTCAGCCGCGATGCTCGGTTTGGCATCCTTCCCTGACGCACCCAAAGCGTATGATGCTGCGCTCCTCATGGCCAATGAAGGGCAGTCAGCTGGCGAGCTCTCTGCCGCCGTCTTCGCCATCGTGACCCTGCGGCCTTCCAGTGCATGGACCGTTCTGCGCTCTGCACTTGTAACTCCCTCCGAGGGCGAACAGGTTCGTATTACGGCTCTTGGATTAATCGGAGCGGATACTGCCCCAAAAAAGGAACTGCTTGATGCAACGCGACCGTTCCTAACTAGTGGATCTGATCTCTCCATTGCAGCTCTTAACGCCATCATCAGGATAGATCCTGATGATCGTCTTGTAAGCCGGACCCTCTCAGATTGGGTCCTAAGCGATAATGCACTTCATCGCGATGCAGCTATTTCTATTCTTGATCAATCCCAGGAAATCCAGGTTGATTACGATACGCTTAGACAGGCCGTCGATTCAGAGCCTGATGCATCCCTTCGCCGACGCATTGAGCGATTGCTGACAGATCAGTCTGACGATTCAGAAGGTCGTTGAAACCGGTCAAATCCGGTCCAAACAACTCAAATCGACAATGAAACGACTGACGGACCGGCAAATACGGTTCAGGTCAATTCACTTTGCATGCAGCTCGCATGGTCCTACTCTTACGATGCGTCAGGCTCATTCACCTGGCGTGTCGGAGACGCCCACCCTCTACGAAGCACTACAGATACCAAGAATCTGACAAGCAAGATCATGCAGGTAACGACCGAATCCGGACGAGACAATCCGTTGGAAGGGCTAATCAGCGACGACCTCTACGATGTACTTGACGACCACAATCTTCTGAGTGAGAAAGGGGTTCGCGATTACAAAATCAGGAAGGCGTTTAAAGTCATGCGAGGCCAAGAAGTCCCAGCCTACGATGCTATAGAATTGCTGCGGGGAGAATTCCCCTACTTGCAGTTTGACACGATTCGCAAGATCGTATACAAACTTAACGGACCGAGACGATGAAACTGAGACGATGAAACTGGGCTCGGGTGGCCGGCTGTCTACAGGACGCGTACCAGACGCGTTCTAGCCGTTTGTCACCCGGTCCAACAGAATTTCAGGTGATAACAGCCCCAATAGGGAGCTGCTACGCTTGAAAGGTGGGCGCCCCGACTGATCGTAGTGCATTGTCGCTTCGGTTAGTCGGGGTCGTTTGTTCATGGAAATCCTACTGATAACCCTCCTGATCTATCCTCATGCAGAAGGTGTCAAACGTGCTATTCGAGCCTGGAAAAGGAGTATTCCAGCAGCTACAGATGCATTCAAGGATTCCACTTCGTCCACTATGGGAATTGAGACCAGGTAGTCGCAGGCCTCCCTCATGGATCTGGTCATCCCTTTCTCTTCACCGCCAATCACGATAGCAAGTGGTCTGTCCCAATCCATGGCGTCCATTCGAGTATCGCCACTTCCTTCCGCCCCAGCAACCCAATACCCTCTCTCTTTCAATTGCTGGATTACCTGTCCTAAGTTGACAACTCTCGCAATCATAACACGCGAAATAGTCCCAGCAGACGTCTTAATAGATGCTGCTGTCACCGGTGCAGCGTTCCGGTCTGGTATAACGATACCTTTGACCCCAACAGCTGCACAGCTTCGAATGATGGCCCCAAGGTTGTGAGGATCTTGGATATGGTCTAGAACAACGACGATCGGCTTTTCCTCGCGTACTATATCTATATCAGCAGCGATCATATTTAGCATATCATCGACATCTAGATAATCCACAGGAGAAATACTTAGAACCACACCTTGGTGATTTACGCCAGGTACAAGGCCATTCAATTTCTGAGCCGGGACGAATTGCACCGGAACGCCCATTTCTTTTGCCTGGTGCTGAAAAGAGAGCAATGGACCTGATGCACCGTTCTGAAGAAGCATCCTCTCTACTCGTGATACATCTCCTTCGAGAGCCTCTCTCACTGGATTTCGTCCTGCAATGAATCGCGGCCTTTCGATGCTGTTGCCAGAGTCACCACTGACGGTCACAGATGAGCTTCGGGTCGAGCCGCTTCGTGAGTCGCTTCGTGAGTCGCTTCGTGAGCTTTTTGGTGAGCTAGTTGGTGAGCTGCGCTCGACCTTTCCACGGGCGCGAGAATCCGGACTTCTTTTCGCTCCCTCTTCGGCACGCTTGAACGTGTCTTTTCCTCGTTTTGGAGCGCGTTTAGATCCGCCTGCACGATTTCCTTTCGAGGATCCTTCATACGCAGCTTCCGGACGAGGACTCGAAGAACCCTTTGATGGTCGTTTTGGCTTTCGTTGCGGCACGATGTGTTGTCCTGTGACTTTTCTGGTATCGTAATGGGGCGGGTTGTTGTATCCTCAGGAGACATAAGCCCGGGCCGTCAAGGTACGGACCCGACAGCACGTCGCCCACAAAGACAATGACATGACGACACGATTTTCAATGACTGGCCCGCTGGAGCACGTCTTGGTCGCCCACGCGAAAGACTGTTTTCGCTCTCAGGAATACCTCACCTCGAATTGGCGTTCATATGGATTCCTGTTTGAGCCATCATTTGATGACGCTTGCCGAGAATCAGACCAATTTATTGGCATACTTGCGGATTCGGGCGCTCGAATAGAGATGCTACCGGAGGAACTCTGTATCGGATTAGACTCGATCTACGTGCGCGATCCACTGATTGCATGCGGTCCCGGATTTTTGTCTGGCTCCATGGGCAAAGAACTGCGCCGTGGCGAGCCAGCTTCCCTAGCAAGCTGTCTTTCGAGCTTCGGAATGCAGGCGACCTCGATCACTGATCCATCCGCTCTCATTGAAGGAGGGGATATTGTTTGGCTTCGACCTGATGTGGTTGCTGTCGGCGAAGGCTTCCGGACGAATCGCAGTGGCATTGACGCACTGACGGCGTTCTGTGGAGATTCTGTATCAGACGTTATTGCCGTTCCCGTGCCCTATTGGAACGGCGCCGATGACGTACTGCACCTGATGTCCATGGTATCTCCGTTGAGTACAACCCACCTTTTGGTACACAGCAGACTCATGCCGGTACCGTTCAGGCAAGAACTACTGAATCTTGGTTTCACTTTGCTAGAGGTTCCTCAAGAGGAATACGACATACTCGGCTGTAATGTCCTAGCGCTTGACGAGTCAACATGCCTCGTGGAAATGCAGAATATTAAGACCATCCGGATGCTTAGCGAAAATGGATGGCGCGTCCTCACCTACGATGGGCGCAACATATCTCAAGCTGGTCAAGGAGGTCCAACCTGTCTCACGCGTCCGTTAAAACGTTCCAGATAACCTATCAGGCGGTTTCGGTATCAGGCGCAGTCTTTGGCTTTGACGCAACTATTCTCTTAGGCCATGTCCGAATAACTCCAATGACCCCAACGAGCAATAGAAGAAGAGCGATGAACTCCGCCTGCGTGATGCTCTGACCAAATAGATCCATCTTGTTGTTCACTCGGATCCCTTCGATGAAGTATCGTTCAGCGCCGTTAAAAACGACATACACCCAAAACAGCCACCCTGTTCGATGTGCATGGTGCCTAAAGGACCACAAAACAGCGAAGATTAGAAGGGCCGCTACGAATTCGTAGAGAGGCGTCGGATAAACCGGGGTCATGGACAAGTCAATACCCAAGATGTTATTTGGGTACGTTTCAGCCCAGAACCACATCGGGAGCCAATCAGGCTTTGCCGCAATCTCGGATGGAATACCCCAGTCTCCGTCTCCTGACAGATGACACCCAATTCGTCCGATTCCATAGGCCAGGATCAGACCAGGCGCCATTGCATCCGCGACCGATCCAAGATCGAGCTTCTTTTTCTTCAAATAGAAAACGGTCGCAAAACCACCTAGAATCATCCCACCGTAAAAGGTGAATCCACCTGTGGTGAAGATCATGCGAGCCGGAGCACGAAAAAACTGATCTAGGTTTTCCAGAATGTGAAACAGACGTGCCCCTAGAAAACCTACTCCGATCACGATGATGGTTATCGTCCCCACGATATAGGAGGGGCTAACCGAAACCATTCTAGCCCGTCCCTTTTTCTTGCCTTCTGGATCAGGGATGCGAACGCTGCCAACTTGACCGATCGAGTACATCCGATCGAGCTCTTTTTGAAGTACCCAAGCCCCAATCATGGCGCCAATGGCAACCATGAACCCGAAGGAGTTGATTGGAAAGGGCAGGGAGAAACCCAGATAGTCGCTGAAAAAGTCGCTCAGCCGTGGATACATGGGTATGCAGCTCGGATGCTGGGAAGGGAAAACGATTCGAGACTACCCCCGGGGCAGGGATCCGTTCCGATTTTAGCTGGGGCTCGAAGCCACGCGAGGGGCAATTTCATCAAGGGACAAAGCCTCCTGAACACCCTCAGCCATGTCCTTCAGCTGGACCTGACCAGATACAAGTTCATCATCACCGGCAATTGCCACGAACCGAGCGTTCTGCCTATTAGCCTCCCTCATCTGCGCCTTCATGGAGCGGCCTCGGAGGTCATATGTGACCTTGAGTCCTTTTTGACGAAGACGGGTTGCTGCTGAAAACGTCCAAGCGATAGCCGCATCTCCTAGGGCAACCAAGAAAACATCTGGCCGGACCTGCTCACCCTCCGAAATCTCCTCTGCCATCATGGCCATTATGATTCGCTCCATTCCAGCAGCAAATCCAACGGCTGGTATGGCCTCCTTCGACCCTACCTCTTTTGAGAGTAGGTCATATCGTCCTCCTCCTGCAATCGAGCTTTGTGCTCCCAGGAGGGGACTTTCAAATTCGTAGGTAGTGCGGCTATAGTAGTCCAGCCCTCGAACGAGAAACGGATCATCGATCCAAGAAATCCCGGCCGAGTCTAGATACTCTTTCACCAATTCATGGTGGGCTTTACTCTCTTCATTCAAGAATTCGGTGAGACGTGGCGCATTTTCGAGCAGCGCACGCTCTTTCTCCACCTTCGTATCAAGTATCCGCAACGGGTTGGTGCGCAACCGATTGCGACTAACTTCAGTCAATTCCGCTTCGAGAGGTGTGAAGTAGTCGACTAAGGCTTGCCGAAAGGCTGGTCGGCTCTCCGCGTCTCCGAGTGAATTCAAGCGAAGGCTATACTGCTTTATGCCTAAGCGTTCCAAAATATCCCGTAGGGAAACGATGGTTTCTGCATCTGCACGAGCATCCGCAGCCCCAATAACTTCAAGGCCGAACTGATGGAACTGCCGATAGCGGCCTTTCTGAGGACGTTCGGCACGAAAACAAGGCCCAATGTAATAGAGGCGCTGGGTACCGCCTTTCTGAGCAAGGCTGTGCTGCAGGTAGGACCGCATCACCGGCGCAGTGACCTCTGGGCGCATGACGTAATTCGTCGATCCACGCTCAAAAGCAAACATTTCCTTCGTGACAATATCCGAGGACGCTCCGACGCCTCTGGCTATCAGCTCAGTGGGCTCCAAGATGGGCGTCCTGATCTCTGCGGCGCCATACTGAGACATAACATCTCGAACGACCTCTTCCAATCGTCGCCAAACATGAACGGGAGCGACGTAGTCTCCGCCGCTAGTATAACCGTCGGGAAGAATATCGAACGTTCCTGGAATGGATTTGAATGCAGCCATGGATCAATCAGTTGAGTCGAGCTTCGGCTTCTTTGACACGTGCAAGCAGCTCTTCTGCTGATTGTGCCTCTAGAAAAAGACGTCTGTTTTCATCCCTATTCATCATGCGGGAAATCCTGCTCAGTATGCGGACATGTTGGCTCTTAGAATCCTGCCTACCTACAAGCAGGAAAACGATGCGAACGGGCTCATTATCCAGTGCATGGAAGTCGACAGGCTCCTTTGTAATGGCCAGCGCTACCGTGACACCGGTCACGGAGGAAGTTTTTGCATGTGGAAGGGCCAACCCTTTTCCAACCGCTGTAGACATCGATTCTTCCCGCTCGAGCACTGCCCGACGGACTACTTCGAGATCCTTGATGGCCGGATCACCTGCCAGCAGATCCACTACCGAATTGATCAATTCGACCTTGTCAGACGCCTGGACGCCGACAGCCAAATGATTCAATTCAAGAAGTTGGGTAATCTCCATGGGCTTACGCCTTGGCTTCAGAGATGCGCTAGCAGAAACTAGCGATCATCCAGTGTTGAAATGGCCCGTTTCGTTCCGCCGCGAGCGGATCCGAACATCGAATTACTAGGCTGTAATCTACCAAGAATCAGGACGGGTAATGTATATCTTCAGCAAACATTTACAACATCATTCTGAGGATCATCTGCTGAGGGAACAGCCTAAGAAGATGGTAGAGACCCTAAAAGGCACCTTTACACAGACCGTTACATTCGTACAATGTCAAATAAACGAAGGCGTTCAATCACAGAGACCATATCATCGGGTAATTCCGCTTCATAATTCACTTGCTCGCCTGTACTGGGGTGCCTGAACCCGAGAGAAGCTGCATGAAGCGCCTGCCTAGGTAGCATTTTGAACAGGTTAGCATAGAATGCTCGTCTCTTGCCCTCGTCCTTTCCTTTTCTAATTCTATCGCCGCCGTACACCTGATCCCCGAAAATGGCATGTCCTAAGTAGGCTGCATGAACCCTGATCTGGTGAGTTCTACCTGTCTCTAATCGGAATTCAGCAAGGCAGGTATACCCGAAATGCTCCACCACTTTGTAGTGCGTAATCGCGTGCTTTCCTTTTCCTTCCTTCACAGTCGCCATTTTGCGTCGGTCTCTTGTGTCCCGAACCAGGTCCGTCTGAATGGTGCCTTCTTCTTCTTCCGGTCTACCCCAAAGAATGGCGAGATATCGTCGATTCGTTTCTCGATTGGCAAACTGACGGGAAAGGGAAACGTGCGCAACATCGTTCTTTGCAACCACTAACAAGCCGCTCGTGTCCTTGTCAAGGCGGTGAACGATCCCCGGCCTCAATGCTACGTCGCCATCAAAACGGGGCGCGAGATTTACGGTCGAAAGACCTGGATCGTCCATCGTGGGCTCGACGGTCGTGGGCTCGACGGTCGATGGACTACTCCTAGATTCAGGATCACTGTCGTCGTCAGCATCTTGATCGCCTTCAGGATCGTCCATGTGAATCGGCCCTCCTCCCACATGATGAAGCAACGCATGCACCAGCGTGCCCGTACGGTGGCCAAATGCTGGATGAACTACCATTCCCGCCGCTTTGTTGACGATGATGACATCATCATCCTCGTAGCGAATGTCCAAATCAATAGCTTCAGGAAGAATGTCCATCGAGGGTGCTTTCATCACCACACAGTCTATCCTATCGCCTGCCTGTACGGGACGTGACCCCTTCTTGATGACATCCCCATTGACCATCACCATACCTTCCTTAATGCCTTTCTGGACCTTGGCCCGTGTAGCATTCTGAATGTATCTGGTCAAGTACACATCCAGCCGCTCTGCTTCTCGATATCCTGGTGGGATGTCGAATCGGAGTTCAAAGGGCTGTTTTTCTGGTTCGGACATGATTTTCCTTGGTTGAGCGCATCCCAAGATCGGGAAACTAGATCTACCTTATAACCTGATGTGATGAAATCCGTCCTGAAATTTCGTATCGATTGCCGGGGATGGAACGAATCAATCCGTCACATTCTAGTCGGAGCACGGCCTCCCACAGGCGGTTGTTATCAGATCCAAAAACTCTTTCTAGTTGGTCTATATGACAGTCAGAATCTCCAATAGCCGCTAGAATTGCCTCCTCAAGGGGCATCAGGTCAAATAGTGATAGATCTGTGGCCTCAGTAGGATGTTGAATTGCACCATCCTTTTGCGCCTTTTCGTCTTCGAGTCCTACTCCCATGCCCGACAAGTGCTCTACAACCTGCTCCGTAGAGATCAAAATTTGCCCAAGGTTATCTCTGATTGCTTCGTTCGCACCTTTAGACGCCTCGTCTTCCAAACGACCCGGAACGATGAATACATCTCGCCCAATATTTTGTCCTTCACGAGCGGTGATGAGCGATCCTGCTTTGGGAAAAGCCTCCACAACAATGACGACGAGACCTAGCGCAGCAATTAATCGATTGCGTACCGGAAAATGACTACGGTGGGGAGCGGCGTGAGGAGGTAACTCAGATAGCAGGCACCCTTGGTCTACAATTTGTTTAGCCAGGCGCCGGTTCTCGGGGGGATAAATCCGGTCGATTCCTGATCCAAGAATCGCAACTGTAGTACCCCCTGCATCGAGTGCACCTTGATGAGCGGCCGCATCGATACCGATCGCCATCCCACTCACGATGCACACTCCAGCCTTAGCAAGGTCCCATGCTAGGCGATGAGCGGTACGGCGTCCATGGGGTGTTGCGCGGCGAGTACCCACAATAGCCACTTTGGGCCTCTCGAGAGCCTCTGGATGTCCTAGGCTCCAGAGAAATGCAGGCCTAGGAGAAAGAGAATCCAGTCCTTCAGGCCAACGACTCATCCGTGGATGTATGATGGTAACGTCAGCATCGTGACATCGGCGTACCGCCGGCTGCCGATCGGCATCGGCGCTACGCGCCCTGCGAACCCTGGCACTACGATCGGCTCCAATACCTTGGACGGTGGCAAGGAGATGTGGCGGAGCGTCCAATACACGGCGCGCCGAACCAAATTTTTGAATCAACCGCCCCAGAAGCAATGGACCAAAACCACCCACTGCCTGCAGACGAACAAGAGCCTCAGATTCCTTGGCAGAATTCCGTTCCTGCAACAGCTGTGCGTCCCCCTCAGTTTGAGGTGTCGTACGAATGCGCATTTTTGACATTTTCCCACAACTCACGCTTCAATTCCTCCAAGGCCTGCCTAGAGACAGAACTGAAGGCCATCAACTTCACATCATTCGGGATGCCTGAACGTGCATCCTGAATCCATTCTTTCTGTTCGTCTCTCGGAATCAAGTCCATCTTAGACAATCCAATCATCCGCGGTTTAGTGAGCATATCAGCATTGAATGCCTCCAATTCTCCCAGCAACGTCGCGTATTCAGCGCTCACATTTTCAGACGTGACCGGAATAACGAATAACAAGACGGCATTTCGCTCAATGTGCTTGAGAAACTGGATTCCTAGACCTTTTCCCTCGTGAGCACCTTCAATGATGCCTGGGATATCTGCGATCACAAACGACTCATAGCTTTCTAGGGCGACCACGCCAAGAGAAGGCTCAAGCGTAGTGAAAGGATAGTCAGCTACCTTGGGCCTAGCAGCCGAAATACTGGCGACTAGAGTGCTTTTTCCTGCATTTGGAAATCCAACAAGGCCGACGTCCGCCAATAATTTCAACTCCATAGTCACATTGCGCTCGATCTCTGGATCGCCGGGCTGCGCATGGCGTGGCGTCTGATGGGTAGATGTTTTGAAAAACGTATTCCCCTTTCCCCCTCGACCGCCTTGAGCCAGAGTAAGTTCATCCCCTTCCACCAACAGTTCGCCCAGGAGCTCATCTGTGTCCGTATCCTTGACCAGCGTCCCTACGGGGACTTTGAGAATAATATCGTCTCCGTCTTTTCCAGTCTTGTTGTTCGATGAGCCATTGTGGCCACCCTCAGCAAAGTGATGCCGATTGTAGCGGTGGTCAAGTAGCGTATATAGCTGCGAGTCGGCAATTAATCGTACCGATCCTCCTGCCCCTCCATTACCGCCATCCGGCCCGCCATTGGGTTCGTACTTGGCTCGTCGGAATGAAACAGACCCGGCTCCACCTTTTCCGCTTCTCACGGTTATCGTAACGTAATCGACAAATTTCATCGCGTCGAGCCCCAATGGGCGTTGGAATCGTCTTTTACTACCAGAACATCCGCTATGTCAGATTCCTAGCAATTACAGACTATGGGTGAGACCAGAATCTGCGTTCCGGTCTAAAATTGGCCAGAAACGCCGGATACTGCCTCGGGATACTGTCCCGCTGAACTATACCACGAGTATACGCATCGATCCCCTTCTCCGCCTTCAAAACGCCCCTCCTGCGGCGTTATTGGCGAAGATTCCAAATCTGTCATTGATTCACGAACCAGCATGCGTGTCATGTGTTATTCTTGGCTTCAAACCCTAGACCCATGACGCGAAAGCATATAACTCTTTATACAGACGGCGCCTGCAGCGGAAACCCTGGACCTGGTGGCTGGGCCGGATTACTCATGTATAACGGCCGTGAGAGGGTCGTTACTGGAGCGGAAAAGTTGACTACCAACAACCGCATGGAGCTGGCAGCCGTAGTAGAGTCCATAAGAGTCCTTAAGGAGCCGTGTGTCATCGCGGTTCATACAGACAGTGCCTACATCGCGAATGCCTTCAATGAAGGCTGGATCGAAAACTGGCTGCGTCGCGGATGGATGACAGCCGGAAAGAAGCCTGTTAAGAATCAGGATCTCTGGAAAGACTTACTCTCGCTCATGAAGCAGCACGAAGTGACCTTTGTTAAAGTAAAAGGTCATGCAGACAATGAATGGAATAACCGGGTTGACCGTCTGGCAGTCGAAGCCCTGAAAATCGGCTGATAGAATCAGCAGTGTCCTGATTTTTACTCAGCAGTACCGCTAGCGAAGCCTCTCCCAGACAGCGCCTCAGTGAAGGATGCAAGGAACACATCCAATTCGCTCGTTCTGACCTCTAGGGTCAATTGGGTCTCCTCAGAGTAAGCCGTATCAGCAATCAGCACATCAAATTGGCCGATCGTATGCATGGCGGGCGACGTGTCATCATAGGCGAAACGGATCGTAATCCGTGTTCTTGGAATGACTTCCCGAACTGTTGCGGCATCCAGAGCCAGAGAGGCTGCTTCGCCATAGGCTCGCACAAGACCACCGGTTCCGAGCTTTGTCCCACCGTAAAACCGAACGACGATAATCATAGTGTCGGTCAATTCCCGCCCTTCAATTTGTCGAAAAATGGGAAGTCCGGCTGACCCATTGGGTTCGCCATCATCGCTATAGCGAAACGTGTGCCCCTCCGGACCAATTCGATAGGCAGTGCAGTGATGCGTTGCATCATAATCAGCCTTGCGGGCTGCAGCAAGAGCCGCATCCGCTTCTTGAACTGAGGAAACAGAAAAGGCCCCAGCGACGAACCGGGACCCTTTCACGCGGATCTCTGCTTGACCCGACTTATCAAGTACGTAATAAGAGTCGGACATGGATATGGGATAATCGTATCCCAATATACATCCGAGCTTACCCTCAAAGGAGGACGATTATTTGCCCACAGGCCTCAGAAAGCTATCCTGTCCTTCGTTCCAAAGACGATTCTGTGCGGTTCGAGCTACACTTTCATCAGCGAACCGGCTGAAATAGACCCTGTAAACCGTTTGATCACCGATAGGTACTTCTTCGATCCAAGCCTCCTCATATTCTGCAGCTGCTTCCTGCGCACCTTCAACGAAAGAAAATGACCCAATCTGGAGTGTGTACAGGCTAGATGATGCCTCGGTCGACGCTGATAATGCCGTTTCGAGCTTTTCACTTGCCGCCAAAGAGGCGGGAGTGCTGCTCGGCTTAGTCGCGATTGATTCAGGCGCCGGAACGGTTGGATGATCGTTAATGGATGCCGTGGCATCTGATTCCGGCGTTCCCATAGAGACGGCGATTGTAGCATCACCTGTCATAATGTCTAGAACCACTTCGCTTGGACCATCAGCAAATAGACCGAGCTCTCTAGCTGCGGCCCCCGATAGTGCAATGACGGAAGTAGATGAGGCCGGCAAGCGATCATTTATCCGTACGACAATCGATTGGTCAGTGTCCACATTGGATACTTTAACCATGGTATCGAACGGAAGAAATCTGTGTGCAGCCGTTAGTGATTTGTGATCGTAGCGTTCCCCAGAAGCCGTGCGGCGGCCATGGTCAGACGCGTTTAACCAGGTCGCGAATCCGATTTCGGAATGCAATGCCTCATTCTGAGCCAGCGCCTTTTGGCCTCCAGGTGCACGCAAGTTTACGGCTAGCATAATGGGAGCTTCCTGTGCTTGAGACGGCAAGGTGAAGAAGAGAGCTGTTGCGACCAACAAGGCGATAACGAGCCAGATGGAAGAGTACAAGTGACGTGTTGAAACAATCATGGCGATTCTCGAAAGAGGGGTTAGTTGTCCTTTCCCTTTTAGAAGCCAATAAATGTGCCACCAATGCTACTTGAGAGCCTTATCGCTCAAACGACCTCAAAACGACTGTGCAGGCCTATTGCGGAGTCGCAGGCCGGACGAGCCATCTCGTTATACCCGAATTATTTTCCTACAAAGCGGTAAAAAGGACCGCATTGACGCGAATTTTCCGATCACGTCAGGCCTTTACTCCATTTATCCTACAATGCGCGTAATCAGACCTATTTCTGCAAGAACTGATTCCACCTGAAGGCAACGTTCAAATTCACCTTTGTATACCTGAGCCTTGCCGAGGTTGTGGACTTGCCACGTCAAATCCTCAGCTTTACCGCGCCCGCAACCAGTGGCCTTAATGATTTGCCCAATGACCTCGTCAAACGTGTGAATCTCGTCATTGAACAAGAGGACACGCCACGCAGTGAGGATTTCTTCCTCTTCAGCGACAGCGACCTCAACTGTGCGTTCGTGTTCAGGTTGAGACAATCTCATCGATGTCAATATGAAAATCTTCCATAACCTGGTTGGCGAGTAGCTTCGTACACGCTTCTTCCGCTTGGGCTCGAGCTGCATCAACCGACCCTGCTGCAATATCCATCTCGATGAACTTGCCGATGCGAACACTTGAGATTGAGGTAAAACCAAGCTCGGTTAGCGCATGATGGGAAGCTTTGCCCTGTGGGTCCAGAATGGAAGGACGGAGTGTAACGGTGATTCGGGCTTTGAACATCTCTTCGTTCGGCAGGCTGCATGAATAGGGCGGAAGACTCCAGTAAGATACGCACCTTGAAGATGAACCCGCAGGGAAAACGGGACTCAAGCAATTCTTCATTGCTCTCTATCACTTAGGCGGCTGACGCGGAAGTCCGAACGACGATCGGAAAACTCATTCCTTAGAATTAAAATCCTCAGCTGGCTCGATGTCACGTAAAGCCTTGAAAAACATCGTCAAGGAGCGACCTATCCCAAATCCGAGATATACAATAAGGAGCACAAGTAGGCCGGGCTCCCTGAAAACCACGAGAATCCCAAGCGATGCCACTCCGAGAATGGCTTTGAGGGGTTTTTTTCGGATATAGGCAGCTGACGGCTGCGGAAAAGAATCGAAAGGGATAGTCGATACCATCAAGCCGGCAAGCAGAATTACTGTCGTCGTGACGATGCGTAGATCTCCGTTTCCCAAAAACAGATCTTGAAGCAAATCCTCATTCAAGATAATGGCAACGATGACAGCAGCAGAAACAGGAATAGGTAAGCCGGAGAAATAGTCTCCTTTCGTGCCCTCGAAGCTAATATTGAATCGTGCGAGACGAATGGCACCAGCCAGCGCAGGTAACGAGGCTATGATGACTCCTGTCGTTCCCATTTCGGACAGACCAGCCGCCCAGATCAAAAACGAAGGAGCAACACCAAATGAGACCACGTCACTCAGGCTGTCCAATTCGACACCAAAAAGCGAGGTACCATTGGTGAGTCGCGCCATCATACCATCAAGCCCATCGAAAAAACCTGCCAAAATAATCAGCCATGCTGCATTTTCGAGATTGCCGTCGTACACCTGAATCAGCGACAGAAAGCCACAGAAGAGGTTCATCAACGTAAAAAACGAGGGTACTGCGGCACGGGGTATTCTTCGAAAGGCGGGGCGACCCTTCGCCTCCCGATAGGAAATCAGTCGTTGCCGGAATCGTCGCTGTTTAAGTCCCGGGCGAATGCGCGCGCGTTTATTCCGCTTTGGGCTCATGCTGTTTCTCCCTGTGCGGAGTCATTCGTGGAATCTTGGCCGGAAGCCTGAGATTCGGATTCGCTTTTTTCATTGAGCCTCGCGAGGCGATCCAGACCGCCGCTCACTCGATCTCCAACAGATACCAGAATTTCTGTCCCAGGTGGCATAAGTATATCCATGCGAGATCCGAATTTAACGATTCCAAATCGATCTCCCGTTGTGACCTCATCCCCCACCGTGACGTGGTAAACAATTCTGCGCGCCACAGCGCCGGCAATCTGCTTGAACAACACTTTCTGTCCTGACGAATGGCGCACACCTAATTGGCTACGCTCGTTCAATTCACTGGCCTTCTCGTGCCATGCAACCAGGTAATCCCCGGGCACATAGTCGTCAAACTCAACAACGCCCCCAATCGGAGTCCGATTGACATGCACATTGAGTGGCGACAAGAAAATGGAAATCTGCTTTGCAGGCCCCTTCAAATACAGCGGCTCGTGAACATCTTGGATCAATACTACTTTCCCGTCTGCAGGAGAAAGAAGCGTCCATTCATCAACATCTGGAATGGTTCGTTTGGGATCACGGAAAAACCAGAGATTGAAAAAGAGTAGTACCAATCCAAATGACGTAATCACCCATCCGAGCCATCCACCGGTCAGCGATCCTAGCACTGCCAATATGACGAACATGGCGAGGGCCCCTAGAATAAGTCCAATTCCTTCTTTGGCAAACATGCGGTTCGGATACGAATAGTTGGGATGAGATATCGTCATCCCGAAGTTGGGGTGAAACTCTCAAAATACCAACCACGTTGGACTGCCGCCCCTACCACACCAACTTTTCGGATTATTGTGTCCACCGTCGCCTTTCATACCCTTGGCTGTAAACTGAATTTCGCTGAAACGGGCACTATTGCCGATCAGTTTAAGGAGCGACAGTTTGACGTGGTTCCGTTTGGAAACGCGGCGGATGTAGTAGTTGTCAATACCTGTACAGTCACGGAAGAAGCTGACCGAAAGTGCCGCCAAGCTATCAGAAAGGCTCTGAGAGCCAATCCAGAAGCCTGTGTGATCGTGACCGGCTGTTTTGCACAACTGCGGCCAGAGCAAATTGCTGGCATAGATGGGGTCGATGTAGTACTCGGTGCGAATGAGAAATTCAATCTTTTCGCCTATGTCGATGCCTTTGGTAAACAAGAACAGACTCAGGTCTCGGTTTCATGTATTGATGACGTGACCGCTTTCGGAGCTGCCTTTTCGGCTTCTGAGCGCACAAGGGCATTTTTGAAGGTGCAGGATGGATGTGATTACACTTGCTCCTTCTGCACCATCCCTCAAGCTCGTGGTAGTAGTCGCTCCGATACAATACCTGGCGTGATCCGCCAGGCAGAGCAAATCGCAGAGCGTGGCTTCAATGAAATTGTCATTTCCGGGGTCAATATCGGTTTGTTTGGCCAAGAACGGGATGAACACTTGCTGGATCTGATTAAGGAGCTAGATCGTGTGGAAGGGATCGATCGATTTCGAATTTCGTCCTGCGAACCGAATTTGCTGACGGATGGAATCATTGACTTCGTTGCTCAGAGTCGTGCGTTTGTACCCCACTTTCACCTGCCCCTGCAAAGCGGAGATGATACTGTCCTCGGCAAGATGCGGCGCCGGTACAAGAGCGGTATCTATCGCGATCGGGTTGAGCGTGTGACCTCCATGATGCCCGACGCGGCCATTGGGGTCGATGTCATCGTTGGCTTTCCTACCGAAACTGATGAACGTTTCCTCAACACGGTGAACTTCATTGCCGACCTTCCCATCAGCTACCTGCACGTATTTACTTATTCTGAGCGGCCGGAGACGGTTGCTGTAGATGAATTAGATCGAATGGACGGTACTCCCGTGCCAGGAAATATCCGATCTCAACGAAATCGCAGACTTAGATTACTCTCCGAAAAGAAACGCGCCTCTTTCTATGCTCGTTTTCTGGGTACAGAAAGGCCTGTACTATGGGAAGACAACAACAGAAACGGATTGATGAGCGGCTTCACCGATAATCACATTCGGGTTGAAGCACCCTTTGATGCTGACAGGGTTGGCCGGATCGAGAAAGTCGGGTTAGAATCACTTTCCTCCAGTGGCAATATCAAGGCACCCGAATTGGATTTTCTCTCGATTATTTGACGGTTGCACTATGTATTCGCTCCTGTATGTATAGTGGACCGATCTGGATTCAAGTAATCAATGATGAAGTAACC
>Ga0115566_10000648_pt1 | contig 29940 bp, 19 predicted proteins | sample COGITO_mtgs_1204_3_FD_87173 | JGI IMG/M metagenome (GOLD analysis project Ga0115566, IMG submission 87173) | Pelagic marine microbial communities from North Sea - COGITO_mtgs_120405 | ecosystem: Environmental > Aquatic > Marine > Epipelagic | place: Germany:Helgoland, sampling site Kabeltonne...
ACCACAAACACCGGGTCGCGGAACATGGTTCGCGTGATGGGGCACATGAGCTCTTCGGGCTCGGCGTCGAGATCTGCGTCGGGGGCGTCGGGCAGGTCGCCCGGTGCGCTCGCGGAACGCCGGGTTCGCACACCTTGGGTCGCATTTCCGGATGCCGGTTGCGACGCGGCAGATGTTTTGCGCCGTTTGGAGGGCGCCATCGAACGAATATTCCGGGTTGCCCCCGGCTGCGCGCTCTACTTTGTGACGAAGTTCCTCAGATCTTTAAACGAGTCCAGCCAGACGGGCGAAAAGTTTTGGCGCAAGGAGTCCGAGCTCATCATTCCTACATACAAGAGCCGTTTCTATTCGTCAACCCTAACGCCGTCGTCTGTGCGCACATGACAGCCTACTGCGAGCTCCACGCCGGCCTAGTAACATCTAGCATGGACACGATCCTCGCCGGCAAATCCGGGTCCGAGTCGTTAAAGTCCTGCGAATATTCGTCACTCGACGACGAGTCATCCGAGCTGCTCGAAGTTTCCTGGTCATCCACCCGTGGCGGAGCCAACGCGGGAACCATGGGCTCCAGAGCCGACTCGAGCTCTTTCGCCCAACGCGCCGACGTCGCTTTCGCAACCTCATCCTCCAGGTCGGCGATGTGCTTCATCAGCGCAGCCTGAGCTTCGCGACTTTCCTCCGCCATCCGTTCTTGCCTAGACTCGAGCAACGCTGCACGCCGGGCCGCATCTGCTTCTCGGTTAACGGCAACTCTGATGCGCTCCCTCGCCGCCTCCGCGGTTGCCTCCGCCATCCGTTTCGCCTCAATCGCCGATGTAGCCTCCATCGTGATCCTGGCGAGCTCATCTCTGAGTTCCGAGATGCGTTTGGATTCAATCATACCCGCAGAGGTGGATGCATCGCGTTCGGCGCTGCTCAGCTCAGCTCGAGCCTGGTTGAGATCGTGGTTCGCTCTTCTCGTGGCAGCCTCTGCGGCATCCGCCCTGGAATTGGTCGAACGCATCGCCTCACGTGCCTCCATGGCGACGCGTTTAGCACTATCCGCTGCTGACCGGGCCACCAGCGCCGCATCCCTCGCCTCAGCAGCCTCAGCGTCTGCCGCATCAGCGGCATTTTCGGCGTCGCGAGCCTCGGCTCGAGCGTCTGCAAGTTTACGCCTGAGTACCCTCTGCGCGTCCCTGCCTTCAGCCTCTGCAGCCGCGATCGCATCCGCCTCCTCCTTGAGCTTCGCCGCGGCTGCACGAACCAGACGGACCTCATCAGCGGCGGATGCCGCAGAAGCAGTCGCCCGGGCCGCCGCATCCTCCGCGGTGGCTTTCGACCTCGTCATCGCGATGAGCTCGGCTCGAAGTCGACGACCCTCTCGCGCGGCGGCAATCTCGAGTGCATACACCGGCGGCGCAGCCCCATCCCGGACGGCCGCGTTTGTCGCTCCGGAACCGACAAAGAGTATCCCCGTCCTGTGCGCGAAGATCGCGTGGTTCGACGATCGACCCGCGGGCGGCGGCGCGTTGGTGGACCCACCCGTTCGCAGGCACCTCCAGGTGAGAGTCTCGAGGTTGAGCGCGTGAGCCGAGTGGTCGGGCTGACGGTACCTCCGACCATTCCCTGGATTGGCGACCCGCCCGCCGTGAACGATGAGTGATCCGCCGACGACCGCCAACGCATGGTGCGAACGCGCGGACGGGAACCTCGTCGCGGGGCTCAGACCCCCGGAACGGTTCAGATTGGCAATCTCCGCTGCGACGCCAAACGCGGCAATTTCCGCCTCGTCGTCGCCTCCAACGACCTGCCTGTCGACGACGTCGAAGTCCATCTCATCAGGCGGGAGGCGAGACCACTCGTTCGTCGCGATGTCAAAGCTGTACGCGTCCGCGAGTGGCTCTCCGTCCGCGGCGCAACCTCCGTGGATAAACGCGCGACCGGTGCCAGACCCCGACACAAACGAGACAGCCACGGCGGCGTCCCTCCTCGGCGCGGGAACATCGCCAAACTGCTCGGGGTTTGACCAATGCATGGTCGCCAAGTCCAGGCGCCAAAGATCGTTGCGGAGTCCTCCTTGGGTGGCGCCTGACCGGTAACCACCGAATACGTACACGTCCGCGCGAGGTGCATCCTGCGACGCCGGCGACGACGCGAAAGGTGGGGGCGTCGCAAACGCGATGGAGTGTGACCGTGGGGGAGGTGACGGGGACTTGGACGCCTTGACGAGCTTGATCCATTCCCACGAGACATCACCCTTACCGCCGCGGGTGTGTAGTTGCCGTCGGAGTAAGACGTGCGCGTCGGATGTTTCCTTCGTGCCGTCGTAGCCGCCGAAGACGAACACGCCGCCGGTGACCGTGTTGGGGTCGGATCCCGCCGAAGCCGCCGCGGTAGCAGCGGCGATGGGGGGCACGGCGCAAACCGCAGGGTTCTCGCGGCATTCTGGTGGGGTGCCGCTGACGCTGTCCAAAGCGAGCCAAGCGGTCTTCGCCTCGAGGATTCCAGACTCCGGGTCCACGACGGTGTCAACGTCGAGCACAGCGACTGACATTTTTCCCTTTCTCGATCCGCCAGCCATGATCATCACGGCGCATCCACGCTCGGGGGTATCGCCATCCTCCGCCCCGGCCGCACCGTACTCGGGCAGGAAAATCGGAGCGGCAGGATCCGCGTTACTCGCAAAGCTGGAGTCTCCGTCGCACTGCAACGGTCTCCATCCCAGGGGGCAATCGAGCAGTCCGTCGCCGGTGAGCGCGAGGGGAGGAGCGCGAGTCTCCGCGGCGGCGAGCTTATTCTGGGTATCGAGCTCTCTCGCCGTCGCTTCCGCCGCACCACGTCGCTCAACATCCGCCGCACGTTTCAGAGCCTCAATCTCAGCATCCTTCGCCGCCATCGCAGCAGCAGCCGCGTCGGCACGGGCGGTCGCGGCGCTCGCTCGGGATATCGCCGCGTCCCTCGCCCATCGGTGGAACGCCGTCGCCGTGACCTTCTTCGAGACTGTGGATGAAGATGAGTGCCTCTCGAGAAGCCTGCGGTGCCTCGCCGCGGTGCTCGCCTCGCGACGCCAGTGGTCGACGAGGGATTGAACCCCAGCGTACCTCGACTTGCGAGTGGCAGCGGTGTACGTCGCCCAAGAGCCGAAAAACAGGGTCATTCGCGACCGCGTCCAAACCGCCTGCGCCCTGGCGATTGAAACCTTGATGACAACACTCCTCCTCACGGTTCCATGCCACTTCCTCAGGAGCTTGGCGGCGCGACGAATATCAAAACCTCGAGTATGACGCTCGATGCGAAGCCTGAGAGCGTGTGCCTCCTTCGATTCAGCCTCTTCGCGAAACGAGCGCGATATCGCGCCCGCGTGCGCCCACTGCAAGAACACGAGCGCCTGGAACCGCGCGACGTGTTTGAGCCGGAGCCGGACAATCTTCCGCCTGAGGACGTGCACACCGCCGGTGGCGTCGCGCCATTCGGTCAACGCGGCGCGCTTGATCATCACACCACGCGTGCCCGCGATAGCGAGAGCCTTGCGATCCGTCTTGCGGTTCACAACCGCGGACCGCTCGGCGAAGGAGTGCCACGCGTTGAACGCCTTTATGGTCAGACGACGGTAGAACGAGTATCGGACGCGAAACGCGGCAGTCTCGAGCCTTCGGCGCCACGCGAGCGCCTCTTTAAACCCGCGCCATGCCGCCGCGGTCCTGAAACTGCGCCATTGGGGCATCGCCACGCGGATGAGCTGTCGGGTAGCCGCGACGTCCGCGTGGTTACGCTTAAACGCCGCCAAGCCCCGGCGAAGGTGCCGCTCTTCAAACTGGACAAACGCCCTCGCCAGCGATCGCATCTGCATCGCATGGAGTCTCCTCTGTTGCATCGCAGTCTCCAAGAGAACCTCGTTTCGTGCCCTGTGCACCTCCTGCTCGACGTGCGCCCGCGCCGCAGCCTCTCGCTTTTCCACGGTTTCAACCCGCACCTTCCACGCGCGGCATTCATCCTCGAGACGAAGGATGGCGAGGTGTCGGTTCCTCTCGAACTGTTCCCCGAATGCGGTGCCCGCCGAGGTCCGGCCGACAGTTGGTTGCGGAAGGGTCGCCATCGGGGTAACCTCGATCGGTCGCTCGTCCATGATTTGCACCTGTCGCGAGCGCTTCTCCGCGGATTCCTGCGCAGCCGTCTCCGCCGAGGAAAGCCTTTCTCGCATCGCCTCGAGCTGGCGACTGAGAGCCACGATGGCGGTGTCTTTCTGCCGCGTGGGACCCGCCGTGTAACGAAGTCGCGTCATATCGAAGTCGAGGGGAACCATAGGAGAGTCGTGCAGCTCCTGGGGCGACGCCTGCTGCAGCTGGCGCCTCGACGCGGGTACGCCCCCTCGCCTTTGCACTCCATCCAACGAGGCGAGATGCGCGGAGAACGGGGTGCCGTCGTCGGATCCCGCGGAGGTTCTCCGGCCAGGGGAGCGTCCACCCGGGGATCTCGGAGCACTCCCGGGCCTGTGCGGGCTCCTGGGAGGGCTCGGGGGATGGCTCGTGCCCCGGGTCGCCGCCGCCGACGCATCGTCGGTACCGAGCCCACTCACTTCGCTAATCGTGGAAGCGGAGCCGACTGACATCCGTCCGGGAGACCTCGGCGCGGACCGGGTCTGCGCGGGTTCCGCGTCACTGCGCGGATGCGGTGACTTGGACGCGTCCCATTTCGGCCTGGGAGGGCTCGGGGGCGGTGACGGCTTCGGCATCGGGCCTCCGTCGCCGCCTTCTTCTGCGCGTCGTTCTCGACTTCCAACGGAAAAAAGAAACGGGCGAGATTGGCGAGGCCGAAATGTGCAACCGACCTCATCGTCCGACCATTATTGGCAAAATCGACAGGGGCAACCGCCCTTCCGCACACAACACCACGCGCCTCTCTCACCATGAGCGGCAAGAAGGAGACCGTGCTTGACCTGGGGAAGTTCATAGACAAGGGGGTGCGCGTGAAGCTGGCCGGTGGACGCGAGGGTACGTTATAAACCCCGCGACCTTCCCTCGACCATCGAGTGATCCCTAGAATCGGGCCCACCTCGTCACGCGCCGTCTCGTTCGCCCGCCACCCGTTCCTTTGACTGACGCGACCTCCGTTCCTCATCCCATCCGCAGTGACTGGCACGCTCAAGGGTTTCGATCAGCTCCTGAACCTCGTGCTGGATGAGTGCGAGGAGTACCTGAGGGACCCGGAGGATCCTCTCAAGGTGACTGATCAGACTCGAACCTTGGGTCTTTTGGTATGCCGCGGCACCTCGGTCATGGTGGTGTCGGGCCTGGACGGGATGGAGGAGATCGCCAACCCGTTCCTGGCGCCCGAGGGTGAGATGCCGGCGATGGAGTGAGAGAATTGGCCACGCGCGTCCGGGAGATGCACCCATCATTAGCCTCCGCCTTGTAATCGAGTCTCCCATCACACAGCAGTCAACAGCAGACCAGAGACCATTTTTTCTCGAGTGGCGGGAAACTCAGATTTCCAGTTCAAACGTCAACGCGCGTCGCCCGCCTCGGACACTTGGCTGGGCGATCATTCGCGCTCGCGGAACCCGGAGACCACGCCAGTAGTCTTCGGCTCGTAACCATGAGCGCCGAGGCGCTGATACCCCTCAACGTCGGCGTGCTCGACGCGCCGAAGCACGTCAGCAAGAAGCTAAAGACTGAAGGCACCTTTGGGGAGTTCGACAACGACGCGGCCATGCGGGCGTTGCGTCGGGCGGACTACTCCGAGTGGCTCGAGACTGCCAAGCAGGGATGGAGGGTCCTCGCCAAGCGCAGGCGGGTGATGCGCAGTCTCGTCAAGTTCGAGTCGATGGATGAGCACACCGGATCTCAGAGCTTGCTGGCAGATCTGGCGCCCGGCATTCGCACCAGCGGGTTGGAGCACCCGGCGACGCTGACGGGAGGCGACGCGCTGATAGGCAAGGGCCCGTACATCGGTAACAAGAGGGTGCACGAGGGCATCACCAGGTGGAAGCTGGTCAAGCCCGAGGATATCAAGCTCGGGGACGGGCTCAAGCTGCAGCAGGCGCTCTTGGCTCTCTTCAAACTCGCGAACAAGCAAAATGGAGCGCTGCGGAGCAGAAGGCAACGCGCTATGTCGCTCCTGGACACGGCCTGCGACGACGATGAGGATGTCCACTTCGATAGGGACGACATGGATGACGACGATGAAGAGGAGGAGTACATCGAGGAGGACGAATACGAGGAGGAGGACGACGGATTCGACGACCCGAAGCAGGATTCTCCGCGGGCGCCCAAGGACGTCACCGCCGAACTCGCCCACTTTACCCGCGAGGAGGCCAGGACGCAGGAGGCGGAGGACGCAGGACGGCGAGGAGGCCAGAACGCCGGAAAGAACGACGAAAACAAGCAGACGGAGGCGTTGCAGGCGGTGGATACGGCGTTCAACGAGGGAGGTGGAGGTGGAGGCGGGAGGTGGAGACACGACACAGCCTTCGACGCGCTCGCCGCGTACGGCGTGAGCGGGTCGCCGGTGTCGCCCTCGGCGCTGTCCATAAACTTTGGACTGACGTCCGCGCCTGGGTCTGGGAACACGTGGTTGCAGGCGGGTATGTCGCCTACGTCTCCTGGAGCCGTCGCCGCGGCGGCGGCCGCGGCGGCCGTGTCGGCGTATGGATCCCTGAGCAGCCCCTCGGGCAAGTCCAGGTTCGGCCCCGACAAGCCGTTGTCACTCACCGCCGAGATGGAGGCTGCGGCGACGGGAGACCTGAACGATCAACGCGGACTGACCAACCCGTCGAACGCCCCGACGACCACGGCGGTGGCGCAGCATGACGGGTTATTTAAGGTGCCCGCTCCCAAGTCGAGGAGCGAGCTGGTGAACACCGAGAATGACCCGAAGCTGAAGGATGCGCTCGTGCTGGCGCGCAAGGATTGGATGGAGCTGACCGTGAGTGAGGTGCAAGTGATTTTGAAAGGTGTGAAGACCCTGATTGGACGACGAAGATCAGTGCCCACGGGGAAGAAGAAAGCAGTCGAGGACGAGGACGAGGACCGCAACAAGTGCATCGCGTGCGGCCGATGCTTCGACACGGCCCAGAAGCTCGAGGATCACATGAACCTGCACACGGGTAACCGGCCGTTTGAGTGCCCGGTGCCCGGGTGCGGAACCACCTTCAGCAACCGCGCCATGCTGTATAAGCACAAGAAGACCCACTCGAAGGAGTTCGCGTGCCCGGCTCCCGGGTGCAAGCTCGTGTACAGCAACGCGTACGACTTGAAGCGGCACTCTGTGGCGCACAGTGACGAGAGACCGTTCGCGTGCAAGACGTGCGGGAAGACATTCAAGCTGGAGAACGCGCTCATTGCGCACCAGAGGGTACACACGGGCGAGAAGAAGTTCATGTGTGAGCACCCGGGTTGCGGCAAGAAGTTCGGGTACAAGGTTGACCTAAAGAGGCACGAGAGGACACACCTGGGACAGAAAGCGAAGCAGAAGCCCTCGACGTAGAAGAGTAGACCCAACGTCCTACGATGTACGACCGGGATATAGGTTGTGATACGAACGATTCATCACGATTGACAAGTCTAAATCGCCAAGTGATGAGGGAAGAACTCACTCGTCGTCGCCGTAGGAGATGACTGTCAACGCGCTTCCCTTCATGCCGTTCGCGTAATCGCCAGCCCTCATCGCCTTCTTTCCCGGCGGCTGAAGTTCCAACACCTCCAGCCAGTCGCCTCCCCCGCATGGCACGCGCATGGATTTCTTCGTGAGCTCGACCGCTCCGTTCGCCGCCTTCGCCTCCTTCCCAGCCTCGGCGTCCGAGACGACTGTCGTCGTGATGATTTTCACCTCGATGACGGCGCCCTCGTCGTCGCCGTCTTTCCGCACTTCAAACTTAGCCTTGGTTCCGGGCCATCCCGCGAAACCCCTGACCTTGTTGTGTAGTGTCCTCGCATCTTGCCCGACCAGATCCATCCTAGCCTCGTCGGGGCTCGTCTTTGGAGCCTCGCACGGCTCGCCGTACTCAGCCTGCGGCGTCGCCGTGTCGAAACTCTCAGTCCCGTCCCAAACGCTCGGAAGCGCGTCGACGAGAGCTTTGGCACCCGTCGCGAACAGCTCCGGCAGCAGCTCGTCGTGCTTCTCGTCCCCATCGAGCGTACGCTCTACCCTCCGAAGCACGGGCCCGGCATCCATCTTGAGGACCGTGTACGCGACGGAAACACCAGTCACCGCGTCGCCGCGCTCGAGGCACCTCTGAACCGGCGCTGCTCCTCGAAACTGTGGGAGGAGGCTCGGGTGGATGTTCAGCGTCCCGAGCCGCGGGATGTCGAGGAACTTCTGGGGGAGGAAGTTGCCGTAGGCGGCGGTGACCATCAGGTCAGGCTCCATATCCCTCAGACGCTGCAGAAAGTCGGGCTCGTTCGCCTTGACTGGACAGAGCACCATCTCCTCCGAGATTCCCCTCTTCATCGCAGCCTCCGCCACGGGACTCGGCGGAGGTGGGCCCGATTTGGATCTCCCTCGACCACGCGGTCGACCGGGTTGGCTGACCACCGCGTGCACTTCGAACGCAGCATCCGGGGCTTCGGCGGCATCCAGGATAGCCTCGAGCGCGGACGCCGCCACCTCGGGCGTCCCGAGAAAGACGAGCTTCTGCTTATCCCCCGATCCAGCGGCAATCGCGGCCGGCCTGACCGAAGACGCGAGCACGTGACGCGGCCCCGCCAACGCACCCGGACGCCGGAGCGTCCTCGTGAGGTAGCCGCGGATAGCGGTGCTGCGCAACGCGAATGACGACATCGGCACCGCGCGTTAAACTGTGGCGGGGCAGCCTTCGATATGGGTTTCTCAGATTGTGACTCTGTTCGAAGCAACTGGCCTTCGTTAAAATGTGCAACTGCGGTTGAATCTCTATGCTACATCTCCCCTCTCGCCGTCAGCACATGAGCTCAGGATGCTCAGTGAGCCTCGCGATGAACACCGCGAGCGCGGCCAGACCGTGCGCGGCGGGCGACACCATCGTAGCCGCGAGCCCCGGGCTCCCCTTCCCGGCGATGGCCAAAATTGGAGCCACCGGCGTCAACACGGCAATTATCCACTTCAACACCTCAACGCGCACCTGCGCCAAGAGCAGGGAGAATGCCACCATCGACGAAATCCCCGAGCTCGCGACCGCCTTGGAGTTCTGGTCCTTCACAACGACGCCCAACGTCGCAAACTTGGCGAACGCGCGAAGACGAAGGTGCTCGGGGAACTTGAGGTCGTTCAGGATGCCTCGCGTGTATCCCAGCGAGTGGAGGACGCCGAGCATGTTGGTGCCGCCCTCATCGTGCAGCGATACCAAAAACTTGCCGATGTCTTCCAGGTTGGTGTTAGGGGGTAGAGCCCCTTTGCGCGCCGCCTGCAGGTCGGCAGCCGTGACGTCCGAGCTGAACACGAACCACGGCGAGAGCACCAGCGGGAAAAAACGAAAGAGCCCGCCGGATTCGCCGCAGAACCGTATGGACATCTTCCGCGCGGTGAACGCGTCGCGGTTCACGCTCGCACGGACGAGCTCGCAGAAATCCGCCCGCAGATCATCGGAGATGTCGTGGTACAGGCCGTGGTCCAGGAGGACAATCTGAGGCTCGACGTTGGATGACGAAGCCGACGCTTCCTCCGTCTTCCCGTTTGTCTCTGCGTTTGTGTCCTTCGCGTTTGGCAGCGGCTTGCGCGGCCTGACGTAGACGTTACCCGCGTGTGGGTCGCCGTGGACGTGGCCGTGGACGAAGACCATCTCGGCGAACACACTCGCGAGTGCGGCTCCCACGCGTTTGGGATCGTACCCAGCCTTGATGAGACCCTCCCTGTTATCGCACCTGGTCATGTCCGGCACGTACTGCGTCGTCATCACCCGCTTCGAGGAGAACTCCTTGACGACGTCGGGAACCAACACGTCCGGTCGGTGCGCGAGATCCTCGGCGCATCGCTCCGCGTTCGCCGCCTCGCCCTCGAAGTCCAGCTCGGCCGTCAGAGACACCTGAAAGTCCCGCACCAGCCAGGACAGGTCGAAACCTCCGGGCTTGATCTGCTGTCCGAACATGGTAAACACCGCAAAGTCCGAGGCGAGGTGTTGCTTGAGCCAGGGGTACTGCATCTTGACCGCGACGTGGCGGCCGTCCTTCGTCACCGCGCGATGGACCTGTGCGAGGGACGCCGCGGCGATTGGGTTCTCATCGATGGAGGCGAAAACCTCCTTGGCGCTCTTGCCCCCGAACTCCTCTTGGAAGCACTCATCCATCTCGGAGAAGGGCTTGAAGGGCGCCTTGTCCGTGACGACCTTGAGCGCCTCGATGTAGGCCTTCGGGATACCTTTATCGCCCGCCCCTCCTTGCAGGGACGCCACGAACTGTGCCGCCTTGTTATAGATACCTCCGTGTGATTGAGCGAGCTTCAGACACTCATCAGCCATGAGCCTGTGGGTGCGCTCGTACGCCTCCTCGGGGTTGGGATCAGCCTCGCAATCTGCGTACAGCTTTTTGCCCTTCTCGAAGAGCTGCATCGCGAGCATCGCGCGGCCCATGCCGAGGCCCATGTCTGGTCCGGACGAGTACTTTGGAGGGGGAGGAGCGGCGGCGACATCGGGAGCCGCATCCACCACATCGCCGTTCGCATCGGCCGCCATGACTCACTCAGGAGAGTCGGCGCGCCTGAAAAGAATGGCGCCGAAAAACTTTCCTCCACAGATCTCCACTCACCGCGAGAACGCACGGGAGACCGACAGGCAAACAGACAGCGGAAAAATTGGCGGGCAAAAAGGAGGCAATTTGGGCTCCTCGATCAGGGTTCATCACTTCCCCCACGCACGCGCCGCGCACTCGGTTCGTACGACGAGCGAAGTAGTGGATCCACGCACGATGGGTGGAGACTACGAGGAGGATTGGGAGCTCCTGGAGAAGAAGCTGGAGGACAAGACCGCGGAGAAGGCGCAGAACGGGGACAAGGCCCGCGATCACGATGCCGCCGCCGGTTCGCGCGGGGAGAAGCGCGACCGGGACCGGCGGGACAGGGACGATTCCAGGGACCGCGGAAGGGACCGCGGAGACCGACGCAGGTCGGACAGCAGGGATCGGCGCAGGGATCGCGACAGGGGTCGGAGGGGCAGGTCCCCGCGCAGATCGAGGTCCAGATCGCGCGATCGCCACGACAGACGGAAGATGACCAGCGAAGAGCGCGAGGCGGAGCGCAAGCGTCGTAAGGAGGAGAGGGAGCTGGAGCGCCAGAAGGCTGAGCTCGAGAAGCTCGATCGGGATACCCGCACGGTGTTCGCGTACAACCTCTCCACCAAGGCGGACGAGCGCGACATCTACCAGTTCTTCAACAACGCCGGAACCGTCAACGACGTTCGCATCATCTACGACAGGAACACGCCGCGGAGCAAGGGCATGGCGTACATCGAGTTCAAAGACAAGGCGACCATCACCGATGCACTCGCGCTGACTGGGCAGATGCTCAAGAACCAGGTGGTGATGGTCAAGGCTAGCGAGGCTGAGAAGAACATCGCGTGGGAGGCTGAGCAGGCGCAGAAGAAGCTCGAGTTGAAGGCGCTCGGCGCGTCCGATCCCGCGTCTGCCGCGGCGGCGGTCAACGCGCAGGCGCACGGGACCGGCCCTTGCAAGCTGCAGGTGCACGGCCTCGACGTGAACATCGGCGAGAGCGATCTGAAGGCTGTGTTCGAACCCTTCGGCGAGACGGACTTCATCTCGATTCAGAGGGACTCGACGGGAAGGAGCAAGGGCGTCGGTTTCGTTCAGTACAAGCAGACGCAGCACGCGGTGCTCGCCATCTCCCAGCTCAACGGCCTTGAGCTCGTTGGCCAGTCTCTCAAGGTGACGATGGCGCCCATCACCACGAGCACCCTCAACGCAGCGCAGGCTGCGAGCATGGTGACGGACAAAATCGACGAGGACGCGGGCGTCAGGATGGACAGCAGGTCCCGCGCCGCGCTGATGGCCAAGCTGGCGGGCCAGGACGAGACGCAAGGCGCGCTTTACACCGGTGGTATCGACCCGAAGACGGGCCGGCCCATCTCCGCGGAGGAGATGGCGGCGGCTCAGAGGGCGGCTAGTTTGAGCGAGGTTGAGTTCACGCAAGGAGTGTTGGGACCCGGTTCACCCATCCCGACGCAGTGCTTGCTGCTGAAGAACATGTTCGACCCCGCGGAGGAGACGGAGCCCGAGTGGTGGATCGACATCGGCGAGGACGTCAAGGACGAGTGCTCGAAGCACGGCCCGGTGAGTCACATCCACGTGGACAAAGAATCCCGCGGGTTTGTGTACCTCAGATTCGGCTCCACCGAAGGGGCGAGCGCGGCGCGGCTGGCGCTTCACGGGAGGTGGTTCGCGGGCAAGATGATCGCCGCGGAGTTCCAGTTCGTGCCCGTCTACGACAAGCACTTTGGCATCTAATAACACGTACAGTAGGGTTTGAAATCGTTAAACATAGCACGGGACTATCACGTACACCAGCCAGCGCTCTGTCCAACTCGTTCCTATGTTGCCACGGTGCCGTCATAATTTCCCTCACACATGACGATCGGTTGTGCGGCACCCGCGTGCGCGCCCACCACTTCGGGCGGTAAGAATGATCTGCCCGGCAAGTGCACGACGTGGGTGGATGAGGCCCTCGACCAGATGGGAGACGAGTACGCGGATGTGCCGCGCCCCGGAGGATGCTGCGAGAAGGATGCCCAAAAGGCGCGAGAGGCGGCTCGGATCTTGAAGGTGGTGTCGGCGGCGGACCCGACCGCCAAGGCTGCCGCGTTGAGAGCTGCGACGGACCCCATGAGTCCGTTCACGCAGGAACAACTCGCCAATGCGCTCGACGAGATGGAAGAGAGCGACCTCGACAGCGACGACCTGCTCACGGACAGCGACGACGATGAACTCGGGACGGACAAGCGAATGGAGGATCCGGCGTTGAGAGAGATCAGGGAGAAGAGGATGCGGGAACTGAGGGCGCAGGCGCAAAAGCAGCAGGAGCTGGCGCAGAAAGCCACGTACGGCGGCGGCAAGGAGACGGACATACCAAAGATCGTGGCGGAGGGACCTTCGAGGGTGGTGTTCCACTTTGTTCTGGAGGGATCCGACGAATCGGCGAGGGTGGATGAGGTCCTCGACCAGCTGGCGCCCGCGTTCTCGCGCACCAGGTTCGTCCGGATCAGGCCTAACATGCCCTCGCCCATGCTCGCCACGCTTGGTGCGACCGCACTTCCCGCGATGATCTGCTTCAGGAAGAAGAAGCTCGGGAAATGGACGCAAGGATTGGACGACTTTGGCGGCGTCGAAGGTTTCGACGAGGAGTTTGTCTCCCGGTGGCTCGCGAGGGAGGCGGACATGTTGCCCGGGCATCCGCTCGCGCCCCGCGTGCCGGGACCCGACGGTGTCCCGGCGAGCAACAACATGTACTCCAGCGATGAGGAAACGCTCGGTCCCTCCAGGAGAAAGATGGAAGACGCGGGGAATGATTCAGACGCGGATGAGTTGTGCGGCGCCTCCGAACCGTGCGCGCAGTGCGGCAGACGGTATCCGCACACGCACGTGAGGGCGCTTCGACCGGGCGGTGGACGGACCCAGGACACCAACGACGGCTCGGACGATGAGGATAGCGACTTTGATTAGAATAGGCGTTGCCGATAAACACATAGACTTAAGTGGTTGGCTGATGAGTAACCGGCGAGTTGTGTCGCTTTGCGAGGGTGTCACCTCCCTTTTGGGGAGTCGTGAACCCTCCGAGCGATTCTCCACCGCTGGTTTTACCGATGGTTTTTTCCGCGCGCGCCGCCGAGCACTGATCGACGCGCCGTTGAACCGCGGGGTGCCGCATCGACCATGCCGCACTTTCGGGTCACCTACCAGGTATCCGCGCCGGATGAGAAGGGCGCGCGGGACATCGTAGAAGCGCTGTGCCTGGAGCAGACCGTGGAGCTGCCCGAGTCTCTCGTGCCTCCTGGAACCTGGATCAACGAGCACGTCGTGGGCAAGTGCGAGACCCTCAGGCGATGCGCGAAGCAGCCGCAGTTCGAGAGTAAGGATGAGAAGGACATCCGGTGGGAGGCTGTGGTGCGGTACGCCGATGATACCTCCGGCGGCGAGCTGCCGCAGCTCCTCAACGTGATTTTCGGCAACACTTCGATCAAGGAGAACGTCAAGGTGGAGGATCTCGAGCTGTCGCCCACGCTGATGGGGAAGTTCCTCGGGCCCAGGTTCGGCACGAAGGGTCTGCGTGAGCTCCTGGGCGTCCCTAAGGGCCCGATGCTCATGACCGCGCTCAAGCCCATGGGAACCAGCGTGGCGAAGCTCGCGGAGATGGCTTACGCGTTTGCCAAGGGTGGCATCGACATCATCAAGGACGATCACGGCTTGGCCAACCAGAGATACGCGCCCTACGAGGAGCGCGTCAGGGCCTGCGCCGCGGCTGTGCGACGTGCTAACACCGAGACGGGTCGCAAGTGCGTCTACGCCCCTTGCCTGAACGCCCCCGCGCACCTGGTGGTCCAGCGCGCCAGGTTCGCCAAGGCTGCCGGCGCGGGCGCGGTGCTCATGATCCCGGGCATCACCGGCGTCGACACCATGAGGCACCTCGCCGAGGACCCGAACTTTGGCCTGCCCATCGTGTGCCACCCTGCCATCCTCGGTGCCATGCTCGGCGGCGGCTCGCAGCACGAGTGCCGTGGTTTCTCGCACAAGGTTCTCCTGGGCATCATTCCCCGACTGGCCGGCGCCGACTCGACCATCTTCCCCTCCTTCGGAGGCAGGTTCGGGTTCAGCGAGCAGGAGTGCGTCGACATCCAGAAGGGGTGCACGCAGACTCTGGGTTCCATGCCCCCGATCGTACCCACGCCGGGTGGTGGCATGACCTTGGAGAAGATCAAGAAGATGACCACGGTGTACACCGAGGACGTCATGCTCCTCATCGGCGGCTCGCTCATCGGCCACTCGCCCGACCTCGTCGCCAACGCGCGCCACTTCCTCGGCATCGCCGGCAGGAAGGATACCTACGGACCCCTGGAGAACAAGCACCACCCAGCTTCGTACCCCGCCACCGCGACCACCCCCGCCGTCGTGCACCACGCGCCGGCTCACCACGAGTCCAACGAGGAGGTTACCAAGCTTCAGAAGCGGTGCGTGCAGATGGAGAAGAACGTGGCGATGCTGACGGAGATGTACCTGAACGAGGAGAAGGCGAGGAAAGAGCTGGAGAAGAAGGCTGCGGCGGGCGGCCACCACAGCAGCAGCAAGGATGACCACGAAAGGGACAGCGGTCATGGCCACCACAAGCCGGGAACCACCTTGCCCCCCGGAGTCGCCGCGCCCGCCACTCCGGTTGACGGCAACTACTCGAAGGTCTTCAACCGACCGAAGGATGGCAGCTGGACTTGGGAGCGTATCCCTCAGGAGATGTACAAGCAGGACGGGGGATCGTTCAAGGGGTGCAGCCGCTTCGAGCTCCTGGGTAAGCGCGGGGAGAGCACCGTGTTCCACGTGAGGTACTTTGAGGTTGATCCCGGCGGTTGGACCACTCTGGAGCACCACAGGCACGAGCACGCGGTGATTGGCCTGCGGGGCGAGGGAGAGATCCAGCTCGGACCTCACGTGTACCCGGTGCACGTAGGTGATGCGGCGTACACGGCACCCGGCGACACGCACCAGCTGAGGAACAACGGTGATGAGCCGTTCGGGTTCATCTGCGTCGTCGCCGCGGACAGGGACAGGCCCGTGGAGGTTGACCCGAAGGAGTTTTTGAAGTCTACGTCGCTCAAGCACGCGCTGCAGCACGGCGTGAAGGAATCTCTCGAGGCTCAGGCGAAGCACAGGGCATCGATGGGAGGTGACGCGGAGCCGTCGGCGTGCGAATGGAAGCCGGGGATGAAAAAGAAGAAGCAGGCGGCGGAGGCGGTGGAGTCCGGATCTGCGTGCGAGTGGACTCCAGGGAAGAAGAGGTGATTTTTTACCGAGATGATTTTTTAGCATCATTCGTCGCTTCGTCTTCACTACGTTTTCGTTCAAAGAATCATCGTCACGCGCGGACGGGCTCGAGCGCCTGCGCGCACAACTCCTCGAAGCACCGCAGAACCTTCGCCACCGCGGGCTGGTTGATCTCGTGGTGCGTCACGAGCCTCAGTGAGTTACCCACCCACGGAATCAGGACGACGTCCTTTTTCTTCATCTCCGCCACCATCCACTTGACGTCGATGCGCTCGTCCAGGTTAACGAACGCGATGTTACTCTGCACCGGCCTCTGAACCTTCAGTCCCTGGATCTTGCTAAGACCCGCGGCGAGGTCGGACATCCGCGAGTGGTCCACGTGAATCAAGGGACCGATTTCGCCGTGCGCTGTGAGCGCCGCGGCTGCCAGGGTGCCCGCCTGCCGCATCGTGCCGCCGCAAGCCTTACGAAGCCTCCTGCACTTCGCGATGAACGCCCGGGTACCGACGACGACGCTTCCCACGGGCGCGCCGAGAGCCTTGGACAGGCACACCGATACCGAGTCCGCAGCCTCCACGGCGCGCGCGGGCGTCACCCCCAGCGCCGCCGCCGCGTTCCAGATCCTGGCGCCGTCCAGGTGCAGGGCGATGCCGTGCTCCCTCGCGAACTCGCCGCACTTGTCCACGTATTCCAGGGGCAACACGCGCCCGCCGCACTTGTTGTGCGTCTGTTCCAGGCACAGAACCTTGGTCACCGGGAAGTGCTGGTCGTCGGGCCGAATCGCAGCCTCGATGTCCTTCAAGTCGAGAGTTCCGTCGGCGCGGTTCGTGAGCGGCCGAGGGTGGGCTCCCATCAGCGTCGACAGGCCACCTTGCTCGTAGATGTGGATGTGTGCGAGTGAGCCGCAGATGAACTCCGAGCCTCGCACCTCGCAGTGCACCCCGACCGCGATAAGGTTACCCATCGTCCCGGACGGAACGAACACCGCCGCTTCCTTTCCAAACGTCGCCGCCATCTCCTCCTCCAGCTTGATGATCGTGGGATCGTCCCCAAAGACGTCGTCGCCCACCTCCGCCTCCGCCATCGCCCGGCGCATCGCCGGCGTGGGCTTCGTCACCGTATCGGATCGCATGTCGATGACGTCCGGGCACTCCTGCCTCGGTCTCCCCGCGCCCGTCCTCGCGCCGCCTCTACCAGTCTTTGCCTGCTTCGCCGCCGGCGTCGAGTCCGAGTCCGTCCCGATTCCGTCGCTCGCACCGTCTTTCACGACAGGGAAGAAGCGGGCGTTGTCTTCCATATCGTTGGACGCATCGCTCGCCGGCCGCTTGCCTCCCACTCCGCCTTCGAAGTCGTCCCCGTGTTTGCGAACGTGCGCGTCCCTCGCCTCGGTCAGCGCCTCCAGCGCGTCGGCGTGCTTCTTTGAGACATGATCGGTGATGGACCTCTGACCGGTCCGCCAATGGTAGCGAAACACACCGGTCTGCTTGCCCCCGGAAAGCGACGACGCCGCGCTCTGTCGCAGTCCTCCGGGGTGGCAGACGCAGCACACCACGAAGCAGCCATCCTTCTCATCGGCCTCGTCGAAATCGTGACGTAGCCGATCGGGAAAGAACGCCCATGGCAGCGCCCCTCGGCGATGGTTGCTCTTCTGATCGAAGTGGTTCTGGAGAAGCTCGGCGAGGCTCGTCGAATCCGCGGATCCCGCACCGTCGGACATCGCGCGTCTCGGGTGGAGTGCGGCGGACGAGTGAGGTTTACTCCGAGGGATGTGCAGAGTCTCGTCGGCACCCCTGAGCTTTGATCTCAGCGGATGAGGGGTGCCGAGTGGGATCGACGAGAAAAAAAGTGGCAGTCACGAAAAGCATACGAAGCGAAATACAAATGCAGAACAAACCCAAAATAGTGAATGTTGTGCCCACCAAACAGTTGTGAGAACCGTCGTCGGATAGTGCTATTCCACAACCGCGAATCATGACACACACGTGGGTAGAACCCGTTCGAGCCCGTTTTGGCAGTCGTTCGTTAGGAGCGCCGTCTTCCGCGTTCGAACGCATTGGCCTCACGCGGCGCGGTTCCCGAATCGTCCCGGTCGGCAAAGCCAAACCCGCGTACAGAGCCCGGAGCATCACTCGGACTCACCGGTTCGAGCCAAGAACGCGTGTCACGCTCCGTCGCGCGTGTCGGTCGGCTCCCATCACATTTCCCGGTGACGCGATTACCACAGGGGCAATCCACGTTTTTATCGGAAAGAAGCTGAGCAAGCGGGAGGTCAACACGCCTGAGGCGCGGATATCGTCATGCTGGGCGTAGGTTCACGCTTCAAACGTTCGGCCGGCGCGCGCAGGACGCACCAGGTGCTTCGCCTCGGCTGTTTCGGCGCCGCGGCTGTCGTGCTCGCCGTTTTCTCCCTGCTGTCAGCGTCGGACGATGGGAGCCACGGGGGCGTGCTCTCGGGAGGCGGGGCGTCGTCGACCACGCGTCGCCGCCTCACGGAAGACGGTTCGCTGTATCCCGACGACGCGTTCGGTAAAGAGGGTATGAAGAAAGGGGCCATCATGCTGCACGTCATCGGCGTCATGTACACCTTCGCGGGCATCGCCATCGTCTGCGACGACTTCTTCGTCCCCGCGCTGGAGGTGCTGGTGGAAAAGTACAAGATTCAGGACGACGTCGCCGGCGCCACGTTTATGGCCGCGGGTGGAAGCGCCCCCGAGCTCTTCACCGCGCTCATCGGCGTGTTCATCGCCAAGTCGAACGTCGGGTTCGGTACCATCATCGGAAGTGCGGTGTTCAACGTGCTCTTCGTCATCGGGGCGTGCGCGTTCTTCTCCAAGGAGATTCTCGTGCTGACCTGGTGGCCGCTGTTCCGAGACTGCTGCTGGTACACCTTCGACCTGCTCATGCTGTACGTGTTCTTCAGGGACGAGCATATCGACATGTACGAGTCCGGCCTCCTTCTCGTCTTCTACCTCTGCTACGTGCTGTTCATGTCGCAGAACTCGAGGGCGGAGACGTTTTTCAAGAAGACCATCCTGCGCCAGAAGGACTTCGTGGCCACGACCAGGCACGACGAGGAGCGCGCAGAGAAGAAAGCCCAGGCCATCTCCCCGGCAGCCCCGAGCAAGCTCTCGCAGGTGTCACCGGGACCCGGAGCTGTGACAGAATCGGCACTCGCGAGAACCATGACCCCGAAAGCACTGGAGCGCTCCTCGACACCGAGGGCGCTGATTCGCAAGGAGTCCAAGCGCATCATCAAATCCGACTCGTCGTCGAAGAACCCGGGTGGCGGCGATGACGACGACGACGACGGGGGCATCGATTTGGACTGGCCGGATGAGCTCTCGGGCAAGATCTACTTTGTGCTGTTGTGCCCCATTATGTTTGGGCTCGCGTACACCATTCCCAACTGCAAGAAGAAGGAGCACCTGTGGCCCGTGGTGTTCATCGAGTCGATTCTTTACATCGGTTTCTTCTCCTATTTCATGGTTGGTGGGCCACGTCGATCGGCGCGGTCGTCGGTATCTCGGACGAGGTGATGGGTTACACGTTCCTGGCGGCGGGAACGTCTGTGCCGGACCTCATGTCGTCGGTCATCGTCGCCAGGCAGGGCTTTGGCGACATGGCGGTGAGCTCCTCCATCGGGAGCAACATCTTCGACATCACCCTCGGCCTGCCTCTGCCCTGGTTTCTCTGGTCTATAATCGAAGGCGGCAAGGGCATCGACGTCATCAGCAACTCTCTCAACTTTTCGTTGCTCCTCTTGATCCTCATGCTCGTCTCTGTCGTGATCATCATCGCGGTGTGCGGTTGGAGGATGACAAAGGGGCTCGGCTTCTCCATGGTTGTCCTTTACGGTTTGTTCCTGACGCTCGCCGTCTTGAACTCGAGAGGGGTCATCGGCGGGATCGACTGATATGGCGGTTGCGACTAAGACGTCACCGAGAAGTTGACGCTTTGTTATATATTCTACGTTTTGCACCTATCATGTCCGCCAAGCGGCTTAGAGCGTATTATGGCGCCAAAATCGGAACCCTCTAAAATGTCCCTCGTCGTCGGAGCTGTCGGTATCCTCATCGGAGCTTGTTGGTTCAGTTAAGTAGTGTAGAAGCATCGACTTCGAGTACATGTAGAGGTCTGTCACTTCGAGATTACTCCTGCGCATCCTCGGGGTCGGGACGCCGTCTTTCCCGGTGCAGATGATCGCAGGCAAGATCTTACGGAGGCACAGCCGTTGCTTCACGGCCACGCCATCTAGGCATTTGGGGCATTTGGGGCCGCAGTAAAACTTGAACCCTTCGCTCGACCAATGCGGGGTGTTGCAGTTTATCGAAGCGCAGAGGGTACGCGCGGCGATGTGCTCCCACTTCAACTCCGTCGGGTTGGCCTTGCCGCGACCGTTGTGGTCAAGTGCCTCTTTCACCCCCTGGACGCCTGGCCGTCTCTCGTCCCTCAGGCTCTCGTACCTCCCGAGCGTATGCCTCGCTGTGTCGCGCCAGGAGCGCGAGACGCACGCCGCACGAGCCAAGTCCCAGGCGTACAGTTTCCGGAACACCAGATCCATGATGTCCTGCGGCAATTCCGTGAAATGCAAGGGCCCGTCCTCGTCCTCGTCCGAGTCCACCGCGCCCCTCTTTTCGATCCTCTTCCTCGCGATCGTGCTTCGCTTGAACTCCTTCTCGACCGCCGCCTTTTTCTGTGCCTTGAGCACTCGCTGCGCTGAATTCATCAATCTGGAACCCGCATCCACCTGCCGCTCACCCCCAATCGTCGACATCGCGCGAGCCGCGGCCATGACGTCTTCGAAGACCATCTCCTTCGCCAACTTGTCCGATTGGTTCCACCAGCAGTCGAGCAGCACCGCGAGCTCGGACATGGCGACTGCGACCTCCGTCGGGTGGCCGCGGGCAATCGCGGCGCCGATACGAAGTCGAGAATACAACTCCACATCCACATAAACTTCGGAGTCCGGCGCGCATCCGCCGAACTCGTGAGGGTTGCGACGCCCCCCGGGCATCGCTCGCGCGTGAAGTTTTTTGAGGACATCCCCAGTACCAAACGGTTTCAAGTATTAAGAGTACAGTTCTACTACAAGCCCCTATAATGTTATACGAGTACACACACGTGACCTCCATGGCGGGCACACCCGAACCCCTCGGTCGACAAACAATCAAGAAAGAATACGAAAAATCCTCCCCGCGAACAACCCGCGCCCCAACGGCGGTCAGCTCACGTGGCTGGCCTGCGTCGGCGTCAAAGGGCCCGCATCGTTGGTCTCGGACGGCGGCACCGTCGTCATCGAGAGCACGTCCGACCACCGCACGAGCGCCACGGGCACGACGCCTATCCCACTATCCAGATCGGCGATCACAAGATTTTCGTATTTCGCATCCACCGCCTGGAATGTCCCGGTTACCTCCACCCTGCGGTGACGTTGAGAGAAATGAGCGAATCAGTTTCGTCGTTCGCGAGACGTGGACGTGCTCTTTCGTTTCGGGGGAAAGGGGTCGTGACGAGCCGGAGGGATTCGTGCGAGCGAGGGACGGATGAACGCACCCACTATACAGATGAAGCTTGACTCGCGAGTTTCTGAGCGCGAGCCACATCTTCAGCGTGCGCTCTCTGCGGGGGAAGGAGGGGCGGGAGGCAGAGGCACTGAGAACTTTTTCGCGACGAGGTTTTCCCCTTTGGGGCGCGGGACACGAGGCGCGGGGGTTGCGAATGGAATCGCGAAGTCACGGAGGTGGTTTGAATGTGGTATTCGTGCGTCACTCACCTCATCTGCGCTCGTATCTCATCTTCAGGCTGTTCTCCTCCCTCGAGCCCTGACAACTCCGACACCTCACTGGCCATTTCCGGGGGGCCTAATTAGACACCCTCGACGGGAAAAGGATTCGGGCGGTTGACGCTCGAGCTGAAAGCGAGCTCGCTTGCTCGCGTCGCGACTCTATTCCCTCGATCGGACGACGAGCTTTGGTGATAGGACGGCCTCCTCTTGATCGCGCCTGGCGATCCGCGTTCGCGGCACGCGTCCGCGCGGTTCGAAGAGAGAGGCTCGTTGGAACCCGAACTAAATAAAGGCAAAAGATCCCAAAAAGCGCGTGAAAAAAATTGGCGCAAAAGGTCAAATCCGGAAATACGAGTAGTGCTACTCGTACTCGTAGCACTACACAAAGGCTGCGGCGCTTCGAGTGCTTCGAGTGCTCAGGACGGTGCCAAAGATTGAGTCCGAAGTGCGACGTCCTCATCAGATGTGCTAAAAGTGCTTCTAAATTTGATGTTACAGTTCGCGAGTCTAACCATCTCCGCCATCCGGCGCCCCTTGGACTCGAGAGCCCCCGCGGCGTGCATCTGATTCACGCCGCCGCCATCACTTTGGTGATCTTCTTCTTGTCAAACGAAAAGTTCGACAGAGAAGGGAACCTGTCCCCCGGCGGGGCCGCCCCCTTGGGCGTGTACATCTCCGCCGGCGCGAGGGCATCCCCGCCCGGCGTCGCGGGCATGAATCCGAGATCCACCGTCGCGAGCGCCTTTTTACCCATCTTCTTCTTGTGATTCTTGATCCACTGCAGCAGCGGCTGGAGGTAAGGCTTGCAGAAGAAGTACTTTTTGCCCCCCACATCCTTGGCGAGCATCGTCAGCGGGTGCCAGGCGATGCCCGAGATTTCCTTCCGGGTCAGGGTCGCGAACGGGGTCTGTTCGCTGATACCCGGCACGATGAACAGCCGCGAGCGCTGTTTCAGACCCAGCTCGTGGTCGATGGTCCTGAACATGACGATGGAGTCGTCCTCCTTGATCCACGGCCGAAAGTCCACGCCGACCTCCTCAGTCACCTCGCGCGCCGCGCAGTCAGCCTCGGGCTCGTCCTTGTTGATCTTACCCTTGGGAAAGCCCCACCCCGAGTTTGCCTTGTACCCCTTCACCATCAGCACCTTGTCCAGCTCGGGGTTGAGGATGATGACGCCGCCGGTGGGCACGCTGAACTTGTAGTTTGTGAACTTCTTGTAAATCTCATCCGTGCGGCCCTTGTTGTGCGCGAGCGCCTTCACCTTGTGGAACATGAGCTCGGTGAAGTCTCTCAGGCGCAGCGTCTTGAGGTTGGGCTGCTCCACGCGCACAAAGTCCTCGTAGTACCAGTGCGCCTGCTCGACGAGGAACATGAGCCGCTCGAACACCTTGAGCTCCTCGGGCGGGCAGTTGGTCACGAACCTCGCGGCCAGCTCTTCAAGCAGCTCAGCCTTGGGCAGGTTCTTGGCGTTCAGGTTATCGAGCAGCATCTTGGGCTGGGAGACGAAAGTTTTGGAGTGCACCACGTTGGGGCCACCTTTGGGAATCGCCACCTTTGGGATCGACGCCCCCTTCGCCTTCTTGCTCTGTGAATGGACGGCGGGATCGGTCCGCGTCAGCGATCGAACGGATCTGGGAGGGGTATCCGAATCCCCGCGACCATCGGCGTCGGCACGTGGCGCGCTGACGAGAAGCGCGAGGAGCGTAAACGGGGCTCTTTGATGAGGAGAAAAGGGCGTTCGACGCGATCGGCGGTCGGGTTCGTCGTGATACGGGTGATCGGGACACTCACCTTCTTCGCTCTTTGCTCGGGCTGGGCCGCGGCAATCGTCTGCTCGAGCAGCTCCTGCTGCCAGTTCATCGCCATCCTTGCGGTCTCCGTCGGGCGGTGCGCCCTCCTTCTGGGAGCCCCCGCGAAAATTCTCCCGCCCGCTGATCGGTCCTCGCTGCCAAACCATGTCAGCATGAGATGGTGCCGAACGGGGTGACACTGCTACGGGCGCTCGTCGCAGACCCGCGGTTTCGAGGTTGACGGTCAATCACCCACGCGAGTCCTCCAGATGGCCTGGCTAATCAGCTGGTCATCGTTGCTTATGCTCTGGGCAGGAGGGCCCATGATGCTCGTCACGTGCTGCCTCTTCGCTTACTGTTACCTCTGTTCCGGGGCCAAGAAGAAAAAAACCATCACCAAAAAGCAGAGGCATCGCCTCCAGCTGCCCCTGTGAGATGGACCACGGACGATGTGCGGGAAGATGGGCGACCGAATTAGCGCTTAGACATCCTAGACGTAGCCTTAGACTTGTTAGACCGCTCAAAACACAACCTCGGATCCTCCCCGCCCCCGCACTGCCGCCGGGGTGCCAGTCCGCGGCTCCCAGGATCGAATCTCTCCCTCGCGCGAAATCAACGGACGAAGAAACACGGCGGACGCCTCGAGGCGAGGCAGATCCACAGTGCACGCGCGTCCCCTAGGACGCCGCAGCCGGAAGCCGCGTCATCGGAAACGCGGTCTCCGCAGTCGCCCGGACAGTCACCGGGCGTGTCAAGTCAACCCTCGGGCGCCTGATCCCAGGAGCGCGCGACGGCGAGCCTTCACCGGCTTCGGCGGCGCCTTCTTCTTTGACCGATCGAGGAGAGGAGTCCCCGGCGACGGCCCAGGCCGGCGCGAAACCCAAACGCAAGGTTGTTCGAAAGGTCAAGAAAGGCTCGAACGCCATGACCGAGGCTGAAAAGAAGGCGGAAGCCCCCGCGGAGAGCGGCGATGCCGCCGCGAAGGCGACGAAGGACAAAGGCCCGGTCGGGTACCACTACTGGCACCAGCAGGCCAACCAGGGCACCGCGCCCAAGGCTGCGCCCGTGAAGCTCAGCGAAGAGGAGGCTGACAAGCTGGCGAAGCAGATGAGCGGCACCGGCGTTGGCCTCAGCTCCTGGAACAAGGCTGGCACCTGGGAGGAGCGCGGTCACACCGACTGGGCCAAGGCGCGGGTGGAGGAGCTCGTGATCGGGAAGACGGTTGACGTCCGCGGGGGCGGCGTCGCCGTCGTCAAGGAAGTGAAGACGTTCAAGGGGGACGCCACGGTCGTGATGGTCCGCGGTCAACCCAGGCATGGGTTCGACTTTGACGTCACGCTCGCGTGGGAGTGCACGTTCGGTGGGGACGCCGAGGACGTCAAGCCGGTGAAGGGCACCGCGCACATCCCGGAGGCGAGCAGGGACACGGTCGAGGACGACGAGGTCGATTACACCGTCAAGGTGGAGGACAGGAAGACGGACCGAAGGAGCCAGGAGGATGCCGCGTACGATGCACTCAAATCCGGCCTGCGAGTCTTCCTCAGGGAAACGTTCGCCACCGTCGACAAGGAGCTGCTGGCCCGAGCCAACGGAGCCGCGTGATATTTAATTCTTTTCCAACCGGGGCGGAAAAGACAGCCAAAGGGTCGACTCGCGATCCTCGTCTACGCTCAACGTTTGGTATAATATTCAGATTTTTTAAAGTCAGCGCGCCCCACTCTCTCACGCACACCTATACGAGCAGCGCACGACGCGACACCCACCCACCAGGTTGCGGCTTTGCTTAGCGGCCGCGGGAAAGGGCGATCTCGGCAGTTTCAAACTCCTGGAGCACGCGATCCTTGCGCTTCTGGGGAAGGGGGTACTTGGTGCCGAAGTTGTTGTAGTGGCCGGACACCGCGTTGAGGGCGGAGTACACGTTGCCGTAGGAGGGCCTGCCGGTGATTCCCTTGTCGCGGCGGTAGCGCGCGACCCAGTCGTTGGTGAGCTTGCGGGTCTTCTCGATGGCCGCAGCCTTCTCGTCGGAATCGGCGGGAAGGTCGAGGGTGAAGCGCACCTGCGCGATGACACCCGCGGTCAGCTCCGCGTACTGGGTCTCCTTATCACCGCCGAAGCCGAAGAGGGCGTGGGCCTGGACGAAGAACAGGGGAAGGGGACGGAGGTCAGTCGGGCTCATGCTCGGCTGGAGATGTGGATAGAGGATGATTTCGCTAGGACGATCCGATCGGCTTCTTGGACGGGGCGGGGACTCACGGGTTCGGGGCGCACGGCGGCGACGGCGGCGAGGGCGGCGAAGCCCTTCACGGCGAGCTCGCGGCGGGAGGTGGTGGCCTCGACCTGTGCGGGTGGGAAGGGAAAGGTCAGGGTTCGGCTCGGATCCTCGGTTGCCACGAGAGCAGCACTGTCAGCACTGGATTGTGTGCTTTATAAAGGGCGGTCCCTCACCTGGCGCTCATCGGCGGAGGCCTTGACGACGACCGCCGCGCGCGCGCGGGAACGCGACTGGTGGACCGCGGCGACGCGTGCGGGGGCGATGGACACGGAGGAGGCGGCGATAGCGGCCATGGTGCTTGAGGCAGATGGGCAGGTGCGGTCCGCGGCAGGTTATTTCGCCACGTCTTTGGCGATAAGAATTTTCCACCAATGAGAGTGGCGGTTTGTATGGACGTAATCAGACCACCGTTTTAGAGTTAATGAGCGAAAAGACACATTTCGGTAATTGCGATTTTTATGACAGGGCGAACAGTTCAGAAAAATATGAAATACACTCACCAACAATAAATACGACCGACTCACTTTGCCGCCTGTGCCATTCACGAAAAATGTTGCCTTCGAAAAAAAAAGCAGACCTCGGCTCTTCGCACCGCGCTCACACACGATCTAAGCACCGGCAGGGTTAGACCCGCCGCGAGCGACCGGACACTTCAGTCTCGCGCTCACACGGGCGAGCGAGGTCGGTTACCAGGCGCGTCTCGAGTCCGAGCGCCTCACCTGAGCGTCTCAGCAGAGCGTTCCCGAGGCCGCGGGCGAATCTCAGACCGCTTCTGTCCATCGTCGGTCAGAACCCTCGGCAGGCATGCAGACTCCCGACTGGGGCGCCCTCGAGGCCGTGGACGGCGTGCGTTTGTCATGGTAAGTTCGTTAGACCCCGATCGCGACGCGTCACGACGACGACGAAGCCCCGAGCGACGCGGCCTTGAGCGTGCCGTTGTGGAATAATTATGGGACCGGGGCCCCACTGCCGAATCCGCTTCCCGATCTGACCTCCGCGCCCCCCTTACCTAACCTACCAACCACGACAGGAACGTCTGGCCCAACTCCAAGATGGAGGCACAGAAGTGTGTCGTTCCTTTCGGCGCGCTGGTCACCCCGCGCAAGGTTCTGCCCGAGATGCCGGTCGTGCCCTACGATCCTGTCCGGTGCAAGGGTTGCGCCGCGTGCCTCAACCCGTACGCGCGGGTGGACTTCACCGCTAAGCTCTGGATCTGCCCCTTCTGCTACACCCGCAACCACTTCCCGCAGCACTACGCGTCCATCAGCGAGACCAACCTCCCCGCGGAACTGTTCCCCACGTACACCACCATCGAGTACCAGCTCCAGAGACCCGCCGCCGCGCCGCCCGCGTACCTCTTCGTGGTTGACGTGTGCCTCATCGAGGAAGAACTCGGGGCGCTGAAGCAGTCCTTGACGCAGGCGCTGTCGCTGCTGCCGGAGAACGCGTCGGTGGGCTTGATCACCTTCGGGACGCACGTGCACGTCCACGAGCTCGGGTTTGACGAGTGCCCCAAGTCGTACGTGTTCCGGGGGTCGAAAGAGTTCACGTCGCAGCAGATCCAGGACCAGCTGTTCCGGTCCGCCGGGGGCGCCCGGCCCGCGAAGCCCGGTCAGGCGGCGGCGGCGGTGACTGGGCACCAGTCCAAGTTTCTGGTGCCCCTCGCCGACTGCGAGTTTCAGCTCACGTCGGTGCTCGAGGAGCTCTCCCGGGATTCGTTCAGCGCCCTCCCCGACTGCAGGCCGGCGAGGTGCACGGGAACCGCGGTGTCGGTGGCGGCGACGCTGCTCGCATCCTCCGTCTCCAACACCCCCGCGCGTGCGTTGCTGTTCGTGGGCGGTCCCGCGACGGACGGCGGCGGCCAGGTTGTGGGTAAGGAGCTCGAGACGGCGATGCGCTCGCACAAGGACATCGCCAAGGGCGCGGCGCCGTTCATGGCCAAGGCGACCAAGTACTACGAGACGGTGGCGACACAGCTGTGCACCAACGGGCACTGCCTCGACGTGTTCGCGTGCTCTCTTGATCAGGTGGGTCTGGCGGAGATGAAGGTGTGCGCGGAGAAGACTGGGGGGATGGTGGTGCTCGCGGAGTCGTTTGCCAACACCGTCTTCAAGACGTCGTTTGCCCGGATGTTCTCGACGGACGGGGAGGACGCGCTCGGGGTGAGCAGCGGCGGCGTCTTCGAGGTGATCACCTCGCGGGACGTCAAGACCGCGGGATGCGTGGGGCCGTGCGCGGCGCTGGACAAAAAGACACTCCCGGGAGCAATCGCGGATGTAGCCGTGGGCAGCGGGGGTACCACCGCGTGGAAGCTGTGCTCGCTGAGTAACGACACAAGCCTCGCGGTGTTCTTCGAGCCCGCGAACAGGGGCGATGGGAAGGACGGGACGCAGACCGCCCCCCAGCAGCAGTCGCAGCAGTTCTTCCTGCAGTTTGTCACCATGTGCACGGTGCCCTCAGGGGAGACGCGCCTGAGGGTCACCACCACCACGAGGCGGTGGACGGAGGGTGCCAACGTGAACGACATCGCGGCGGGTTTCGACCAGGAGGCTGGCGCGGCGCTCATCTCCAGGCAGCTCACGTGGAAGATGGAGACGGAGGATGAGTTCGACTGCCCCGCGGCGACCAGGTGGCTGGATCGTTCGCTCATCCGCATGTGCCAGAGGTTCGGGGACTACCGCAAGGACGACCCGGCGTCGTTCCAGCTCATGCCCCAGTTCTCCATCTACCCCCAGTTCATGTTCAACCTGCGCAGGTCCCAGTTCGTCCAGGTGTTCAACAACTCCCCGGACGAGACTGCGTACTACCGCATGATCCTGTGGCGCGAGAACGTGTTGAACTCGCTGGTCATGATCCAGCCCACGCTGATGGCGTACTCGTTCAACGGGCCCCCCGAGCCGGTGCTGCTCGACGTGTGCTCCATCGCGCCGGACCGGATCCTGGTCCTGGATGCGTACTTCTCGGTGGTCATCTTCCACGGTCAGACCATCGCGCAGTGGCGCAAGGCCAACTACCAGGATCAGCCCGAGCATGAGGCGTTCAAGCAGCTCCTCGAGGCGCCCAAGGCGGACGCTCAGGAGATTCTGGGGAAGAGGTTCCCGGTGCCGAGGCTGGTGGACTGCGACCAGCACGGGAGCCAGGCGCGCTTCTTGCTCGCCAAGCTCAACCCCAGCGCGACGTACAACAGCGCGGGGATGGGAGGAGGGAGCAGTGACATCATCTTCACCGACGATGTGTCGCTGCAGGTGTTCATGGAGCACCTCAAGCGCCTGGCGGTGGCTTCGTAAATTTTAGCACGGGATTTAAAACGAATCAAAGGTTTCACACTTTCGCCATCTCAACTACGATACTTTACACCGAGGTTCGCGTCGAACGCGACCCTCTTCTGTGTCTAAGACGGTATGGTTTGCCTATGCCCGGACACGGCGTCGGACACCAGAGGCAGACAACAAGACAGTTCCCCCCCAACAACTTCAGAGCGCTTCACCCGCGCTTAAAAGTAAAAATTCCGGGACGGCGCGGGCCTCCTCTGCGGCCTCTGCGCGTAAACACCCCCGTAACCCTGACCCATCTGAGACGGGGGAAGCCCGACGCGCCTGTTCGCGCCCTCTTCCCTGTTGCTCAGCCCCACGCGCCGTCCCGCGACGCCAACCTTGTCCCCGGCGTCCACGCCGGCTCCGTTGACTCGCATGTTCTTCAGCGCCGCCGGTCGATCCACATTCTCCTTCTCGCCGGGTCCCTTGATCCCCGCGGGCACCAAACCCGCGCGCGCCAGCACAGCCTTGGCGCGCTCGACCCGCGCGGCGGCGTCCTCCCTCACGCTCTGCAGGTCCTTAACGCCCCTCTCCAGCCTCTCCCTCGCCTCCATCTCGGGCCTGACGCCCCTCGGGCCAGCCGCGGCGAAGGGCCTCGAAGCCGCGGGCTTCCTGTCGGCGACATCGTGCTGCTTGCTCACCGGGACCTTCACGCCCCTCGCGTACTCACCGACGGCGGGCCTGGCGGCTCCCACGGGTCGGCCGTAGTTGTACCCGCCGCGGTCGTTGTGCGCGACGGCGGGTCGCTCGTTGGATCCAGACCCGCCCGACCCAGAGCTCCCCGAGCTCCTCGAGCTGACGGCATCCTCCTCCTGGGGCTTGGGCGCGGGCGCGGGCGCGGGCGCGGGGGCGG
>Ga0115566_10000649_pt1 | contig 29911 bp, 11 predicted proteins | sample COGITO_mtgs_1204_3_FD_87173 | JGI IMG/M metagenome (GOLD analysis project Ga0115566, IMG submission 87173) | Pelagic marine microbial communities from North Sea - COGITO_mtgs_120405 | ecosystem: Environmental > Aquatic > Marine > Epipelagic | place: Germany:Helgoland, sampling site Kabeltonne...
ATGCCTGCTTGTATTTCTCTAAGGAAATCACTTGCCCCATTGTATTCCTCCTGTGCTTTTGTCACATGTTGTTGATGTGTTTCCATGTGTGTAACACTTTGTCCACAACTACCACAAGTACCAGATTCCAAACTTTCTAATGCACGTTTAGTTCTGTTTACATCTTTCTCTGCTCTAGTAATCTGTGCAGTTAGTGCGGCAATGTCTTTTTGCAACTGTGTTTGTGTGTTATTTAATTCAGTCCATTTTAGGAGGTCAGCATGACATGCTAATTCTAACTCAATATTAACATGTGCAAGATCTTCAATTGCAGTTTCAAACTTTTTAACATCTTCTGCTTTCTTTTTCATCCACAGGGTTTGCCTACGTTTTAGTGCTTGTATTTGTTCACCAATTTTGTCGTTAGCAGTTTGCAATGCTTTGATGGTCATTTCTTCTTGTTTAATATCATCACGTGTGCGTTTGCTAAGTTCTTTGATCTTGTCAGCACGTTCACTGAGTTGTGTTATTCCTAACAGTTGCTCAATTATCTCTCTTTGGTCGTTTTGTTTTAAACTTAAAAAAGGTTCAGTGTAGGTGTTTAGTGCCACCAGATGCTTGAACATGGTGTGACTCATACACAAAAGTTTTAGTATAGCACCTTGTGTTTCTCTACTGTCTCCTTGTGCATAGTCATCTGCTTCTTGTTCACTGTCGTTGATGTAAAATTTTAGTACGTTTGGTTTACGCCCACGTTCAATTCTGTAGCACTGTTCGCCAATACAAAAGTCTAAACTAACCAGCATGCCTTTTGAATTGGTTTTGTTTATGAGATTGTCTCTGCGTATGTTTGTCAGTGCTTCGCCATAGAGTGCATAGCTCAGTGCATTAATGATTGTGGTTTTACCAGTTCCGTTACGTGAACCATCACCACCTAAGTCAATATTCTCGCCAAGTACCAGTGTGAGGTCCTGTCTATCAAAGTTGATGGCTTGCGTAGCATTGCCCACACTCATGAAGTTTTTAACTGTAAGATCTTTGATTTGGATCATATGTTTGATAATCTCTGTACTATTTTTTCAGTTTCGACTGTTTCTAAGTTCATTACGGTTTGGAAGTTAGATTCTAACGCATCTGCATATTGTAACACTGCTTTGCGTATAGAGTCAATCGGCAATGTTACCAAACGATCAATTTCCTGTAACAAAACTTGCATACGATCAATAGGGTCTTCAATAGTATCATAGGTTTCGTCAATAAAAGGTTCAAAAGTTTTAAATCCTTTGGTTTTAATAAACTTGAGTGTGTGCGGTGGTCCTACAAGTAAGAACATGCGTTTGTTTATCAGTGGTCTAAGTATTTTTTCTGAGGTACTTGGATATGGATAGTTAAACGCAGTTTCAGTTACAATATCAATACCAATTTTTTTATAAAATACCTGTTGAAAATCGTTGGAGCCTGAGGCTGTCCTCCAGTGCCCGTTTGGTTTACCTGTGATCAAACTGTCTTTGTATCCTTTGTGTGGTGCAGTTTCTAGTATACCGTAGGGATTCCAATTTTCATTCCATCTTGTTTTGGTGTTTGTATACAATCTAACCTTCATCAACACCTCTGTAACTTGTGGCAATTTTATCAAAATAATTGTTCTTTTGTATATGATTGTATAGAGCGTTGCGATGTACCCGTGGTTCTCCAAGCATTGTTAGTGCATGCCGTTGTATAGCATGTGCATCAATATCTATATCTTGCCATGCCGGAGTATCTAAGCAATTGTTGTCAAATACTGACCAGCAGTCATCAAAAACTATTGGCAATTCTTTTGTATCAGCTATAAGTGCCTTTAATCCGTTGATATACCCTGGTTGATTTGTAAAAATAATACATCGGTTAAGACTTATATCAACTTCTTGAAATGTACGAACCAAATTAAAGGTTGTTAAGCTATAATTACAGTGTGGCAGATAGTAGTTGCCGTGCAAGTCTTCTGCTAGATAAAAGTCTTTAGGTTCAAAAATTGGTTTTTTGGTATCTAGTAGTTGTTGTTTAAGCAAATCAAAGTCATGATCTATCTCTAGCAAATTAATTCTACCAACAATGTTGATATACTGTTCAAGTGTTGCAATTAAATTTTTGGTGAAAATTATAAACTCCTGTAAATCTCTAGTAATAGTTTGTTGTCATAAAACTCACTATCAATGTTTATAATTTGTTCTGTAACAATCTGATCAACACTTTCAAACTTAATATCTCCTGGTTGCAGTTCTTCTTCTAATGCACTGCGTTTGTTTGGTATAAGTGCCATCTCACGCAGTTTGTATTTGGTTGCAAACTGTTCTTTGATGTAGTTTGCTTCTTCATAGGATATTTCTATGTCCAAGTTTACTCTAACATGCATGTTTGGTTTCAGTATAGTGTCAGCATAGTCAATTACCTGTGAAAGGTCCAACACCTTGTACAATGGTTGATCCGGCCAAGCAATGTATTCTGGTTCTTTACCCCATTCAAGTATCATGCAACCACGTTGATCATCGCCTGCATCTGAAAAGTTGTGCGGAAATGCATTGCCGATATAGTTGATGTTGTTTTTCTGTTGACGCAAATGAAAGTGTCCACTAAACACTGTGCCATACTGCTGGAAGTGTTCTGATTTAATCTCACCGTGATCCGGCATTTCAACCATGGCATTCATCTTAAAGTGTGGCAGTTCAAAGTGTCCAAACATATACCGAGCACTTGCAGTTTTTATCTGCTTGTGATCGTCACCAACCAGCCAAGGACATAGTATCACATCATCTTGTTCAAACCAATCGTTACATATTTTTAGATTTGGAATATGCTTTGCCCATTCAAAACTGTAGATGTCACGTTTGTCACGATAGTACAAGTCATGATTGCCAGTTATGAAATATGTTATATCAAAACTACGAGAAAGGTTTTCTAATGCACGTAAACTGTGGTGCATGGTTTGCAAACTTAGACTGGCTCTGTGATGATGCCAGTCGCCCATGAATATTGCAGTCTCGCAGTTGTGTAACTTTCCTTGTTGTACTGCCCATTCAACAAATTGTTCACAGTCTTGATTGTGCATGATGCTATTGCTTTTCATGCCAAAGTGAATATCTGTAAACACGAGAGCTTTTTTAAACAAACCCATGTGTATTCCTATTTTTTAGTCGCTTCTGGTTGTAGTTTTTTTGCATCTGGTGAGTTGTTAAACTGTCTTGTCCAACTTGGATTCAACCCATTTTGTTCAAGTATATCATCTCTTATGTTTTGGTTTTTCTTTTCTATGTTCAACACTCTGGTAAAACTATTTGTGATGGTTGCGGTATAGTATGCAAATGGATTTTGCGACTTGCTCTCATCAAATTGTAGCCCAATTTGACTAAGTTGCAACAGTGCTTGTCCACGCATTTCTTCGTTATATGTATAACCACGCCAGTTTGACCTTGTTGCATAACGTTCACACAGTTTTATAAACATGTGTGCTAGTTTGTCTGTCATTTTGCCATGATCTTTTGAAAAATATCCGTTTTCCATACCACCAATCCAATGTGATTTGCCAACAACATATGGCACACGATTTTCATCAATCATGTAGTGCCAAAAAGGAGGAAAGTTTAATTTAACATAGTTGAGATCTTGTTCAACGTCGCTCATAAGTTCTTGTAATCCATCATCTTCGATGTCCACATCGTCCATTTCTAGAAGTTCTTCAAGTTTGGATTTTTTCTTTTGCTGTGCTTTGGTGAGTTTCTTTGGCACCATTGGGATATGATCCCAGCAAATTACTCTGAATACCAATTCTTGATTGTTAAGTTTAACAGGATCAACAATCTCGCCAGTTTCTCTTTTGATACGATCTGCTTTATTGCGTCTTGCTTCTGCAACAGTACGTTGATTAATTTTGTCAACACTTGGTAAAATTATATCATACTGTGCATATTCACGTTCTAAATATGAACAGAAAGTGTTTTTGCTTTTCCAAACTTCTTTCAGTATGTCTCTGTTGTTTAGATAGTTTACTTTTCTAGGTGTTCTCACCTGTGGCATACGATTCTCCTTAGCCTAATAACTGTAACATTATACAACATTACTTATCAGAAGTCAATCATTAACTACGCAGTTTTTGGTGAGCATAAATAAGACTATAGGAGATAACATGGCTGGTTACGATCCAAAAAAAGCCGCTAGAATGAACGCACTAGCACAACAGTATCCAAAGGCACCTCTTGGTACTTTGTTTGATTTGGCTAATATTCCTTCAAGTGAATATGGCAACTACACAACTGATAGCGTGGGTACACGTGCGGCTAATGCTAACTTTGGTCGTGTAACCAGTGAACGCTCGCAGAATGTTCAATCAACTGATACTCCAAGGACGACTCCTGGATCAGGATCTGCATTTACTGGTACAACTACACCAACACCAACTGTAACATCGCCATCAAGTTCAACATCAAATACAAGAATAAATCCAGTTACAGGTAGGCCGTTTACAACACCTACAACTCCAACAGTAACATCACCAGCCTCATCAGAAACTGTAACAAATACCACAGGCTCGGGCACTGCATTTCAAGGCGGTGGTACTATTGCAAGTCAAGCATTTAGCGATAGAACACCAGCTCCTGACCCATTTCCAGCACCACCGCCACCTAGGCCAGTACAACCTCAAGATTCAGATGTAGATTTTACTGATGCATATGGAGAAAATTATAGGCAAGCAACACCTATACCTGCACCAGTAGTAGAGTCAAATAATACAGAAGTTGATTTTGCAGATCCTTATAGCGAGAATTTTAGAAATCCTCAGCCAATACCAGTAGATACTAGACGTCCTGGTACACCGCCTAGCCCGTATCTTGATGATTTTCCAGATGATAATGTTGATGTAGCACAACCAACACCTCGACCAGATATAAATGCTCCTGCACCACCTCCATCCAGACCAGCACAAGAAATATCCCAAGTTGACGACTTTGGTGGTACTGGTATTACACAAGTTGATGACTTTGGCGGGCCTAGTCGTAATATAACACAGGTTGATGATTTCTCTGGATCTGCAGTTCCACCACAAGTTGATGATTTTGCAGAATTTCAAGCACCAGCACAAGTAGACGACTTTGCTGAGTATCAAGCACCAGCACAAGTAGACGACTTTGCTGAAATTAACACACCAGCTCAAGTTGACGATTTTGCTGGATATTCAAACAACGACTTTGGTGCAGAGGACCCAGGTTTAGATGCATTTGGACCTGGACCAGAACCAGCACAAGTAGACGACTTTGCTGATTATAGCAACAACGACTTTGGTGCACAAGTAGATGACTTTGGTGAGATAAACACACCTGCTCAAGTAGACGACTTTGATGAATACAGTAACAATGACTTTGGTATAGCAGATGAAGAAGACTTTAGTGACTTTGCATCTCCAAATCAAGTAAACCAATTTGGCGTAGACGACTTTGGTGATAACAACCCATTAGGGCAAGTTGATGACTTTGGTGATCCAAGACGTAGTCCTGCCGAAGTCAATCCTTTTGGAGTAGACGACTTTGGTGACGGTGAAGTTGCACAATTTGATGAGTTTGGAAATCCAATATTAGCACCTGAAGATCGTGTTGACAATGATGGTGAAAGTCTTGTAGGTGACGACCCAGTTGGTGAAATAGATGATGAAACAGTTGCACCTGGTGATGCTACGGCAGGTCTCGATGGACCAGAACAGGCCGCACTTGATGCACAAGCACTGAAAGAAAAAGCTAGACAACAACAAACTGTTAATGAAATGCGAGAAGCATCTGGTGTAAAAAACGCAGATGGCGATTGGCGTGTTAAGCTCCGTCTAGCTCCGCAAGCAACCTATCTGTACAAAGCACCTGATCCGGGCATACTTGCACCATTAGCTATTACTGATGGAATTATTTTTCCATATACACCCACTATAGACGTACAGTACAGAGCAGAGTACAATGCGTATTCGCCAACACATAGTAACTATCAACATTATTTTTACAAAAATTCAAGTGTACAAACTGTACAACTTCAAGCAGAATTTACTGCACAGGATACTGTTGAAGCAGAATATCTTTTAGCATGTATACATTTTCTAAAAAGTGCAAGTAAAATGTTCTACGGACAAGATGCACAACGAGGTTCGCCTCCGCCTTTGTTATATCTCACAGGGTTAGGAGAATATCAGTTCAACGAGTCCCCTTGTGCAATTACTGAATTTAACTACAACCTACCTAGTGATGTTAACTATATACGTGCAAGAAGTAGACATATAAACAGGGATGATCAGTTGCAGTTTCAAAAACCTCTAGCAACTGCAACTTCAAATGGCAATTTTAGTGCATTAAACAGGCTTAAGACCGCAGTAACAAACGCACTTAACGGGGGCAGTGAACCATTGCAGGCAGGTGCTCAACCTTTTAAGCCATCGCCAGGAAACTTAGGATCAAAAGGTGCTACCTATGTACCAACCAAGATGTCAATGACTATTAACCTCTTACCAATCGTAAGTAGACAAGCAGTCAGTCAAGTGTTTAGCCTTCAAGAATACGCAAATGGTAACCTAATCAAGAAAGGATTCTGGTAATGGCCAATTCCTATGCAAGTACAAGTCCATATTTCGATACTCCAATAGTTCAAAATCAATATCTTGGCGTTATGGTTGATAGACCAATACCAAAACTCATTGATGATTTAAGTTTTACCATTAACGAAACTTATAACCTGCGTCCTGATCTTTTGGCATTTGACTTATACGGTGATTCAAATCTTTGGTGGGTATTTGCACAACGTAATCCAAATCAATTGCAAGATCCTTTGTTTGATTTTACAATTGGCACAACAATTTATCTGCCTCAAGAAGCTACACTAAAATCAGTATTAGGAATCTAATATGACAACTCCGGCAGAATTAAATGCAGCCAGGCTCACCCAACAACTTGAAATAAATCGCCAAAAACTTGCAGTAAAAAGTTTGCAACAACAAGCACGTACTGGTGCGAGATGGAGCAACATTACTGATGAATGGAACAAAAGTGACGAAAGTGTAAAACTAACAAGAAAAACGTTACAAAATCTCAATGGGCAAAATGAAGGCCTAAAAAACCAACCTGGATACGTAACTACCAAATCAAAAATTACACAGAATATTGTAGAAACAAATGTTCTTTCAAGCGAACTAGGCGAAGTACGTACAACAACTCAAAAAAATGAAAACAGTTTTGAAGTAACAAATAATCTACCACGTAATAGTGCTGGGTCAATTGTAAAAAATGCATCGATTGCATCTGTTGAGGATGGAAGATTTACTACACCTATTGCTGGAAACAATTTCTTTTTTGACGATGTTGAGCAAGAAGTTAAACCTGTTATTGACAGTTTGAATAAACCTTCAAATGCAACTCAAAGCAACCTAAGAGTATTCGAAGATCAACAACTTGGAGATAACAAAGGTTCAGGATCAACTAGCACTGTAGGTGGTGCAACTCCTGTTGTAAAACTTTCGCAGACACAAAATCGAGGAGTTATAGGTCCAAATGGTGGTCCTACAATTGTACAAAGTGGCGGTGCTGGCGGTGCTGGCGGTGGCTCTTTAGCACGTGCAACTGATGATGATGCAACCACTGTAACATCTAATAGTGTTGGTACTGCTAGTCAAGTGGTTGAAGGTAGAGTCGCTGTGGCTGCTGAATTCATGAAACCAATAGTAGCAAAACCAAATAAACTGGCTGCACTGGCAAGTCAAACATACAGTATTTCAATCTATATTATGAACATGGATGAGTACAAACAGTTGTTAGCAACAGATAAAAAAACTTTACCTACTGACCAGTTGATTATACAGTCAGGCGGTGCTCCTGTTGGACAACGTAATGAGTTTTTTGACTTAGATTTTTACGTTGAAGATTTAGAAATACGTTGTGCTATAGGAACACAAGAAACACAATCACCGCACAATGTTCAAACTATGAAATTCAACATCCTTGAACCACAAGGTATAACATTTCTAAGTAGACTATCGCAGGCTTGTGCGGCACATGAAAACATTGAAAACGTAAATGTAAATTCACAAACTTTTTTGATGGTTATAAGATTCTATGGCTATGATGACCAAGGCAATTTAATAAGCAGTGATCCTGCTAGTGGTGATGAACAAACCAGCGATCCTAATGCATTGGTAGAAAAATTTGTTCCGTTCCAATTTTCAAATATAACCTATCAAATTAAAACAGAGGCCGTGGTGTACAGCGTTGAAGCCACGGTACCGCAAACCACTGTTGGATATTCAACTGCAAGAGGAACAATACCTTTTAACTTTCAACTTAGTGCCGCTGACGTACAAACACTATTCAACGGAAACACTCAGTTGGTCGATATTCAAAGACAACAGGTTGATACTGATGATGATGAGGCATTAGAAGTTGCTGAACGTACTCCACCAGCAAAGAAAGTTGGACTTACTGACAGAACAGTCACCCAGGGTTTAGCAACGGCGTTAAATCAACATCAACGTGATATTGTCGAAAAGAAAGGATACCTGATTGCAGACGAATATGTGATTGAATTAGAAGATGTTGCCGGACTTAAAGATGCTAAAATGAAAAAACAAGGTACTGTGGATAAAAAACGCACCGCATTTGAAAAAAGCAGTGATCCAAATCAAAAGCTCAATCAAAACAAACAAGCCCTGGATGTTAACAGTAGAGAATATAGTATTACTGCTGGTACACAAATAACACAATTAATTGACCAAGTGATGAAAAATAGCACCTATATTACTGCACAACAGACAGTTGCCTTTGATGAAGTAACAGGAAAGCGTATTGAAAATCCTCCCGTGAAAACTGTGCAATGGTATAAAATAACACAGACTGCTACACCAATTGGATATGACAGGAAACGTAATGATTTTGCTTACAGAATAAAATATTTTATCAGTAGATATCAAATCAATACTCCTCGTAGTCCATATTTTCCTCCAGCAATGTACAGAGGAGCACACAAAATATTCAACTATTGGTTCACTGGGCAAAACACAGAAGTAATAGATTTTCAAATTGATGTAAACAGTAACTACCTACAGTCAATTGGCAAAGACGGTTTAAATGACGAATCAACCACAGTAGTCGGAGATGCACGTTTTGCAGAAAAGAAATTTTTTGAAACGGCTCCAAACAGTAGTATGCAAGGTGGTGAAGGAGAAAGTACAAGACCTGCAGCAGAATTAGCATCAAGATTATATGATCCAGCAGACGTTGCAAAAAGTGAAATCACAATAGTAGGTGATCCTGATTTTATAACACAAAGTGAAATTTTTTACAACAATGTTACGCTTGGAAGTTTTGAAGCAGATGGTAGTGTGAATAGTAATGCAAGCGAAGTGCTTTACGAAATACGTTTTAACCGAGTAGTTGATTATGATTATGCAACAGGGCTGACTCCTGTGTTTAAAGAAAACTTATCAAAGAGTGGCATTACTGGCGAAACAAATATTGCACAAGAAAGCATAGTATTTACTGGTGTTGAAATTTTTAACTATTTCAAAAACGGACAGTTCACACAAAGGTTACACGGAGCCATTAGAACATTTGATACAGCAGTTGATAGTCCAGAACAAAAGAAAGCACAATCGAATGTTGTTGAAGAGCAACCAGGATTAGATGCATTTGGCGGCGCAGGTGAAACTGTACGGCCAACAAAAAAACCAGCGGCACCGGTAGGGTCTAGAGGTAGTGGTGAGTTTCTTGATCCTAGAGGTCGTAAACAGGCAGCACCAACTGGTGTAAATCAAGTTCCTGATTATATCTCTGGAAGTACAAGAAGCAGTGGGCCTACTCCAGTGAATAATACTGCAAGTAAAACTGTTCCCTATACAAGTGCAACAGTAAATAATGCAACAACAAGAAGAATTGCTGAATCAGGAATCAACGGCGATGTTGATTACACAGGCTCAACTATAGATACAGACACAGACAACTGGCAACCTCCGGTACAGCCTAAACCAGGAAGCAACACAATTAGTGATGACGCTGGTACCAACAGTGGGTTTAGAGGATCGTTGTTGAAAAAGAAAACGCAACGTTCCTTAGAAAGATCAAATCGTAGAGTAAAGGCTGGAGCAAAAGTAGTTGGCGGCGGTGGAGCTGGCACTAATTCAAGTGCATTTAGATAAGAGGTTATAAATGGCAAGTGAAAACTATCAAAGAAGTAGAGGCGTCCAATCTAACTATAAGCAAGATGTTGGAGGAACACCTGCTGAAAGCGGTCCGTTTATTGGAGAAGTTACAAATAATGTAGATCCAACACGCAGTGGTCGATTGCAAGTTTTTATAACACATTTAGCTGGTTCAGATAAAAACAATAAAAGTCTTTGGCGAACAGTAAGTTACCTAAGTCCTTTCTATGGAGTTACGCAACAAAGTGCACCTCAACCTACAGGCCCGGGTAGTTTTACAGGTAATAATCAAAGTTATGGATTTTGGGGAACACCACCAGACTTAGGAACAAAAGTATTGTGTTTCTTTGTAGATGGAGATCCAAGCAAAGGTTACTATATGGGTATGCCAATAGAACCTGGACTTAATCACATGCTACCAGCAATTGGAGCAAGTGACAAGTACGTAGATGATAGTAATAGTCCTCTGTTTGCAAACAAAAAAAAATTACCTGTGGTTGAGATCAATAATTCAAATCCTGCAATAAGTGAAAATCCAAGATTTTTTGAAGAAGTAAAACCAGTGCATAGTGTCCTTGCTGGACAAATGTTAGCACAAGGTGTAATAGCGGATCCACTGCTTGGACCTATAACATCAAACAGTCAACGTGAATCTCCTAGTGCATGCTTTGGTATTAGTACTCCTGGGAGGGCAGTATACTCGGGTGGATTAACAGATGCACAGTTACAACAAAAAATAAACAGTTCAACACTACAAGCAAATGAAGTTAATGTAATTGGCCGTAAAGGCGGACATAGTTTGGTAATGGATGACGGTAGTCAGGCCAACGAAGACAATTTAATTAGATTGCGTACCAGTGGCGGACATCAGATAATGATGAACGATACACCCGATGGACAAACAATACATATTATGCATGCTAATGGACAAAGTTGGGTTGAACTAGGCAAGGAAGGCACTATAGATGTCTATGCCTCAAATAGTTTAAACATAAGAAGTGCTGGTGAAATCAACATGCATGCAGATAAAAATATAAACATAAACAGTGAAACTGGCAGTATAAACATGCATGCAAAGACCTCTATGAGTTTGGAAAGTGCTGGTCTCAACCTCACAGGTACAAATAGTTTATTGGCCTATAGCAAAAGCATGATTGGATTGAAAAGCGACAGCTCAATGATGTTGAAAAGCAATACTGGAAGTTGGGGTGCTGGATCAGCACTTACACTTGAAGCAGGTTGTATCAAACTAAACAGTGGATCTGCAGGCGATGTGCCCAAGGCTCAAGAAATTCCAAAACTTAGATTGCCTGATACAAAGTTCTCACCGCAACAAGGTTGGATACCCGAACCATCTGCAATAGAAACAATTGCCACAAGAGTACCAACTCATGAACCTTATGCTGAAAGAGGCACAGGAATAAACACAACTACAAATTTGTCCAATACTAGTACGACGGTGCCTTTGGAGCCAAAAACACAAGAAGCAATCAACAAAACTGAAACTACAGAAATTAAAAAGATCGAAAAGGGCGATTATGAAAAGCAAGCCAATGCAACTAATAACGTTGGTAAAATACCGCCTGAAAAAGTAACAGGTATGTTGGCCCAATCTAGTAAACAAGTTGAGCAGAAGGCAAACGAAATATCAAACTCTAAAGGAGTAGGTAAATTTGGATTCAGTGCACCTGAACTAGAAGATGCTGGATTTTTAAAACCTGGTACCAGTGACTTCTTTTTGAAAGATGCTACCAGTGACCTCAGTACTGTTCTTAGCAGTTCAAGTGTATGGACCGGTAACCAAGGAATAAATGGTGTTAGTGATTTTCTAAACAATGAAACCATACAAGACATAACAAAAACTGATTTGTTCACCAAAGGACTTAATGGCTTGCAAAATGCAGGTGTTGTTACAGGCTTAGAAGACGAGGCTGATCTGGCTGGTTTAGTTAGTGGTGCTAGTAAGTTTGGAGTTGATGCTGTCAAAAAATGGACACAAGGTAGTGCAGTACTTGGTAAAACACTTAATGGGGCACTAAGCGGAAATATCACTGCTGGACAAATGAATGAGCTCGTCAAAGGCGGACAGTATGCAGTTAATCTTACTACACAAAAAATCAGCAGTGAAATACAAGGGTTTACCAAAGGATCATCAGGAGCAACTGGTACTGTAGTTCGTACTGAAATTGATACAGCAGTACAGTCAGTGATTGCTAGTCAAAAAGTCACTGGAATAAGCACATAAATACGTTATGACATCAGTAATCGGATATAGCACAGTTGGCAGGTTTAAAAATTATACACTAACTGATTTTGAACTCATTAAAGCTGACCTCTTGAATGCACTTAATATAAGGCAAGGCGAAATGCCTGGCAGACCTGATGTTGGTACAACAATGTGGAGTCTAATATTCGAACCACAAAATGCACAAACATCACAGGCTATAATCACTGAACTACAACGTGTTGTAGCACAAGACCCAAGAATAGAAATTTCAGATATAAATGTTTTTGCACAAGAAAATGGTTTTTTATGTGAACTTGAAGTACAAACCATTGCAGGACAGGATGCAAATACATTAACTGTATTCTTTGACAATCAACAACAACGAGCCGCATACTCAGACGTCTAGTATAAACTACGTAGTTTATTTTGTAGATAAATACTAGGTAAGGAAATACACATGGCTAAGACTACAAGACAAACTAGTATATTTGGGGTTGAGGATTGGAAGAGAATTTACCAAACTTACCGCGAAGCAGACTTTCAAAGTTATGACTTTGAAACACTACGTAAGAGCTTTATAGACTACATTCGTTTATATTACCCAGAGAGTTTTAACGACTATATTGAGTCAAGTGAATTTATAGCACTGCTTGATGTTATGGCATTTATGGGCCAAGCTGGTAGTTTTAGAAATGACCTAAACACAAGAGAGAATTTTATCGACACTGCTGAACGTAGAGACAGTGTCAATCGACTAGCAGAACTAGTAAGTTACACACCAAAGCGTAACACTGCAGCATCAGGCTTTTTAAAAGTACAAAGCATAAGCACCACAGAAGGTGTAGTTGACTTTACTGGTGTCAATTTATCAAATATCACAATCAATTGGAATGATACTACAAATGCAAATTGGTTAGAACAATTCACAGTTATAATAAATGCAGCTTTGGATAACAGTCAGCGTTTTGGACGTCCAGCAAATTCACAAACTATACTAGGTGTCCAAACAGACGAATATGCTATAAATCTACTGCAAGGATTCTTGCCAGTGATACCGTTTACAAGCACAATAAACGGAACTTCAATGGGTTTTGAAGCAGTATGTGCTACATCTCAAAACAAAACATATGTATACGAACCTTCACCTGCTCCAAATGGGGCATTTAACATATTGTATAGAAATGATAAACAAGGTTATGCTAGTGCAAACACTGGCTTTTTCTTTTTATTTAAACAAGGAAGTCTACAAGATTTAGATTTTAATTTAGGAGAAAGAATATCAAACAGGGTTGTAAATGTCAACATCGAAGGAATCAATAACGAAGATGTTTGGTTATATCAACTTAATTCTCAAGGAAATATTGAGAATGAATGGGAATATGTTGAAAACATATACTCAGGTGCAGTTGAAGAGCTTACTCCTGAGCAACGTCGGTACTTTACAATAAGTTCTAGAACAAATGATCAAATCAATTTAAACTTTGGCGATGGCGTGTTTAGTAGCATACCAGTTGGCAGTTTCAGAACTTATGTACGTGCTAGTAACGGATTAAGTTATATTATCAATCAAGATGAGATGCAAAACGTAACTATCTCGATTGGCTATGTAAGTCGTACAGGTAGGAATGAAACACTTACTTTTACATGTGCTTTGACACAACCAGTAAGCAATGCCGCTAATAGAGAAAATATTAACGATATTAAACAACGTGCTCCTGCTAGATTTTATACGCAAAACAGAATGGTAAACGGTGAAGATTACAATAATTTTCCATATACACTTTATTCAACTATAATCAAGTCCAAAGCCGTAAACAGAAGCTCAATTGGTACTAGTAGATACTTGGATCTTGTTGATATCACTGGAAAATATTCAAGTACAAATGTTTTTGCTAGTGATGGCATGATATACGAAAATACTGCTGTGCCAAGTTTTACTTTTACATTTGTTGATCAAAATGATATTACTGATGTTATTGTTAATCAAGTTGAACCTGTAATATCAAGTAGAGGAATGCAAGAGTTTTACTATCAAAACTTCACACGTCCTTCGTTAACAGTATTAAATCTAAACTGGAGCCAGAGTACCACAAGTAACAATGAAACCACTGGATTTTTTAGGTTTGTATCGAACAATGCACCTGCACCAGTTGGACCGCAGGCAAGTGACAATAAGAAATATATTGCTCAAGGCGGGCTGGTAAAATTTACTCCACCAACTGGACAATATTTTACTGCTACCAATAGGCTTGCAGTTGGATCTCCAACATTACCTGGTGATAAAATGGTGTTGTGGGCAACTGTTACTGCATTAGAACTTGATGGTACAAATTTTGGAGTTGGTAATAATGCTGATGGCACAGGTCCTGTAACACTTAATAATTTTATTCCAACTAATGCAATTCCAACAGAGGTTATTCCAAACTTTATTACAGATTTACCAACCGCAATCGAAACCACAATGCGTGAAAACATTGAATTGTATCGAGATTTTGGATTAGGATATAATAATTTAACCGGAACTTGGTATGTAATCACAACCACAAACTTAAATCCAGCCATTACTTTTAGTCTTACAAATGCACAAAACACTTCAGGTACAGGTTTAGACAATAGTTGGTTGGTTGCTTTTGAAACTGATGGAGTAACTTACACAGTAAGTTCACGTAGTTTACAGAGATTTTGGGCTAGTGTTTTAGAAACACGGTTTTTCTATGATGGTACACAAAAAGTTTATGATCCAAAGACAGGCACAGTGATAAATGATTTTATTAATGTCTTAAAAACGAACAACTTACCCGATAGCAGTGCAACACTTAACAGTGATGAAGTTTTAGACATTATTGACCAGCCTGTAGAAGCAGATGGTTTTGTAGATGACTTTAGAGTCAGAATATCATACAAAGATTCTGACAATGACGGTATACCAGACAATCCAGATTATTTTCAAACACTTGTTGCTCCAACTGTCAACCCGAACAACAAGAGAATCTATTTGCAACAGACAATTGACTTTGATAACTTAGAAAGATATTTGCCATTAGCAGAAGGTGTGGTAATTGGTTCTTTTGCAACAAAATCTGCAATTGAACTTGTGAAAAGCGAGTATGCAGACAAGCAAGTGTTTTATGCATATACAGACGAAAAGTTCTATCAACTGACAGTTGACTATGAAGGAACAAGAACTATAGTACTAGTAACTGGATACCAAACATATACAGGAAGGCAGGGATTGTATTTTCAGTATCGCCACAATGCTCCGTTGAGTAGACGTATTGATCCAGGCACAACAAATATCATTGATTTGTATCTAGTAACACAATCATATTATATTGCTTATCAAAATTACATACGCGACAGTACAGGAACTGTAACTGAACCAACAAAACCTACAATCGACGAACTAACAACTAGTTATAGTACACTTGATCAATACAAGATGATCAGTGATAATATTATTTTAAATAGTGTAACTTTTAAACCGTTGTTTGGAACAAAAGCATCAGTTGAACTACAAGCCACTATCAAGTGTGTAAAAAATACATCAAGTACTGCCAGTGTTAGTGAAATTAAAAGTCAAGTTGTTAGTGCAATGAACACTTATTTTACTATAGAGAACTGGGATTTTGGTGATACGTTTTTCTTTAGTGAGCTAAGTGCATATTTACATGACAGATTAGGAAGTATTATTAGTTCGGTGGTATTAGTACCAACTGATCCTCTTAAATCGTTTGGTGATTTATATGAAATACGCTCACAAGCAAATGAGATATTTGTTAATGCAGCCACAGTTAACGATGTACAGGTAATTGATGCACTTACTGGTACGCAGTTGCGAACTGCACCAAATAGCGGAGTAGTCTAATATGGCTAAGCGTATACGCTCAGAAGATTTTTTACCTGAAATTTTTCAAACACCTGCAAACAAGCAGTTGTTGCGTAGTACTCTTGATCAACTCACACAAAACCCAAAACTCAAACCAACTGAAGGTTATATAGGACGTAAAATAGGTCCTGGAGTTACTGCCAGTGATAGCTACGTACTTGAACCAACACAAACACGCACCAACTATCAACTTGAACCAGGCGTTGTGCAAACAAACGACAATGGCACAGAAATTAAAAATACCATTACCTATCCTGGCATAATTGATAGTTTAGCACTCCAAGGTTCTAATACCACACGTGACGATAGATTGTTTGACAGTGAATACTATAGTTTTGATCCAATGGTTGATTTTGACAAGTATGTAAATTTTGGTCAGTACTATTGGGTAGCGGCTGGTCCAGATAGCGTTAGTGTTTTTGCAAACGCTATTCCTATACGAGCAAGTTATGATGTAAAATATGAAAACACAGGTTATACATTCTCAGGTTACTCAGGAACATTGCCAACTATTTCATTAGCTAGACAAGGTGAGTATAATTTCAACGTAAGCGACACAGGACGTAACTTTTGGATCCAATCGCAACCTGGTACATCAGGCGTGTTATCACAACAACCAAATCAAAGTTCAAGAGATGTACTTGGTGTAACAAACAACGGCGACGATTTTGGCACAGTGACATTTAACGTTCCAAGTAATACTGCACAAAATTTTTATTTTACTCTAACCGACATAGGTGCAACTGATTTAGTTGCTAGTACCCTTAACTTTAACCAAATCAATAATCAGTATGTTGATGTATTTTTAGCCGCAAATGGCGGAATAGATGGAATTACAGATCTACAAAATCGCACACTTATTTTTGTAGGAGGACAATCTGATGGGTGGGCAGATGAAGAGCCATTTGATAGTCAAGGATTTGATAATACGGTGTTCTCGGACACTGACCCAATTGATGGCAACGCAAATAGACTTGTACAATGGAGAATAAATTACAACTATGCAGATCCTGAGCGTCCTTTTATGGAACTTACAAAAGTACAAAGTATTGCTAACCTAAGTAAAACTGTAATTGAATATGGTACAAGTAATGCTGGAAAAACATGGTACAAGAATGCAGATGGTGTATTTGAATTACAACCATTGATTACTGCAAACCTTGATATACTTTACTATCAAGATGCTAGTGACGAACTAAACTTTGGTGTAATTAGATTAGTTGACCAAGAAAATTTATCAGATTTAAATGTTGATGAAGATATTGTTGGAAAAGCAACATATACATCTCCTAATGGAGTGGTTTTTACTAACGGTCTGAAAGTAGAATTTACTGGAGCTATCGTACCAAACTCATACGAAGGTAAAGAATACTACGTAGAAGGAGTTGGCTCTGCAATAGAGCTTTTACCAGTTACTGACTTTGTAACACCAGAAACCTATACAGTAAGTGCAACAACTCCATTTGATAGTTTAGCTTACGACGTCGGCGGATATGACGCAACTGCAAATGCGCCGACTCAACAAGATTACATGACAATAAATCGAGCAAGCATTGATAAAAATGCTTGGAGTCGAAGCAATAGATGGTTCCATATTGATGTGTTAAGATCAACTGCAACCTATAATAATGTAACGCTAGTAATCGACAATAATGCAAGAGCAAAACGTCCAATACTTGAATTTAGAAAAAACCTTAAACTAATCAACGGCGGAACTGAAGGTATAACTCCTGTTGATATAATTGACTTCAGTCAGGAAAATGCCTTTCAAAATGTCAATGGCAGTATAGGATACAGTGTTGACGGCTATACATTAATAGCAGGGTCAAGAATAATATTTGCAAATGACAATGACCCACAGGTGAAGAATAAAATTTATACTGTGAGCTTTGTTGATTTAAAGGATGGTAGTGCACCAACTATTGATTTACAAGCCGCTAGTTTGACATCACCTGAGGTGCCAATTAACAGCAATCTAGTTGTATTGAGCGGTATTACCGAGCAGGGAAAAAGTTATTATTTTAACGGTACGTCGTGGATAAAAGGTCAGCAGAAAACTGATACTAACCAGGCTCCGTTGTTTGATGTCTTTGATCCCAATGGGTACAGCTACAGCGATACTAGTGTATATCCAAGTACCACATTTCAGGGAACCAAAATATTCAGTTACGCAGTTGGAACAGGTACTACGGATACAATTATTGATCAACCATTGAAATATAGTTCTATTAACAATGTTGGCGATATAGTATTTGATAACAATTTGTATACGGATACATTTACCTATGTAGTAAATGCTAGTAGTTCGACTCAAAAGATTGACACAGGTCTAATAAGACAGTATAACACAAGAACAACGTTTAATAAATTGCTGGGCTGGCAAACACACTTTAACACAAGTGTCCAACGACAAAGTTTCACATTTGATTATACTGGATTACCATTGGTATTAGATATACCCGTTATAACAGATACGTCGCAGGTTCCAGTAAAGGTTTTTGTTGATGGACAATTTGTACTGCCAGATACCTACACATATACTACTAATGCAGATAATGTAACAGAGATTACATTCAATCCAAATGTTACTGGTGAACCAAATACTGATCCACCAGTTGGAACAGTCGTTGAAGCTCAAGTTCTTAGTAACAGTGCCAGCACAATTGGTTTTTATACTGTTCCTTCTAACCTTGAATCCAATCCTATGAATAAAAACAGTGAAGGATTCACTCTAGGAACAATAAGAACACACTACGAAACTATCTGTCAAAATCTAGAAGATTTTACTGGTAAGATACACGGAGCAAATAATTTACGTGATCTTGGAAATGTTGTACCCTACGGTCAGCTAATACTACAACAAAGTTCTCCTCTTACAATGATGACTCCATTCATCAACGGTCGAGATACAGAGTTCTTTCGTGCATTAGAATTCAACAGTGCAGAATATGGAAAAACTAAAAATAAAATTCTTGATTTTGTAGCAAACAACGATTGGTCAGGAAAGTCAACTGCATATATTCTTGACACCACACTTACTACAATAAATGCAGGTAAAGATGCAAATGCACCTTTTTACTGGACTGATTCTGTACCTTGTGGTAATGTATTTGAAACAACCACATACACTTTTAGTGCAATATCAACATATACATTTGATACTTTGTATAGCTATGACTTCACAACTGCAAATTATAACGGTATTTTAGTATACCTTACTCCAAAAGCAACTGGAAAGCAAACACAATTAATAGGAGACGGCGAAGAATACACAGTTGCAACAGATGGACCAAGAATTACAATCAACAGCAGTACCGTTACTCTAGAAATTGGTGATATAATTACCATTAGAGAATATACTGCCACATATGGAAGTTATGTTCCTGCAACTCCTAGTATGCTTGGACTATATCCAGTATATCTGCCACAATCCTTTGTAGACAACACCTATGTAACTCCTACTACTGTGATTCAAGGTCATGATGGAAGTTTAACCGTTGCATGGGAAACAGGTGATTATAGAAATGACGTCCTACTAGAACTAGAAAAACGCATATACAACAATATAAAAATTAATTCTGCTGAAAAATACGACCCACCATTGAGAGCAAGTGATGTTATTCCAGGACAATTTAGAACAACTGACTACACGCTAACAGAAGTTAATAATATCCTTAATGTAAGTTTTCTTGCCTGGGTTGGTGCAAACAGAGTAAATTACAAGGACCAATCATATGATGCTGATAATCAGTTTACTTGGAACTACTCTAATAGCTCAAATCGTCTCGATAATGATCCACTGTTAGGATTCTGGAGAGGCATATATTTTGATCTCTATGACACTGATAGCCCACATACACGTCCTTGGGAAATGGTAGGACTTAGTGTACGACCAAGTTGGTGGAATACTAAATATGGCCCAGCTCCATATACATCAGGAAACCTTGTGTTGTGGAACGACATGGCCAAAGGTATTATTGCGTACCCAACAGGCGATGTTGTAGTTAAAGAATTTGTACGTCCACAATTGCTCGACTGCTTACCAACTGATAGCCAAGGAAACCTTGTAAGTCCAATGCAAAGTATAGTTGGAAGCTATGATCAAAGTAGTTTTGTTAAAAGTTGGGTAGCAGGAGATTTTGGACCAACACAAACTGCTTGGAGAAGAAGCAGTTACTATCCTTTTGCAATTCAAAGATTACTTGCATTATGTGAACCAGCAAAATATTTTAGCTTATTTGCAGACAGAGATCTATACAAATACAACACTGAATTCAATCAGTACTTGTATAACAATAGATTTAGAATTGATCCAGCACAGGTTTCAGTATACGGTAATGGAATAATCAAAAATAGTTACATCAACTTTGTAGTTGATTATAACAGAGTCACTGGTACTGATAGCACAGTTTTAGTTACTGATAAACTTGCGAATCTTAATGTTAGATTGTGCTATAGAATGGCATCATTTAGTGATAAGAGTTATTTAAAAATATTTGCAGAAAAATCATCACCAAACAGTTTAAACAGTAGTTTGCTACTGCCCGATGAAAGCTTCAACTTGTACCTATATCAAAATCCAAGTTTTAGTGAAATCCAATACAGTGCAGTAACAGTACAAAGGACAACAAACGGATACTCAGTAAATGGATATAGTACTACGAAACCATATTTTGAGATACTGCAAAGTGTTCCAACTGGTAAGTTTACCAGTATCGATGTTAACGGTCAGCAAAGTAGAATTAATAATACCTATACAAATAATGTCGTACAAGTACCTTATGGTTATGTGTTTACAAGTACTAATTCAGTTGTTGATTTTCTCACAAGTTATGGAGCATACCTTGATAAACAAGGACTAACATTTGACAGTCAAGTAAACGAAACAATAGTTGACTGGACACAAATGGCAAGAGAGTTTTTGTATTGGGTTGGTCAGAGTTGGACAGTTGGTAGTCTTATAAACTTGAATCCTGGTGCTGATATACTCAAGCTAAAGCAGAATTTTGCAGTTGTTGAAAGTTTAAAAAACGAAAATATAAATGACATAATGCTTGATCAAAACTTTGAACCTTTGTTTGGAAAAGACTATGCAGTTGAAAGATTAGACAACGAATTAAAACTAATTGGTTTGAACAATCAAACATTCAGTTTTCTAAATGCTAGATTTACAAGTTACGAGCACATAATTGTTTTTGACAACACAACTATTTTTAATGACCTAATTTATAACCCTATTACTGGTGCTAGACAAAACAGGTTGTTACTGAATGGAAATACTGTTTATGAATGGAACGGCACTTTAGATGCACAAGGTTTTATTTTAAATCAAGACAATATCAAGGAATGGGTGCCAAATCAACCATATACAAAAGGTCAAATTGTTTTATACAAAGAAGCATATTGGAGTGCTACAAGACTGTTACCACCAAATCCAGAGTTTGTTTTTGCTGATTGGATAAAAAGTGACTTTGATAGAATACAAACTGGCTTACTACCAAATATTGCAACCAAAGCAGATGCTCAAAGAGAAAACTATGATATACATACTGCAAATTTAGAAAGTGATTCAACGTTACTTGGTTTAGGATTAATTGGGTTTCGTCCGAGACAATATATGCAGAACTTGAACCTTGATGATATTTCTCAAGCAGGTTTGTACTCACAATTTTTAGGAACAAAAGGTACTATTCGTGCTGCTGAACAACTAAAAAGTGCAAACCTTGGCAAAGAAGAAGCTGAGTATGAAATTAAAGAAAATTGGGCAATACAACGTGGTATCTATGGTGCTAATGCAAATAGAAGTTACTTTGAACTTAGGTTAGATGAAAGCAAATTACTTGCTAATCCAAGTACAGTAGCAGTTGTTGACCCTGGAGACATAACTACTGCTAATCAAGAAATACTGATCAATAATATTTGGAAACAAAGTTATAAGATTACTAATAAAAATATATTACCCACTGTAGCAACTATTCCTGAGGATAGAGCATTACCAAGTGCAGGTTATGTAAATTATGATGATGTAGATATTAAAGTTTTTGACTTTGATGATTTAACCAATGTTGTAGCTAACTTAGATAAGATTGCAATAGGTACAAATGTTTGGGTTGCAAAAGCTAACTCATTTGATTGGAACATTTATCGAAATAATCTATTGAATGCCTCTTTGGAAATTGTAGTTGACAACTTAAATGACACATGTACTCTTACATTCAATACCAATCACAATTTGTCTGTTGGTAAAAGATTTGTAATTAAATATTTTGACGATGATGTTGATGGCGCATATATTGTAAACAGTATACCATCACTGAAAACCATTGTGATTTCTTTGAGCCTACCTGGTGACATAACTTCACTCACAGGAGATGGTTTAGTTCTTACTCTTGAGAGTGTTCGTGTTGCACAAACAAGTGATGTAGCAGATCTAAGTTTTGTAAACAATATTGTAACGGGCAATCAAGTTTGGGTTGACAATTTTGGCGACGATAAATGGGCAGTGTTACAAAAAATTAATCCTTTTGGAACATCTACTGAACTAGACGCAGATGCTCCTATAATCAATGACCTCTACGGAACAACTGTTGAGCAGGGATTGGTTGGACAAGGGTTAGCTATTGGTGCACCGGGTTATGGTAGCGGAACTGGTGCAATTTACTGTCTTAACAAATCTGATACAAATACATACAAGCAAGTTGCCATAATGACACCTGGAGCTACTGGATTTTCAGGAGTTGGCACAAGTTTAAGCGTTGGTAATAATGAGCGTATAGTTACAGGTGCTCCTGCTAGTGATAGTAATAAAGGTTATGCACTTGGCTTAAGACGTAATTCTTCAAATGGTACCTACACACAAACACAATTGTTCAACACAGGAACCAACAATGTTGATAATTTTGGACAGAGTGTTGCAGTAAGCGATGATGAACGTTGGTTGTACATTAGTGCTCCAACTGCAACTGCAAGTAGCAACTATGTGTACGCTTATCAGCAAATTGGTGTACAAGATCAAACAATAGAATACACCGCAAACGGTACAACCACTGATTTTATTATCACAGGTACTATTGTTGTAAGTTCTGTGAATTCAACTGCTGAAACACAAATTGGAGTTACTCGTAATAATGTATCGCAAACAGTTACAACTGAGTATACGGTAGAAACTGTTGGTGGCAATCAAGTTGTAAGATTTGTAACTGCTCCAAATGAAAATGATGAAATTAGAATAACTAGAAAACAAAGTGTTACCTATCTACCTAGTGTTCTTACCACAACTTTTTCAACTGCTACAGTGTTTAGCGTAACAGACATTTACAGTTTTGCAGTGTATTATAATGGTGAATTATTACGTCCAATACATGATTACACATTTGCCGCAAACACAGTTACTTTGTTGTCCGGGATAAGCTCCGGAGCTCTTTTAATAAGTGCTAAAACATATTGGGATTTTGTAGCAAACATAAACATTTCAGGAAGTGTTGGCGATTTAATCGGACAAAGTATCTCCACAACCACAGATGGTAGACAACTTATAATTGGTGCACCAGGATCAGATGTTACTGTGGGCTCGACTACAACTACCGACGCTGGTAAAGTTTATATCTATGATAGAAGTGTACAACGGTTTCAAGTTACTACTGCATCAACAACAACACAAAATTTTACAACAACAGATACTCCAGTAGGCACACCAGTTGTAACTGTAAATGGAACATACTTGATTCCTACTGCACAAAATAACAATTCACAATTCAGTCACTCAGGAACTACAATAACAATTGGTACTGCAACCAACCCCTACACACTGAATGTTGGCGACATTATTGAAGTTGAAACAAACACATTTAGATTGGTACAAACAATTAATTCACCAACACCTGGCGAAGAGTATAATTTTGGACAAGTGGTAGATATGTGTTCAACCAATTGTAGTTTGTACATTGCAGAGCCAAATGATAGCACTATTACAGTTCAAGGCGGTAGTGTTGATAGATGGATTAATCAAAGCAGATTGTTTGGCACAATCACAGGAACTGAAACAAATCCCGTGCTTACTGCTACAGACAGTATAAGAATTAACAATTATTATGTCACACTCACTGGTACAACAGTTGCAAGTTTGGTTACGGATATAACAAATGCAGATATACCAAATGTTTCAGCTAGTGAAGTAAATGGTGCGTTACAAATAAATCTCACTAACATACAAGCAGGTGAAGAATTTATTAAATTACAAGTAGCACCAGGTAATGGAACTGCATTTGCAGATCTTGGTCTTGCTCAAATGGTGTTTGCACAGACTATTGTATCACCTGTAAAACAAAATTACGGTCACTTTGGTGAAAGTGTTAAGATCGATAGCACCGCAACTACTCTGGTAGTCGGTGCACCAGATGCTACTGCCAACCTTCCAACAACATTTGACAATAACACCACGTACTTTGACAGCAAAAGTACAAACGTTATTGATTCGTTATCAGAATCAGGAGTTGTCTACACCTATAACTTCCTAAACGCTGCAAACGCAAGTGCAACCAACCCAGGCAAATTTGTTTTTGGGCAACAATTGTATGACACCAGTATGGTTAGTTTTGACAAGTTTGGCAGTGCGGTTGATTACTATGACGGTGTTCTTCTAGTTGGTGCTCCTAACGATGATTTAGATGACAGTTCGGGCAATTATGGCAGAGTAACTCAGTTTGTAAATGCCAATAAAGAATCTGCTTGGAAAGTTGTGTATAGCCAACAACCAATTGTTAACAGTGCATTATTGAATAGTGTTTTTACTTACAGCAAAGTCACAAATGAAGTTGATACCTATCTTGACTTTATTGATCCATTACAAGGCAAAATACTTGGTTCAGCAAGTGCAAATATAAACTACACTGGCGGAATTGATCCTGCTGCTTACAACACAGGCACAGTTAACAACTTTGGTTCACAGTGGAGAGATGAACACCTAGGAGAATTTTGGTGGGATTTAAGCACAGTAAGATTTATTGATTATCATCAAGACAACATAGAATATAAAGCAAGAAGATGGGGACAATTATTTCCAGGATCTACAGTAGACATTTATCAATGGACAAAAAATTCAGTAGCTCCTGCTGATTATTCAGGCCCAGGCACAGTATACACAACTGAAAGTTATGTTGTTACAAGTAATTTAGATAGTGCAGGTACTTTTGTTACCAATTATTACTACTGGGTAAAAGGTTTAACTGCTATTCCGGCAAACAAGACACTGAGTTCAAATTCTATAACACAATACATTGCTGATCCAAGATCAAGTGGAGTATCTTATAGTGCTGCACTTAGCCCAAGCACCATTGGTTTATATAATGTTCGTTCACAATTGGTTGCAAAAGATACTATACTACATGTAGAATTTGATAAACTTGAAAATACTGATGCTGTTCATAGCGAATATGATCTAATTACTACAAAGGATGCAAACAGTTTTCTTGGTACTGGACTTTACAGAAAGTTTTTAGACAGTTACTGTGGCATCGATACGCTTGGAAATATTGTGCCAGACCCAACACTTTCTATTGCCGACAGATATGGTGTTGCTTTTAGACCAAGACAAAGTTTCTTTATAGACAGATTTCTTGCACTTGAAAATTACATGGTCCGTGCAAACAGAATAATGAAACAGTATCCTATTTCAGAGTCTAAGAGTTTTAGGTTACTGAATAGTGAAGATCCAGAACCCACAAGCGTTAGTGGTTTATGGGATAAAAAACTCGCAACTTACGCTGAACTTACCTACCAAGATCTTAGACAGGTTCCAATTGGTTACAACTACCTAGTGCAGAGTGATAGTACACAAGAAGGCATGTGGACAATCTATACTGTGATTGCTGGTCCAAGTTTACAATTGGCAAGAGTGCAAAATTATGATACCAAGTTGTACTGGAGTTATGTAGACTGGAATGGAACAAATGCCGACGGGACCACCTATAGTGCGGCAAATGCCAGTGCATACGAAGTCGCAGTCTACAGTAACCTACTAGCCCTTGAAAATGTAAGCGACGGCCAATGGGCAACTGTACTAGCAAATAGCTTTGGTAAGCGTGAAGTATATCAATATAGCACAACAACCAGTGAATGGACCAGAGTTTTCTTAGAAGATGGAACAATTGCAGTTGATAAAACTATTTGGGATTATTCAGTTGGAAACTTTGGTTTTTCAGTTGAGGCCTTTGATGCACAACGTTTTGCACAAGCACCAGACGTTGAAACCAGACAAATTCTTAAAGCACTTAATGAAGAAATATTTACAAATGAACTAAAAATATTCCGTAATGAATTGTTAATATTGACATTTGAATACATAATGTCAGAACAATCTGCTCCAGACTGGCTTATCAAAACTTCATTGATTGATGTAAATCATAAAATTAGAGATCTCAAAGAGTATCCAATATTTAGAAGAGACAACCAAGACTTTGTAAGTCAATATATTGAAGAAGTAAAACCATATCATGTACAGGTCAGAGAATTTAATTTACGCTATGAAGGCGAAGATACCTATAACGGAAGCGTTACTGACTTTGATCTTCCTGCATACTATGATGCAACTCTTAATCAATTTGTTTCGCCTATACTTGACGATAGCCAGTTTCCAAAAAGTTTAAGTGCAGTTCCTAGTACTTCGAGTGTCTGGACAACCTTTCCGTGGAGCCAATGGTATAATAACTACAAGTTACAAGTAAAAAGTGTCACAGTAATCAATGGTGGTTCAGGTTATACTCTAGCACCTGAAGTGGTTGTTACTGGCGATGCAACAACTCAAGCAACAATGACTGCCACTGTTAACACTGCTGGTGTTGTTACAAGGATTAACGTAATTACTCCAGGAAGTGGTTATACAACTACTCCAACTGTTACTATATCAGGCGGTAATGGAACAGGAGCAACTGCGGTTGTTGTTTTAGAACCACAACAGGTGCGTGACTTTACAACAACAATAAAATACGATAGAATTACATACACAAGTACTGTAAAAGATTGGACTGCAAATACTGCATTTATTGCGGGCGAGCTAGTAAGATATCCGGTACCAACTGTTGGTGTTGTAAATGTAAGTTTACCAGAAGTATATAGTGTTACTGCAAATTTCACAAGTGGTACAACATTTGATCCAGATAATTATACAAAAGTAGATCAATCAACTCTTGATGGTGCAGATAGAACAATTGGTTTGTACACACCAGAACCAAATGAACCTGGTCGTGAACTTGCACAAGTTATGACAGGCATTGATTATCCTGGTGTACAAGTTGATGCACCAGACTTCGATGAAAACACAGGTTATGATATTGGAAACTTTGATATCACACCTTATGATAATATTGACTTTGGTCCAGAGGGGTTGCCTACATATGATCCTGCAATATTAGATGTTATCTACGAAAGTTCTTTTACAGATACCTACTTAGGAACAAGAGCAACAGATATAAATGTTGATGGCGGTGCGTTTGTTGACACATACAGTTCGCATGCTCCAGAAGAATTGTTACCTGGGAGTGAATTTGATACACTTGATCTTAAAGTTTTTACTCGTCCAGGCAGTGACTGGAGCAGTGATGGTCATGGATTTGATATTGCAACAACTAATGTTACTTTTAATGGATCTGGCACAACAGTCGACTTTTCAAGTCAAATGCTACATCCAGTAGGCATAAAAGTAATTGATCTAAGTAGCGGACAAGGTATTGGAACTACAGATTATTCTGTTAACTGGGTATCAAAAACTGTGTCACTTGGTGCAAGTATACCAAGTTCTATTGGAGACATAATATCAGTTAAGGTTTTTGGTCTAGGTGGAGGTTCACAGTTATACAAAGAAAGTATCATAGGCACTGATGTTGTAGCAAACACTTCTACTATACCTGTGGTGTTCAGTCAAATTGAAGAGCTAGTAATTTTTGTAAATGGTACAATTATTACAGATTACACTTTTGCCGCAAGTGGTAGTTTTGCAACTGCAATTACTTTTACAAGTTCCTATGGTGCCAGTGATTGGATTACATTCATAGCTCTCGGAGCAACAACACCAACACAGTATTCATGGAGTACGCCTCAAGTACAATATATTACATACGATGGTTCAAGTTTACTTGACAATCTAACAAACAGTATAGAGGGCACAAATCCTGCTAACTTAATAGTAGAACGTGAAGGGCTTAGGTTACGTCCGTCAGAAGGAATAGAATACACTGCTGATGGTTCAAGTGCTGGTCCATATTATATAAGCACTACAGGAAAAACAAATCAAGCTCTGATTGCAGATAATGATATACTTGTATACGTAGATGGCGTAAAAAAGAATCTAGCAGTAGATTGGAATCTAAGCACATGGGATGGATCCAGTGATAGATATGTAGAATTTACATCAGGAAGTTTGCCAGAAGCAAACCAAAATATCAAGATCTTTACAACCACAGACGCCGATTATGTGTTGCTCGGTGACCAGATTGACCTACGTGTAAGTGCAATTGCTAATGCTCAGTTTGCAGTTACAACTTTCAATGACACAATGCAACAGAACATTATAACCAAAGTGTTTGTTGGTCCAACCACAAGTGGTGTAACAACATCGGTTGCATACGATGAGGATGCTTATGATGAGAGCACTTTTGATGAGACAGTTGGTGTTACTGTGGACACAAATATTTTTAATCTTGGAAGAATTGTAACCAGTCCAGAGAGATTGATTGTAACACTTAATGGTCAGTTTATTAGTCAATCAGAGTTTACCCTTTCAGAAGGAGGTGTCACTACTACTCTAACACTAGATCGACCAATTATAAGCAATGTTGATGTAGTAGTTGCAACTATTTTTACAAATACAGTAGTTCCAAATAGCCTTAATTTTAGAATTTTCCAAGACATGTTAGGCAACCAAAAGCTATTGAGAATGAACACTAAAAACACAACTCAACTTGCACAGGATCTTGCAATAACTGATGATACAATTTACATTAAAGATGCAACAAAATTAAGCGAACCAAATCTCGAAGCTAATATATTTGGACAACTCATAGTTGGCGGAGAGCGTATTACCTATAGAATAAGAAATACTAGCAACAATACTGTAAGTGATCTCAGAAGAGGAACTTCAGGTACTGGTGTGTATGCACATAGTTCGGGTGCTAGTGTAAGTGATGTTGGACCAGGTGAGCAGTTACCAGCAACCTATCAACAAAAAACAACCACAGACAAAACCAACGAGGGAGACGGCTCAACAAAAGTTTTTACAACATCGATTGTCATTCCTACACTTGTAGATAGCACTGAATTGTCTGATGCAATCACAGTAACAGTTGCAGGCACTGTGCTAGTGCCAGAAACTGATTATACAGTAACACAAGTAAACACGACAACCACTGAAGTAACTTTAACTACTGCACCAGCAGACGGAGTAGAAGTTTGGTTTAGTCAGGTTACTGCTAACGTAATGTATGCACAAGGCGCTGGTACTGCAAGTAACGGTATACCTTTGCAAGATCAAAAAACACCAGCAGTAGAATTCTTAAAGAGTTAAAACCCTGGTTAATAGATAAGGTAAATACAGTATGGAACAAAAGACAGACAACGAGGCCATAGTGGACCAAGA
>Ga0115566_10000651_pt1 | contig 29861 bp, 26 predicted proteins | sample COGITO_mtgs_1204_3_FD_87173 | JGI IMG/M metagenome (GOLD analysis project Ga0115566, IMG submission 87173) | Pelagic marine microbial communities from North Sea - COGITO_mtgs_120405 | ecosystem: Environmental > Aquatic > Marine > Epipelagic | place: Germany:Helgoland, sampling site Kabeltonne...
ATGGCGCTCAGGGCCATCGAGGCAAAGCTGGAAGGAAACGAAGCGAGGGTGGAGAGCCTTTGCACGATGATGGACATTCATCCCTGGCAGTCAGAAGCCAAAGATGCCCTTGTTCAATTGCTACGCCTTCCCGTGAGACCAATGAGGGAATACCACCTCCTTTTCGGGATGCTTGAGGAAGAGATGCGAGAATATCGCTGAGTTCGCCCCCAAGACCTGATAATCGTGCGAAATAACATCCTTCTTTGGGGTTTGTAAAGTACCTCCCAGGAACGATGTCTTCTCCTACCAAAAGAGTGCCTGTGCGGAAAGACTCTTTGGGAGGTTCAGCTTCAAAGGCAGACGGTTCGCTACCACTCCACAACAACCATAGCACCATACACGGCTATCCAAACAGTGATGATGGCGAAAACGAGCGCCTGAAGCATCTCCACAAACGAATCGCGTTGTTGAATTCGTTGGATGACAACCATTGTCATGAGGATTCCGAGGCCGGCAGCCGCTATCACTCGAAGGGGAGGGAATAAAAACCCGGCAGCAAGACCCACCGCGCCTGATATCTCTAGCACACCTGTGAGTACGCGAAAACGAGACAATCCGAAACGTTCGAACTCCAACCTCATGGCATCAGACCACAGGCAAGCTGCTCCGTAATAAAGAAACAGAAGACTGGTAAAAACGCTGATTACGTGGTATAGTAGAATCATAGTGGGTCAACCTCGCAAAAGGGCATCCGTTTCACCCATACTAACAGTTCACAAGTCAAGACTAACCATGCCTGATTTCTCCATAACTGCCGTTCTTCAACTCATTGTCGCTGTTGGCCTCTTAAATGTTTGGCTCATCCGGTCAAAGTCAGCCACCTCTTATCGTGGTGGACAGGCCAAATCACTGAAGGAAGAATTCGATGCTTACGGATTGCCATCGGTCGCTTTTTTTATTGTAGGAGCCTTGAAAATTGGCGCCGCTGTTGCGCTCATTGTTGGCTTTTGGATGCCAGAGCTAATCCAGCCATCAGCCACTATTGTAGCTGTTCTCATGGTAGGAGCCTTCGTCATGCATGTGAAAGTAGGTGATCCGATTGTGAAATCGGTCCCGGCCTTACTCATGCTTGCCATGTCAGCCGGTATTCTCTGGTTATAACTCCAGAGCGGCTTCTGCGAAGAAAAATGCTGGCCTGTTTTGGTCCCCGATTCGATGTGGAATTCAGTGCGGGAGACTTGTATATCTCTGTTTCCCAACATGGCAAGTCAAGCGGACGCTGGCCGTAGGCGCGTCCTGGTTCAGCGAGTCCCCTCGGTGCTGGACACCTCTCGGCCGCTCTAGACAATATCGTTATGAACACACTTCCTCGTGCTCTCCTTTTCTTGCTTCTTGCCGTCGCTTTCCTCCTGCCGCAAAAGACGTTTGCTCAATCCGAGGAGGAAGCCGTTCTGGCGGTAGCCCAAAAAGTTTTCGATGGCATCAACACCAAGAATGCGGACCTTATTCGGACGAACATGACGCCCGAGGCTATTCTCTACGCGACGGTCAACGGAGTAGCACGCCATTCAAGTCTTGAAGATTTTACATCTCAAGTTGCCGGCGCCAGCGATGCATTTCACGAACGAATGTTTGAGTCCACAGTCCACATTCAGGATGGAATCGCTATGATATGGGCTGATTACGACTTCCACGTAAACGGCACGTTCAGCCACTGCGGCGTGGACACGTTTTCACTCGTCAAAACACCAGAAGGCTGGAAAGTGGCCTCGTTGATCTACACCGTGCAACAAGAAGGGTGCGTATCACGCCCACCGATCCCGACCAGCCCAGGTAACTGAGCGCCGCCGAGGAGCCAGTGTCATTCGAAGGGCATCGACAACGAATAAACATCTCCGTTCAAACGACTTTCGACGTGTGAAAAGGCGCGGTGAACCAGCGTCATCATAGCTTTGTTTTCGATGAGGACATCAGCCGTAAAGCCCGTGATACGGTTCTTCTTCGCTGCTGCTATCATCGACCCAAACAGCGCTGCCGCAATTCCTTGCCGCTGGTGGTCCCGTGAAACCAGTATGGCGATTTCAGCCATGTTTGTATGCTGATTCACGATATAACGGCCCACTCCGATAATCCTTGCATCCTCCCCTTGTCCGACACAGGCGACCATCGCCAAGTCATTTTTATAGTCGACTTGGGTGACCGATTGCAATTCCTTACGGGGGTCCGACTTGATGGTGGTGAAGAAGCGCTCGTAAATCGAGTTTTCAGGAGCAGAATAGTATAATTCGCGCATCTGCCCTTCGTCTGTTACTCTGCTGGGGCGCAACGAGATACGGATTCCTTTCGGGGTTTCATAGGACTCTTCCAACTCAAGTGGATAGCCGGTGTCGGAAAAGGACCTGTCTAGATGGTCAACGTGAACCAGGCGCCGTGCCTTAGCCTCTGCCATCAGCCATGGCCTGAATTTCGGATGCGCAATCTGGATCAAGGCGAGAGCCCGTTCGCGGACGGTTTTTCCGTAGAGGTACGCCGTGCCGTACTCTGTGACAACGTATTGAACATCGCCGCGCGTTGTTACGACGCCCGCGCCTTCATTGAGATGTGGTACGATGCGAGAAACCGTTCCTTTTGCTGCCGTGGATGGAAGTGCGATGATTGCTTTACCTTCGTTTGCCCGCCTGGCGCCGCGCACAAAGTCTAGTTGCCCGCCAAAGCCGGAAAAGAAGCGGTCACCCAGAGAATCCGAACAGACCTGCCCAGTAATGTCTACTTCAATCGCCGAATTGATCGATGTCATGCGGTTGTTCTGCGCGATGATAAACGGATCGTTCGTGTATTCGGAAGGACGAAACTCAATCAGTGGGTTGTTGTCGATGAAGTCGTAGAGCTCACGCGACCCCATCGCAAAACTGGATACGATCTTGCCGGGATGAAGTGTCTTGCGCGAATTGTTTACCACGCCAGACTTAATCAACGGGATAATTCCATCGGAGAACATTTCAGTGTGAACACCGAGATCTTTGTGATCCGTCAGAAAGTGCAGCACTGCATATGGAATCGAACCGATGCCAAGCTGAAGAGTGGCACCATTGGGGATTAGGCTCGCAATATTTCGCGCGATGGCCTTCGACAGATCGTCAGGCGTACCCTACTTTGCCTCGAGTAGAGGATCATCACAGGGCACCATTCGGGTAATGTTGTCCACATGGATGAAGCTGTCCCCTAAGGCACGGGGCGCGTTGCTGTTGACCTCAGCTATTACAACACGGGCTGCTTCAGCAGCGGATTTGACGATATCAGTGGCCACACCATAACTACAATACCCGTGCTCATCTGGCTCGCTGACCTGAATCAGAGCCACATCAATCAGCATGTGTTTCTTCCTGAACAACCGAGGTATTTCAGATAGAAAGATGGGTGTGTAGTCAGCATCCCCTCGCCCGATACTGTCTCGCACGTTTGTCCCGATGAAAAAGGCATTGTGCCGGAATCGTTTGCTCAGCTCAGGGCCCGCATATGGGGCGGTGCCAAGGGTCAAGATGTGGACGATCTCCGCATCGTGTACCGACGTGTTTGCAACCAGAGCGCGCACAAGGGATTGGGGTTCGGCGGCTCCCGACCCGATGAAGATGCGACGACCGTTTCCAAGGAAGGAAAGGGCCGACTCTGCATCATGGATCTTGTCCGAATAGACTTCTTTCCAGTTCGAGGACATGCTTCTGATCTGTGTGATTCCAAGGTGTCTACATGGGAAGTTGAAGACTATTTCCCAAAGAGGTGTGTGTTGTGGATGAATCCGTGGATAGTAAACGGCTCACCGATACGAAAAAGGATCTTCTTCGTCGTTCCTCCTATGCCCATCCTGATTCGGTCCACTTGCTGGGCCAGACCAGGTACGGCCAGCAGGACGGTCAACAGTAGACTAACAATGATTCGCATGGGTTCACGGGTTGGACTTCAAATTTCCTGCAGGCAAAATTGGTTGCAAGGCAGGATCTGGAGGGCACCAATGAACAGGCTTCCCGTCAGGCGGTGTAGGAGACGGCCCGACAGGGATCGGGCCGCCGAGTGATTTTTTGGGCCATTCTGTCGTGTCTAGACGAACAAGATGTTTTTTGCTTTGATACTCACTGGTGGGGGGTAGCGGTCAAACGACGCGTCACCTGCTCAGAGAGGTTGCGGCTCCTGACACAACGTGATAGGTCAGCCACCGCGACAGTTGCTACGGCCATATCAACGGTCGTACTGGCGGGCTGCTAATTATCCTTTGGGTTATCGTTGCAGTCGCTACCCACACGTACAAGTAGTAGGAAGAGTACGGTGATCTTGGAAAATGCTGTTATGGTTGATCGACAAGAGGAAACTAGGCGCGATGAACCGTTGAAAAGCACAGATCAGCGCTGAAAGACCGTGTCCACCACTCGTTTGCGATGAGCAAAAATGCGGCTCAACTGGAAACGGATGATGGGCCATGCGAGGTCTCCAAGGGGTGAGAGCGGAAGACTGTATTCGACCGTATCGACGATTCGTGTACGATCGCCATGGTCTTCAAACGCGTGTGTATGAATCCACTTGGCGTAGGGCCCTTTGAGCTGTGTGTCTTTAAACGAGTGCGGAGGATTCCAATCCGTGATTTCCGTTTTCCATTTGAATGGAATACCTGCTAGCACGAGCTGATAGTCGATTAGCGCACCCGTCTTCATTTCGATGGGCTGCGGAGATAAGATCTTGAACTTGAGCTCGCTTGGTGTAATACGCTCCAAGTTGCTCGCATCGGAAAAAAACGAAAAGACCTCGTCTCGAGGTCTCTCAATCCACTGTTCAGATTGCAACGTATGCGTGATCATGGTCGGATTGTAGGTAGGTCAGAAAATTTGGACAAAAAGAAAGGGGACGCCCCCCGCCGAGGCACCCCCTTATGACAAGCGTCTTCCGTATTAGTTACGGGAGAAGCACTTTGTCAATCACATGAATGACACCATTGGATGCCATGATGTCCGCTGCGACAACGTGCGCCTTATCAATCATGACTGTACCGTCCATGACCATGATGTCAACCGTAGTACCCTGAACCGTCGTTGCTTCAGTAAGCTTAACAACGTCAGCTGCAGTTACTTTGCCAGCGACAACGTGGTACGTCAACACGGCGATCAGCTGATCCTTGTTCTCTGGTTTGAGTAGGTCGGCAACCGTTCCTTCTGGGAGGGCAGCAAACGCTTCGTCTGTTGGGGCAAAAACGGTGAATGGACCCTCGCTCTTCAGAACGCTGACCAAGTCGGCAGCTGTAACTGCTGCAACCAATGTCTGAAACGTACCGGCTTCAACGGCGATATCGACAATGTCTTTGTCTGTAGATTCCTGACCGTTGGCTGGCGCAACCGAGCCGACGAATAGGGCGACTAATGCAAGGAGGAGAAAGTTTTTCATAGGTAAGAACAGTCTTAAAGTGGGAAATGTAACAGCCTTTTGGGGCTCGGACGCATGGGACCGGCCTGGGGGCCTCTGTTTGATCTAATGCCAACCTACGAGCCAAAAAGGGCTGATCCGACTCCATCTAGAGAAGAGGAGAGAGCGTGCGACAAGCAGAGGGAGGCTGCGACAAGTGGCTTTGAGCGGTCGCTTTCTCTAGTGGCAATCACCCCCCCAGTGCTCCTTCAACGGTAGGCCAATACCGCCGACTCAGCTTCAATTCGCTCCCGTCTTTCATATAGACGAGATAGTCACCATGGAAATAGGGCTTCAGTTCTCGAATGGCTCCGATACGCACGATACTTGATCGGTGGATCCGTACGAACTCAGCTTCCGGGAGTCTCTTCTGCATACCCGACATCGTCTCGCGGATCATGGATTTCTCCGAACCGCAATGCAGAAAGACGTAGTCACCGGCAGCTTCAACGCGGTCGATTTCAGATGCTTCGACAAATCTAATTGCGCCGCGCTCCTTGACCATGAATCTAGGATCAGGTCCTGTTGATGGCGCAGGAGTTGGCGATGCGCCCTGCAACAACTGACGCAATCGGTCCTCTAGGTCAGCGTGCCGGCGCTGTTGGAACGTGCCTCGGACGCGATTTAACATCGCTTCAAAGCGTTCATCCGAAAACGGTTTGACTAGATAGTCAATGGCGCTGGTTTCAAATGCTTTTACCGCATATTCGTTGTAGGCCGTCACGAATACGACTGGCGGCATGGATTCGGGACCGACTTCAGTTACGACTTCAAGACCTGTCAGCCCCGGCATCTGAACATCAAGGAATATCAGATCGGGTCGCAGCTTCCTGATGGAGTCGACAGCCTGCAATCCATCGGCACATTCGCCAACAACATGCATGTCATCCTCCCCTTCAAGTAACAGCCGAATGGTATCCGTTCCAAGAGATTCGTCGTCTACGATGAGGACGTTGAGTCGTTCGTCTACCATCATGAGTCCTCCTGTGCTAATTGCATTACCGGCTCTGAAGCTCGGGGAATGCAAATGTCGACCTGCAGCCCTCCGAGTTCACCGTTCCTGAGGCTGAACTCGTGGTTTGCCCCGTACAGATTCTCGAGTCTTTCCTGGGTATTGCCCACGCCAACCCCTTTTCGCAATCGGTCCGGATTCTTCAGGCCAGGACCGTTGTCGGCCACCGACATACAGAGCCTGTCCCCATTTACGGTAGCTGTAATCTTGATCATGCCATTGGAGACCGTCGGGGCGATCCCATGATGAATCGCATTCTCTACAATGGGCTGTAATATGAGATTGGGCACATAACACGACTTAACTGCATCATCTATTTGAATGTCTACACCGAGGCGGTCACCAAAACGTACCTTTTCGATGTCCAAATACCGCCGCAGGAAATCTATTTCCTCTTCCAACGGGATTTCCTGCTGGCCCTTGTTTTCCAAGGCCAAACGCAAGAACTCACCGAGCTGCCCGAGCATGGTTACAGCTGAGCGGTTTTCGGATTTTCTGACTAGTGCGGAAATGGAATGCAGCGTGTTGAACAGAAAGTGGGGGTGAATCTGCATTTTCAGCGCCCGGAGATTTGCCTGAGCTAACTGCACCTGCAATGACGCTGTCTGTGTTTCCCGGGACATGTATCTCCTGTAATACTCGTAGGAGAAAAACAGGCCGACGATGGCCGCATACGTGAAGATGTTGGCGTGCACTCTCGTGAAGAAGTGGACGCGATACAGTCCGATCGTCATTTCATCATGCAAACCAGCTGTTCGGAAAAGAATCAGGTTAACCATCGAATGAACGAGCATACTGGCCAACAACGCTGGAAGATGAACGGTCAAAAGGGTCTTTTTCCAGTTGTCCTGATCCATCGGGTGAGTTCGAGTCACCCGAATGATGAGTGGCGTCAGGATGGCCCAAATGTACCAGTTGGGCAACGTCGAAATAAGGGCAAATGACCAGTTTAATGGCTGCGCCGTTACTGTCTGATTCAGATAGTAAAAGCTTAGGGCAGCTAGGCCTGGAAACGACCAGACAAGTAGATAAGCGGGAAGATTAAACCAATCGGCCCAAGGTCTCGGCGGCATCGCGGCCGAAGGAGTGAGTGCAGAAGTATGCATGCTGCGGAAGTCGATAATGGAAGCACTGAGATCGCGCGAGGGTACCCTTTGCATGGATCTAACTGAACGGAAATACGATAAGCGGAGGAATTCCGGGACGAGTGGCCTCAAAGGAGGGGCCGTTGACAAAGGGTGGGCTGGATCTGCCATCGACGACACTATGTGTAGCTCAGTCTCTTCTCGTTTCAGCTTTATGTGGCCGAACGTACCTTTATAAGATGAATCTTTATCGTACTGTTCTACTTCTCACCTTCCTACCCGGTTGTGCACGAGATAATTTGGAGAATCATTCCCATTCGGCTGCTTTTTCCGATTCACTGGCTGAGTCCATCCCTCTGTTTGCCCGCACAACCATGCTTGGCTATTATGGCGACAATGCACCTCGAGAACAGGCTTTCTGGGAGTATGAGCTGGAACGCAGTGTGCAGCGGCATGGCAACATGGCATACGTTTGGAGCACGTATGCCTCTTCGAGAGAACCTGCAGGCGAAGCCTACACCACCGGCATAAATACCATTACTCTTTGGAACGATGGTACGCGGTGGTGGATCATGGGGTGGATGTTTGATACTTCTGCCTAGGCTCGATAAGTGCAACTCACCGATGTGAAACAAGCCGTGTAGTAGAACGTGGACGGTGCGCATCGCATCCTAGCACGAGTCCCCTAATTCGTAATCGCTTTTGCCTCGCCCATGTTTATAAGCGCACTTGATCTGTTCAAAGTCGGCATTGGCCCATCCAGCTCCCATACCATGGGCCCCATGGTTGCTGCCGGTATGTTTCGGCGTCGCATCACGCGTCAACGAGCCGAAGGACTTCTGCCGGAGAGCTCCACCCTGCGAGTTCAGTGTGTCCTGAAGGGCTCGCTCGCCTGGACTGGCAAAGGCCACGCGACGGATCGCGCGATTGTGCTCGGTATGCAAGGGTATACACCTCGAGGGCTAATCCATCACGACGTGAATGAGCTTATGCAAGAGCTCTGGGCTGGGACGCGGGTCGATGTTGATGGTGCAGGATTTGATTTCGTGCCCGAAGCCGATGTCATTTTTGATCGATACGATCCGTTACCGGAGCATCCGAATGGGATGATATTCAGGGTTGTAGATGATGCTGGTCAACCCGTGCTAGAGCGTCGCTACTTTTCGATCGGTGGCGGGTTTGTGACTACAGAAGATGATATCGATTCCATCGAGGCGCCCCTTATGATGGAAGATGCCCATTCCTTCCCGTTTCCGTTTGAATCGGGAAAGGACATGTTGCATATGTCCGCAGCGAGTGGACTGTCGATAGCTGGTATGAAGCGCGAGAATGAACACCTGCACCATGGTGACGCGCAGCTTGATCGAGGTCTGGACGAGATCTGGTCTGCTATGAAGCAATGTGTGGAGAACGGACTGGGCGTAGAGGGCACCTTACCGGGTGGACTGAATGTGCGCCGGCGAGCAAAGCAGTTATATCGCGATCTGCATGCCAGTCAAGAGAAGGTGACCGTTAATGACTGGCTCTGCGCCTACGCCATGGCCGTGAATGAAGAGAATGCTGCGGGGCACATGGTGGTCACAGCACCTACCAACGGCGCTGCAGGTGTTATCCCATCTGTTCTCTACTACATGGTGAAGCACGAGCGGATCAGCCGGGAGGCAATACATGACTACCTCTTAACGGCGGGAGCGATTGGCGGACTCATTAAACATCGTAGCTCGATTTCAGGCGCTGAAGTTGGCTGCCAGGGCGAAGTTGGTTCGGCGTCCGCCATGGCCGCCGCCGCACTTTGTGCTATTCGAGGTGGCAGTGTTGCTCAGGTCGAAAATGCAGCCGAAATCGCCCTAGAGCATCACCTTGGCCTTACTTGCGACCCTGTGGCCGGACTCGTTCAAGTGCCCTGCATCGAACGAAACGGATTTGGTGCGATCAAGGCATTTACTGCCGCTTCGCTAGCGCTCCGCGGCAGCGGACATCATGTCATGACCCTGGACGCCTGTATTTCCGCCATGAAGCACACGGGCGAGGAGATGTCCCACAAGTTCAAAGAAACATCGCTCGGTGGATTGGCTGTTAGCATAACGGAGTGCTGATTTGCCTCGCTCATGGACTCCGACACAAGTGGGCGTACGGATTACGCTTGGTCAATATCCGTAAATCGAGAAGTCGTCCTTTCGCAGATGAAGGGATAGTACGATGGCTAGCAGGGCGGAGTTGGCCAACAAAGCCGATCCCCCGTAGGAAATGAACGGCAGCGGGATACCGATCACCGGTAGAAGAGACGTCGCCATGCCGATGTTGATGAAAATGTGGATCAGGTACATGCCAGCCGTCGAGGAGGCAATCAAGACGCCGAACGGGTGCTTCATATTGGCACCTAATTGAAGCAGTCTAATCATCAGAATCCCGAACAAGACGAGGATTACGATCGAGCCCAGAAAGCCCCACTCCTCGCCGATTACGGAAAAAATGAAGTCTGTGGACTGCTCGAATACGTACCCACCTTGAGTTTGCGTGCCTTGGAGGAATCCTTTGCCGGCCCAGCCACCACTTCCAATGGCTGCCATGGAGTTAACCTGGTGAAAACCCACGTTTGCCTTGAACTCATCAGCTCCAGGATTAGTGAATGACAGAATTCGCTGAACCTGGTAGTCACTAAAAACAACCGTTAGGGCAACCTTTGCCATGGCAACGGTACCGCCGGTGGCAACTCCAGAAAAAATGGCAATCCGTCTGTCGCGAGTGCGCCACCACATGAAGGCTGTAAATAGCACAGTCAGGACGATTGCCGTCGGTAGGGATACGATTGCAAAGTATCCGACAATAGCCGGAGAAATCATCAACATGAGCAAGTTGATGTCCAATCCACTCCAAAAAAGAATGATTGGGATTAGGCCAATAAAGACGAGGGCTGTTCCGGTATCATTCTGGAGAACAATTAGACTAGCCGGCAGCAAAATGATGCCCACTAAAATGAAGGCGAACTTCAGGTCCATTGTCTTGGGACGGCGCATTCCCACTACCTGAGCAACCGCCATGATCGTCCCAACCTTGGCTAGTTCGGACACCTGAAGGCTCATTGGGCCGAAGTGAAGCCACGATTTAGCGCCGTTGATCTCGCGCCCGAATAAGAGGGCAGCAACTAACAGCAGCAAGGTGGCGCCATACACAGGAAATGCGATCGTTTGGAAAAAACGAATAGGAAGCATCAATGCTACTAGTAAGCCAACTACGCTGATGCCGAACCAGATGATCTGGTTGTCAAAATTCTGCTTAGGGTCTGAAGCAAAAAACTCTGAGGCTGGACCATGGGTCGCCGAGTAAATGGCGAGTATACCAATACCAACCAACGACAGCCAAGCAAAAAGGCTGATTAGGTCTAGATTGAGATATCGCCGCCTCATTCTCCTCGGCCCGGATTAATCTCGGTAATTGTATTGAGCGCCATGAGCGTTTTGAGCTTGTCACGCCGGGTAGGGGTCAGTTCCAACGTTCCTTTCAGGTATCTCTCCGCAATAAAGCTTCCTATCGGACCCGCGGTATTCGAGCCAAATCCTGCATTTTCTGCCAAGACGGCGACCGCAATTTTCGGGTTGTCAGCAGGCGCGGCGAAAATAAACCACGAGTTGTCCTCATCCCGATTGTTCTGAGCAGATCCCGTCTTACCCATCGACGGAATACCAGGGATATCTAGCCACCAGCTGTGGTCATGAACCACCTTTTTCATGCCTTCCTTCACGATATCGAGGTACACTGGATTCACTTCCAATTGGGTCGAAGGAGGGGCTGCTGGAATTCGTTCTTCTCCCGTTTGTGGATCGATAAGACCCCGCACCAAATGAGGCGTAACCAGTCTACCACCGTTTGCCATCGCCGCTATATACCGGGAAAGCTGCAAGAGGGATACGTTTACCTCGCCCTGCCCAACACCCAAGTTCATCACATTTCCCTGCGTCCAGCCCACTTTGAGGCCGCGATTACGCTCTGCGACCGTGCCATAAATACGATTGTAATACGACGAATCGGGAATAAGACCCCGTTCGATCGACGAGGAATCAATATCTAGCCATGGCTCTCGCCCGAATCCGAACCGAGACGCGATCTCATTGAGCGAGTTCACGTCAATGCGGTTCATCATTTCAAAAAAGAATGTGTTACATGACACTTCGAGCGCTTCGATAACATTGATTGAGCCGTGCTCTGCGAGGCAATTGAAGAAATTCCCCCGTCCAATAGGGTGCCCACCGCCACAGAAGTATCGGGAATTGCGATTGATAACACCTTGCTCCAGAGCGAGCATCGCAACGAGCGGTTTAAAGGTCGAACCCGGCGCTAGTACACTTTGTGTCACTCGATTAAATAAAGGCCTGTCTGGATGCGTCCTGATACTATCCCACTCTGCCGGGTCTAATCGTTCCGTAAACATCTCTAGGTCGAAGTCTGGCGCCGAATGCATGGCCAGGACCTCTCCATTGGAAGGATCGATCGCTATAACGCCGCCGCGCTTGTTCACAAAAAGTGATTCGGCAAATGCCTGCAGGTCTGCGTCAATGGTTAGCGTAAGGTCCATCCCGCTCTGTGCAGCGCGGTTCTCTTGGCCTTCCAAGTAGTCTGCAACGACCTGACCCTTGATATTGATCATCTTGAACTCACTGCCAGGGGTTCCGCGAACATCTTGTTCGTACTGGAGCTCAAGACCCCCCTGTCCAAACGGATCGCCCCGTATGTACCCTTCTTCCCGATGCTTTTCCAGGGCCGTTTCTGAAATTTCCCGGACATAGCCAAGCGCATGGGTCAATCGTACGTCTGTTAAGTAGCGTCGCTTCTGAGAGATGTCATAGTCGACCCCGGGCAGATTGTGGCGTTGTTCGAGAACGCGACTCAACGCCTCGAACGTTATGTGAGGCTGCAATGGTGAACGCTGAAATGGTGCCTTGTTGGCAAGATCGAAACGTTGCTGGATCACAGAATCCGGTACCATTACCAACGATGAGAGCAGCGGGATGGTAGTCGGATCGAAATATCTTGGCGTCACATAGAGCGTGAAGCTAGGTTCATTTTCCACTAGCAGAACACCATTTCGGTCGTAAAACCGACCACGAGGCGGCTGCACGCGGCGTTCCCGAACGGCGTTGGCGGTGGACTTACCGGTGTGGTCCGACCGCTCGATGATCTGTAGTTTGCCAAGCCGTAAAAAAAGGATTCCCAGAACAACGGCAATCAATGCGACAAATATTCTGAGGCGCGAACGACCCTCGTCCATGGTGGCTACTCCGGCGTGCAATGTTGGCTACGAACTGTCTGCTCGATTGAGCAGAATCACCGTTCTCGTATCGCACGCGACACGTGCGGGTTCCGTTCATCTTCAAGATCGTCCAGATCACTTACCAAACCCTACCATTGGTGCCGAATTGGCGGTTTATCGGTCTGGATTTTGCGACTTTCAAGTTGCATCCATTTTAATCCGGACGTGGCAACCGAGGCTGGGGCGCAGGCGTACGCTTTCCTCCAGATTCCTGAAACGATCGACTAGTCGTCGGCAACGTACATTCAGGATCCCCGTGACAGACACGGGTTGCCGCCCTTATCATGCTTCCAGGCGAATAATTTTACCCGCCAACGTCAGGAAGTCAATCAGACGGTTCCAGCATGATGTCAACATTCCAGACCGGTCGTACTTCTCCCGTAGGACGTATCGTTGCCGCTTTTCTGATGATGCTGATCTCCGGCGCCCTGCTTACACCAGGCTCCGCTGAGGCTCAGTATTTCGGACGCAACAAAGTCCAGTACGACAATTTCGACTTCGAATCCTTTCAGACGGACCATTTCGAGTTCTACCTCTATCCAGAAGAACGGGAAGCGGTAAACGACGCCGCCCGCATGGCGGAGCGCTGGTATCAGCGACACAGCCGCACCTTCTTGCGAGAATTCTACGAGCGCAAGCCCGTCATTTTTTATGCGAACGATGCTGATTTTCATCAGACCAATGCCATCGGTGGTGCCATCGGTGAAGGAACTGGTGGGGTAACGGAGTCGCTCAAGGAACGCGTCATCATGCCGCTTACGGGTAGTTATAAGGATACCGACCATGTCCTTGGTCATGAGCTCGTCCACTCGTTTCAGTACGACATAGCCCTTTCGCGAACAGATTCCATCCGATTTGCCTTTCAGCTCGTTCCCTTGTGGTTGACGGAAGGGATGGCCGAATATTTTTCTGTTGGACGGGTTGATGCCCATACAGCCATGTGGATGCGAGATGCTGCCCTTAGAGACGACCTACCCAGCATCGAGACCATCACTCGGGATATGAGTTATTTCCCGTACCGCTACGGGCAGGCTTATTTGGCCTATATCGGTGGCAAGTATGGCGATGTAGCCGTTGCCAATCTCTTCAAGCTTACAGGACGGGTGGGTGTGGATTCTGCCTTTGTCTACACGATTGGCATCGACGCCGATTCTCTGTCAAACGAGTGGAGCGCCGCTGTCAAAGAGACCTATCTGCCTCTGACCGAAGAACGCGATGATCCAGAAAAAGCAGGTCGGGAAGTCCTCTCCAAGGAAATAGATTCTGGAGATATGAACGTCTCGCCTGTCGTCAGCCCGGACGGTCAATACGTAGCCTTCCTGTCTGAGAAGGATCTCTTTGAAATCAACCTCTTCATTGCCGACGTCAACACGGGAAAAATTGTCCGTAAACTGAAGGGCGGCAACAGGAACGAGCACTTTGATGCGATCCGCTTCATTGCCTCGGCTGGCTCCTGGAGTCCAGATGGACGAGACTTTGCGTTCATCACCTTCGTGGAAGGAGACAACGAAATATCCATCCTTGACTGGAGTAAAGGTAACGTCTCACAGCGCTTCAAAGTAGATGGGGTTTCAGCCATCACGAACTTGGCCTGGAGTCCGAACCGCGAGGAAATCGCCTTCTCTGGAATGGATGGTGGCATCAGCGATCTGTACATCCTCAATGTAGAATCAGGCGAGGTGCGCCAGCTAACCAATGACCGGTTTGCTGACCTACAGCCTGCTTGGCACCCCGACGGGCGTACCCTTGGTTTCACGACCGACCGCGGGGAATCCGGTACAAATTTCCGTACGCTCGAATACGGAGAGCCTCGGCTTGCGACCATCGACACCGAAACCCTAGATATCTCCGTTTATCGCCCCTTCAACGGACTGCATCACAATCCCCAGTTCTCTCCGGATGGCCGTCAGCTTTACTTCATATCGGACCACGACGGCTTCAAGGATGTCTACCGTCTCGAATTGGCGACAGACACTGTATACAAGCTGACCAATCAGAAAACAGGCGTTTCAGGAATTACTGCGATGTCTCCGGCTATGTCAGTAGCAGGACAGAATGGCCGCATGATGTACTCGGTATTCTCTGATAGTAAGTACACCGTTTATGCTCGGGAATCCGACGATCTGGAAGGCACATTGGTCGATTTTAGCGAAGTCGACATGTCGACTGCTGTAGCCTCCATTCTGCCCCCATCGCGTTCGCTGGAAGAAGGTCTTGTTGGATCATATTTGAATGATCCACTCACCGGTTTACCGCCCGATGAAGATTACTCTAGCGAAGCATACAGCCCTCGTCTCGTTTTGGACCACGTAGCCCCGCCATCGATTGGTGTGCAGGCAGGTGGCCTATACGGCGCTGGCGTATCTGGTGGTGTTGGCTTTTACTTTAGCGACATGCTTGGTAACCAGAATCTTACGTTGATTGCGCAAGCAAATGGGACGTTTAAGGATGTTGGTGCACAAGCCGCTTACCTCAACCGAAAAAATCGCCTGAACTGGGGTGCCGTTGGTGGTCACGTTCCTGTGCTTTTCGGGTCCTCCTATTACGGCAATGATGGTCAAAGTATTCTCACGCTTAGGCAGCGAATCTATATCGACCAGCTTGAGGGAATGGCGTCTTATCCGTTTACGACCACACGCCGATTGGAAGCCACAGCTGGCTTCACTCGATACGGATTTGATTACGAACTCGACACCTTCCGCTTTGACCCGAATTCCGGATTCGTCACTCGCAATCGGGAGCAGCTCGATGATATTGAGCCGGGCGCGGAGTATTTCGGAATGGTCGGACTCGCATACGTGAGGGACTACTCAAATTTCGGTTTCACATCACCCATCCGTGGTGGTCGTTCACGGATCGAAGTCAAGCCCTTCATGGGCTCGGAAAAATTTGTGCGAGTGCAAGTCGATTATCGGAAATACATTCAATTCCGACCCTTCACACTCGCTGTTCGTGGACTCCACATTGGTAATTACGGAGCCGATGATTCCCGTAATTCGCTCTTTACACGTGAATATCTCGGGTACTCCAATAGCATGACCTTCGTGCGTGGCTATTCATTTACGTCGTTCAACAACATCGAAGAATGTACACCGACCGCTAGCGGTACGTGTGCCGAACAAGATCGCCTGTTGGGTTCACGCATGGCATCGACTTCGATCGAGCTGCGTGTACCACTCTTCGGAACCGATGCCTATGGGCTGATCAACTTCCCCTATCTACCAACTGAAATCTCATTTTTCGTCGATGGTGGCGTGGCATGGAGAGGCGACTCGGCTCCTGTTTTTCCAAAAGTAAGCGAATGGTTCAAGAGCTCTCCTTCCTCGGAACGGATTCCAGTCTTCGCGACAGGTGTGTCAGGACGATTCAATCTTTTCGGGTATACCGTATTGGAGATTTTTTATGCCAAACCGTACCAGCGGCCGGCAAAAGGAGCTCATTTCGGCTTCCAGATCATTCCAGGCTGGTAGTCATCTCTCTGCCTATCTCAGGTTGATGCACGCCAAGGAAAATCCGTCCACAATGGGAAAAATTACTTAGGCAGAATTCTATAGCCTAAGAAAAGACGGGACCGCTTTGGATGCTGAGTAAGGCGATAGAAATGGATTCCGGCCTACTCAGATTGACAATTCAGCTGTCATGACGAGGACTGCGTGACCTCTAAGGATGACGCGATCCCCAAGTAGCTCAACATCTACCTCTCCTCCCCGGGCTGAAATCTGTTTTGCTCGCATCCTCGTCTTTCCAAGCTTCGCCCCCCAATAAGGTGCTAAGCAACAATGGGCCGAACCGGTTACAGGGTCCTCAGGCACGCCACATTGCGGGGCAAAGAATCGTGACACGAAGTCAAGTTCGGGGCTATCGGCACGAGCTGTCACAATGAGACCTCTAATATCGAGCGCTGCAATGGCCGTCATGTCCGGTTTCAAGTTGCGCAGTGCGGTCTCATCTCTAACTTCGGCAATGGCATCCATCCGGTTGGCCCCGTGGTAAAGACAATCGAGGTTGAGCGCATTGTCAATGAGCTCTGACGGAAAGCCCTGATCGGCTGGCTCTGCTGGAAACACCATCTCAAGAAGACCCGCCGTATTCTGAGTCACTTTGAGTTCGCCGCTCAGCGTCCGGAAGCGAATGGTTGATCCTTGCGCTACGTGACCTAATTCAAACAAAGTGTGGGCTGTAGCCATGGTTGCGTGGCCACAAAGATCGACTTCTGCGACGGGAGTGAACCAGCGAAGGTGCCAAGAGTCGTCGGATTCTTGCCTCACAAACGCAGTCTCCGACAAATTCATTTCATTGGCGATGGATTGCATCAACACATCATCTAGCTCAGCATCAACCACGCATACGGCGGCTGGATTGCCTTTGAACGGAGTACTTGAAAATGCATCGACCTGGTGAAGCGTGAGTTTCATGTCGTCTCGTCGTATCTAGCAAGCAGTTTGATGTATCTTGGCGAATCTCCGGCTGATTCCGCATGAGCACCAACAGATCGTATGTATTCGAGTCTTCGATCCGCCTTATTTGCCCTTGGGCCTGAGACGGCTCACAATGTAGCGTCTCTCGCAGCGCGTTTCTCCCAGAAATGTACGCCGTTTCTACTTGATTCGATGTACCAGTACGCGCACCCCAGCCTACATCAGGAAATACTGGGTAAGACCTTCGCTAATCCAGTAGGCTTAGCGGCCGGTTTCGATAAGAACGCCCGGATGATTCCTTTCTTCCAGAAGGCTGGATGTGGCTTTGTGGAAGTAGGTAGTGTCAGTGCCCGCAAGTCGAAAGGCAACCCTAGACCTCGAGCATTTCGCTTGCCCGATGATCAGGCTCTCATCAATCGAATGGGGTTGAATAATGTAGGTGCACGGGCCGTAAGGCCTCGTTTGCAGCGCTATTCCGGTCAAATTGCCTTTCCAGTGGGCGTCAATCTTGCCAAGACGCACGACCCGAAGATCGAAGGAGAAGCCGCTATTGAAGACTTCTGCATCAGTTTTCGCGAGCTGGCACCACATGCGGATTATGTAGCCCTCAACATCTCCTGTCCCAACACGGCTGAAGGCAAAACGTTTGAAGACCCCAACTCGCTGGATGATTTACTCACCGCGGTCATGAAAGAGCGGAATGAGATGCAACGACGGGTCCCCATTCTGGTGAAGTTCTCTCCCCCTCATACGGACAAATTTGTCCTGGACAGCCTATTCGATGAGTTGCTACTGGTCTCTCTCGGACACGGGGTGAACGGATTCATCGCAACGAATACTGCCTCTGACAGAGAAGGGTTATTAACGCCTGAAGATCGCATTGAGCAAATAGGTCGCGGCGGGCTGAGCGGCCAGCCCATTCGTGCCCGAGCCAACGGCCTGGTCAAATACCTGTACCGAAAAACCAAAGGACGAGTGCCTATTATTGGCGTAGGAGGCATTTCTTCTGCTGAACAGGCCTATGAACGTATCAAATCAGGCGCTTCTCTCATACAGGTTTATACTGGCCTTGTATACCAAGGGCCTGGACTCATACGCTCCATAAAGGAAGGTCTCATTCGATTGATGGAAGAGGAAGGTCACTCATCCATCAGTAAAGTAGTTGGTATCGAGTCTGACTGATTGGCAGAACCTCGGATCGGCCTCGGTCGTTGCAATGGACCCTTAATCTGATGCGCCCATGTCACTTCTTGTAGATTTTAATACTGTCCCTCAGCTATTCAATCGGCTGATTACTCATCATGGCAACAATGGTAAAGTCGTCCTGCGCCATGTCGATAAGGAAACCAAGGAGTGGGTCGACATCCTTTGGCCGGAGTTTCGTGACAATGTCCATGCGATGGCTGGATATCTGTACGCACAGGGCGTTCGACCCGGTGATCGCGTGGCTATCCTTTCTGAAAATCGACCCGAATGGGCTTATGCGGATATGGCAACGCAGATTCTCAGTGCTGTAAACGTCTCGTTGTATACGACTCTTCCGCCAAAAGAAGTCGCTTATATCGTCCACGATTCAGGCGCGTCAGTCTTCATCGTCTCTACGGGCATCCAGGTCAAAAAGGCCATGGAGATTTACGACCTCTGTCCAGATCTGAAGAGAATCGTGTCGATGGTCGAACCGCGTGGCGAGAAGCCAGATTATGTAGATCTATTTGAAGAGGCGATGTCCTCCGGAGTGGAGCTATACAAGGAGTTCAAGGATGCTATTCATGCCAACGAAGCGAATGTAAAACCGAATGACCTGTCGACCTTGATCTACACATCGGGTACAACGGGCAACCCGAAAGGTGTGATGCTAACGCATTTGAACCTGAGCGAAAATCTCAAGTCCGCCCTGCAACGTTTGCGCCTTCGAGAAGGAGGACGACACCTGTCATTCTTGCCCCTATGCCATTCATTTGAGCGGCTGGGCGGCTACCTCGGCAGTATTGCCTCCGGAATGACGATCTCATACGCCCGAAGTGTTGATACCGTCACCCGGGATATTCTAGACGTCAAGCCAACTGTTCTTCTATCCGTTCCCCGTCTCTACGAGAAGATTTTCAATACCGTTAGCAAAGCGGTTGAAGAAGGGTCCCCGGTGAAGAAAAAGATTTTTGTCTGGGCGCAGAAGGTGGGCTTCAAGTACAATATGGCCAAAGCACAAGGCCGCTCTATTGGTCCCATTGTGGCCTTGCAGTACAAATTGGCCTTCAAACTCGTATTCTCGAAGCTACATGAAAAACTAGGCGGGCACATCGAATTCGGCGTTTCTGGAGGTGCGGCTCTACCGAAATCAATCGGTGAGTTTTTCTTTTCAGCAGGCATCCCGATTGTTGAGGGTTACGGTCTGACAGAAACGTCGCCAGTGTTGTCGATTTCACCCTTTCATCAGCCCCGATACGGCGCCGTAGGTCACATCATTCCTGGTGTAACGGTTGGTATCCAGCATCTGGACGATGGACGTATGCTGGGAGAGATTCTCGGTGACACCTACCCGAACGATCTCACAACAGAGGCCGGGGAGATCGTTGCGAAGGGTCCAAACATCATGAAGGGATACTGGAATAAGCCTGAGGCAACGAAAGAGTCTATTGATCCCGAAGGATGGTACCATACTGGCGATGTGGGGCGTTTCGACAACGGATTCCTGGTTATCACGGACCGTATCAAACATATGATCGTCTCTGCCGGCGGTAAGAATATCTATCCCGGTCCGATCGAAGAAGGATTCAAGCACGAGCCATGGATTGATCAGATCATGGTCATTGGCGAAGCACGGGAGTTTCTTACCGCCCTTGTTGTCCCTGATGAAGACGTAATCCGCAGTTTTGCCAAAGAACAGAAGCTCGAAGCATCCTCGCTTGAAGACATCCTTGCAACAGACGAGGTCAAGCGGGTTTTTGAGCAGCTGTTCAAGTCGTACTCACGGCAGGCTGCAGCCCATGAGAAGATTCGCGACTTCAGGTTAGTGCTCGAGCCATTTACGATCGATAATGGCATGATGACACCTACGATGAAGCTAAAGCGCAAGGTCATTAATGCGCACTACGCCGACCTCATCGACTCTATGTACAGCCACATTATTTGAGCAACGTTACTTGTGGGATAAGGGATAGACCGCGGAGAATGCAGATGAAACAGGTAGTATTAGTATTGCTGGTCGGGTTCTTGATGAGTGGGTGCGAGATCCTCGGACCAGATGACGAAAAAGATGAGGCGAGGACCTATCCACAAGCCATGGACCTACCCGCGGCAGATCTTCAGCAGCTGTTGGATGGGATTCACGAAAATGGCCGTTTCAACCTTACTGCCTTTGTGGTGGGGATATCAGAATGCCCTCCCGACTACGCCTGCTTGGTTGCAGATAACATCCAGGTAGCTGGGAGCCCACATACTGACGGACCCTCCCTGATGATTAGCGCCGAAAAGCCGTCACAATTCGACCAAGACGAACCCTATGTCCTGTCGATTGAGGTCTTCGGTGAACGCTTTCCCGAATCCAGCCAGTCTCGTTTTGTTTTGCTACTAGCCTACTCGGACGCTGACTGAACTGGCGCTCCCGAGGCGCCACTTTCAATTCGGCGCATGCGCTTACCGAACTGATCCATGGCGAAGCGCAGAAAGTCCTCCTCACGTAGACCGAATGGTACTGGATCGTACTGGGAGAAAATTTCAGAAATGGTAGCCGTTGCCACAGGGATTAGTTCTCCCATCACCTGATGGAAAAGAGGCGATAGCTCGGGATTCTCTCGAATAAGCCGAGTGATGAGGTGCACCCCGTACGCAATGTGCCTCGACTCGTCACGCTGAAGTAACCGGATCCCTTCTGTAACCCCGGGCATAATACCTCGTGATTCTAGCACGCTGTAGAAAGCGTGATACCCAGTTTCGGCGAGCGTGCCTTCCACAACCATATTGTAGGTAGCCGATGCCGTTAGCTGAGCGGCAGGTGAGGAATCCGCATCAAGGCGATTCATAGCCGTAGGAAGGGCCTCATAAAACAATGCTCTATACGAGGCAGAATGGTATCCGGATAGATCGTCGGTTCGAACAACCACCTCCTTGAATATCCTGCTAAAGAGCTCGACGTGTTTAGCTTCCTCAAATAGAAATGTAGTCAAATACATTTCTTCTTCGATTCGTCCCTCTTTCGCGATGACCCGCATGAGTGGAAGTAAATCGAGTGTAACCGCCTCCTCGCCCGCTTGGAACATGGCCAATAAACGAACCAAGATATCTTGCTCATCTTCGGTCAATCGCTGCCAATCCGCCCGGTCTTTCTGGAAATCGATATCCATCGGATCCCAAACACCCAGTTTCTTGGCTTTCTGGAAAAGCTGCATCGGCAGACTATCCTGATCCAGGCCGCCTGCTGACGTTGTGCGGAATGCTTGGTGTGCATCCGATATTTGAGCAACTGCCCCGAGAGATGGTTTAGCCTTCATCTCTTCCTGCGGCTGCACTTCTGCCTTCTCCAGTGATATGGCGGCCTGTAGCATCTCTGTAGCGGCCTGGGCATGACGGCTGAGCTTTAGCAAGGAGCCGCGCTCCAACGTTATCACACCTTGCATGATGGCTACGATCGGCGCTACCTCGCCACTCAGAATTCGGCCCCAGTCTTTTTCGGAAGCGGCGAGGATGATGTCGGTTTTCAACAGCTCGTCCGGTGTGGCTTGTCTAATATCTTTACACCTTCCCCGATCTAGATCCAGCCACCAGTCGACTTTAGATTCTATGCGGAGGACGACGGGCCATTTCCACTTTCGGGCGGCTTTTCGATAGGCGTCACTCTGGTTGAGTGCTTCCATCCAGGCAAGCGCCCATTCTGAAGTAAATCGTTGCATCGCGTGTTGATGGATTTGGTGGCTTGGGGCAATCTAGGGCGAATTAACCCAGCCCCAGCGCCTTCCCGCCCTGATAGATCACGAAGGAAAACAGCCACGCCAGGCCTGTCATGTAAAGCCACATGACAGCTGGCCATTTCCAGGAGTTCGTTTCTCGGCGTGCGATAGCAAGGGTACTCATGCACTGCAACGCCAGAACAAAGAAAACCAGTAGACTAACGGCAACAAGCGGTGTATAGACGGGCGACCCATCGGCGTACCGATCCGCTTTCAGCTTTTCGCGCAACAGCGGACTGTCATCATCTATGTCACCGACGCTGTAAAGAGTAGCTAATGCTGAAATAATGACCTCGCGTGCAGCAAAAGCTGAAATGATCCCCGCGCTGATCTTCCAATCGAAGCCAAGGGGACGCATAATGGGCTCGATGGCATGCCCCATTCGTCCGATCACACTACGCTCAATCTGATAGGCTGACTCCCGAGCATCAAGGGTTCTGATCGCGCCATTCATGGCGACTTGCGCTTCGATGAGTGCATTGGATGCTGTCATTCCCGCCGCTTGAAGAGAATCGGCTCGGGTGTCAATTTGCAGATCGATGGTTGCCCGCTCTGCAATCATTTCGTCTGGAGTATTGGACCGCGGGAACGTGGCCAAGACCCAAAGCAGGACAGACATACCGAAAATGATCTTCCCTGCTCGAACTACGAACGCTTTAGAGCGATCGATCATTCGCCATATAATTTGCCGAAACCGCGGCATCCGATACGGCGGAAGCTCCATCGCGAAGAAGGACGACTCCCCCTTGAACACGAAGCGGCGCAATACGAAAGCGGCAATGAAGGCCATCACCGTACCCAACAAGTACATCGAAAACATCGCGATGCCCTGGAAGGTAAAAATGCCTAAAACGGCCCCGGTCGGTAAGAAGGCAGCAATGAAGAGAGTATAAACGGGCAGGCGGGCTGAGCAGCTCATTAATGGGGCGACCATGATGGTGATCAGCCGATCTCGTGGGTTGGCGAGCGTACGAGCCGCCATGATGCCTGGAATAGCGCAGGCAAACGAAGAAAGCATCGGCACTACGGATCCTCCCGATAGCCCGACGCGATGCATGACTCGATCCATGATGAAGGCTGAGCGGGCCATGTAGCCCGTATCCTCCATGAGACCCAAAAAGAAGAACAGCAACAGGATTTGCGGCAAGAAAACAACCACATTGCCTACGCCCGTAATGACGCCATCGACCAGTAGATCGGTGAACATGCTGGGCGGCATCCCAGAACGTACGAGGTCACCTAGCCCAACAACGCCTGCCTCGATACCATCCATCACAGGTGTGGCCCAAGTAAACACGGCCTGGAATATCAAAAGCAATACGAGCCCGAATAGTAGCGGCCCGAAAATGCGATGGGTCAGCACTGCATCGATACGATCAGAAACAGTCTGCTGATTGGGGTCCTTTTGCTTTATGGCAACCCGCGCAACGAGAGGGCTGAGCCAGTTGTACCGACCCATGATTTCTGCTTGGCGATATGGGGCCTTTCTCTCCTCAAGCCGTTCGCGAACAGCTAAAACACGGGCATGAAATCTTGGAGCGCGTGTTAACCAGCTCTCCAACATAGTGTCGCTCGTGAGACACTGAAGAGCCTCAATGAAGCGACTTTTCTCAGGAAGATGAGACTTGAGCTCTTCCTCTAGATCAGGAATTACTTCTGCCACGACGGGCATTAGCTCCCACTTTCGCTCTGCTGGTTCGGGAAGCTCCTCTTGTCGCATACGGTACTTCAGCTTGCCAATTCCATCATTACGAGACGCGACCATCGGAATGACGGGCACTCCTAAGGACTCTTCCAGCGCTTTTACGTCGATTGACAAGCCGGCTTCTTCGGCCGCATCGGTCATGTTTAATGCTACGATGACCGGCAATCCCACGTCTATGACTTGTGTGACCAAGTACAGGTTGCGTTCGAGGTTACTTGCATCCACTACACAGACCGCAAGGTCTGGAGCCGTTTCACCAGGGAGGTGCCCAATGAGGACATCGTAGGCTATGCGCTCATCGAGTGACTTCGGACTAAGGCTGTAGGAGCCTGGCAGATCAATCAGATCGATATCCAGATCGCCGACGATCCGACCGACTTTTCTCTCAACAGTTACGCCGGGATAGTTACCCACTTTTTGACGCATCCCCGTTAGGAGATTGAACACCGTGGTCTTCCCCACATTCGGATTGCCAATCAGGGCAATTTTCCGCGTTGGTCTTGAAGTAGATTCAGCCATGTGGGAAGTGCGAGATCAATTCAGGGACGTTCAATCCGGATCAGTGCAGCCTCTGTTTTCCGGATGGAAAGATGGTATCCCCGCACCTTGATGTCGATCGGATCTCCTAGCGGCGCAAATCGAACCAACTCAATATCGGTTCCGGGCAGAAGACCCAATTCCATCAACCGTAAAGGCGGTTCTACGGTGGTCCAGCCTTGAATGCAGGCACGCTGCCCAGGCTTGAGATCGAGAAGGGTCATGCAGGCTGGAGGACAGCGAAAACATTCATCGCAACCTCCTTTCGCAACACAACACGACTGGCATCAACACCACAAACGAACGAATCCTGATTGCGCAGGATATGAATCGGATTGCCCTCACGAATTCCCAATTCACGCAAACGGTCAGCCTCTGCCGGGAGCAGTGCCAAAAAGGCAAGCTGCACCACGACGCCACAGGCGAACGACGTTAATGGTTGTGGAAGTGAGATTGGGCTCATGGGTTAGTAGAACCGGTTCTGTTTGGGAAATCCGGGTGGGATCGGGTTTCCCGGCGAAATACCTCAAACGGAAACCGTTCGAAGAGGGTCACGGGGTTTATTTAGAACTAATCTAAATAAGAATCCGGTCAGTTTCAGGGTATGTTACGGTTAATTTTTAGACAACAAGCCACTCTGGGAGTCGCCTTACAGGGAATCTAGGGGATCCATTACGCTAGCCGCTCCATTAAACTTGGGGATCACGGATCTCGAACACAGCGCACACCGATGGTCGGTGTCGTGACTGTGCCAAGAGTACCAGCCCGCCAATAGGTCCGTGCCACGTGTTGTTCTGCAGAAAAACCGCCGCCTCGGGCTAGGCGCAATTCCCGGGCGCTGAGATCAATCCAAATTGGATCTTGACCTGGCTCAGGGTAGAATTCGTAATACTCGCCTATCCATTCTGCCACGTTTCCGCCCATGTCAAAGAGCCCAAAGGCATTCGGCTTCTTGCGACCCACCGGGAATGATTCGGCCATGCTGTTTTCCCGATACCTGACAAATTCTTCCATTTGGGTTTCATCATCCGTGCCAGGATAGAGCTGTTTCTTTGACCCTCCTGCAGCAGCATATTCCCATTCCTGTTCTGTGGGCAGTCGACCGCCCATGAACGCACAAAAAGCTAGAGCATCCTCCCAAACCATGTTGCCTGCGGCACGCGTTCCACGATTAGATTCGTTTGGTAGGACCGTCTCCCGCCCTGTCTTTTCTGCAAACAGATCGTACTGATCGAGTGTGGTTTCGTAGCGAGAGACATAAAAAGGCTGAATTCGAACGCCGTGTACCGGCAAGGCATCTTGAACGCTTTGCTCGAAGGAGTCACCCATCAGATAAGGCCCGCCTTCTAGGCGCACCCACTCGAATCCTACAGCCTCGAACTCAGCAGGAACGCTGACCGAGGCACAACCTGTGATGACTAGCAAAAAGAGAGGAAGGCTTCGTATTCGAATCATCGACTTCAAATCTGATAACGGAAGTGGCCTCTATTAGACAGACAAACATTGGTGCAGTTGCTGCGCGGGGCGATAACGCCCCGCGCAGCCATATGTCGTTTTAACAGAATAGACCACAATACCGGCTAGTAGGCCGGCACTATTGGTACTTAAGCGAGCGAACCGGATTAGCTACTGCGGCCCGAATCGACTGGTAACTGACGGTTAGCCATGCAATACTAAGAGAAACGGCACCGGCCATGGCGAAGACAGCCCATCCGATGTCAGTCGCATAGGCAAAGTCCTGTAGCCACAAGTCCATTGCATACCATGCTATCGGAAATCCAACCGCGCATGAGATCAGGACCAGAATGGTAAACTCTTTCGACAGTAAGAAGACAATACTAGGAACGGATGCGCCCATCACCTTCCGTACGCCAATTTCCTTCGTCCTCAAGGACGTGATAAAGGAGGCAAGACCGAAAAGACCCAAGCAAGCGATTAGAATGGCCAGAATCGTAAAGCCGATGTATATGTTACCCAGGCGCTGCTCCTGAGCGTAGTACTGCTGATAGTCCGCGTCCATGAAGTAGTAGCGAAAAGGGTATCCAGGCTCCCATTCCGTCCATATTTCTTCCAGTCCAGCTAAAGTCGATTGCAGATTCTCTGGGCGAATCCGGACAGGTAAATAGCTTTGATTCATTTGCCATCCACCGAGCACTATTGGCATGACCTCCTGGTGTAGAGACTGGTAGTTGGCATCCCGAACAACGCCCAAAACGGTCATCGGGCGATCAGAATCATCAGGCATGCCGCTCAATCGGTAAATGGTTTGACCAACGGCATTTTCCACGGTGAATCCGAATGCCTCTACGGCCGCTTCGTTGAGTACCGTTCCTGCTGAATCTGATTTGACGTCACGGCTAAAACCACGACCAGCAATAATATCGAGGCCAATCGTCTCTTCGTAGCCAGGCGAGACTTCTCCCAGCGCTGCCACGATGGTGTCTTCCGGCCGCATGCCGTCCGCGCGGAAAATAGTGCTGTTGTGAATATGGTCAGGTCCCGGAAGAATACCTGCGGAGGCTACAGAAACCACGTCAGATCGTTGTAAAAGCCTATTGCGCACCGTGTCCAAGCTCTCGAGTGCCTGACTTGTTTCGATAGGGAGGACTACCACATGATCTTTGTTAAACCCAACATCGCGATTCTGAATAAAATCGAGCTGCTTGTAAACCACCGTCGTGCCTACCAACAGCACAACAGAAATACCGAACTGAAAGACGACCAAGCTTGACCGTAGCCAGGTCCCGCTTCGGCTTGAGGAGAAAGACCCTTTAAGCACTAACGCAGGCTCAAATCCTGAGAGCACAAATGCCGGGTACAAGCCCGCAACAACGCCCGTCAACAAAGCCACCCCAAGAATGACGGCGGGGAGCCAAGGTTCAATGGACAGGTGCGCGTCAAGGACATTGGCGAAAACAGGCAAGAGCAATAGCACTAAGGCAAAGGCAATCACCATGGAGATGAGGGACATCGTGATCGACTCACCTAGGAACTGACGGATTAACTGGCCGCGTTCCGAGCCTAGAGTCTTTCTAATACCAACTTCGCGAGCACGCCCAGTAGCGCGTGCCGTAGAGAGATTCATGAAGTTGATACACGCAATCGTTAGTACGAATAAGGCGATGATGCCAAGGATGTACAGATAGCGAATGTCACCTGTTGGACCAATCTGATCCTGTGCTTTCGAATACAGGTAGATCTCAGAGAGTCGCTCCAGGTCCCATTGATACCTTATGCCAGAAGACAAGGCCTCATCGTACGGCATGCCTGTGAACTGTTCGATCTGTGGACCTACGTAGGTGCGCAGGAAATCGGGAAATTTGGCCTTAAGCGCTTCTGAATTAGAACCGTCACTGAGACGGATAAACGTATTGAACGAGTTGTTTAACCAGATTTGATCGTTCCATCTCTCACTGGTCAGGAACGAGGCTATGACCTCGGGTCGAAAAAAGCTTGTCTGGGGGAGATCAGCAAATACGCCTGTAATCTCGTAGTCATTCCGGTTGTCGTGACGAACAGTTTGGCCGATCGGATCTGAATTGCCGAAGTATTTGCGTGCGATCGTTTCGGAGATCACCATCGTGTTCGGCATGTTCAGCGCTGTAGCCGGATCTCCCGCGAGGAATGGTATCGTAAAGACATCAAACAAGGACGAGTCTGCCATGACGAACCCTGCTTCGTAGTACGGTGTCTCACCGACGGTTACGAGGGCGTCCGACGAATAGGCATTGATGCGCACGGCGGCTTCGATCTCAGGGAAATCTTCCTGAAACTTCGTGGCCATAACGGCTGGTGAACTTGATGTCAGAAATTCTTGGCCTGCGACAGCAGCGTCTAGAATAACTTGATAGACATTCTGGGCATGTTCGTTGTGCTGGTCAAAGCTGCGCTCATTCTGGATGAACAGAACGATTAATACAAAAGCAGCCATACCGGTCGCAAGGCCCGAAATATTGATAAACGAAAAACCAGGGTGGCGTTTCAAATTCCGCAGCGTGATGCGGATATAGTTCTTAATCATTGCGAAGGGCCTTTATGAATGTCGGAAGGTCTCGGTGCCTCTTGACCGATTCGTCTGATGCGGTGTACACGGGCAAAGTCACTGGATAGTTACAGTGCACGCCTTCTTCCTCACATTCAACACAGGGTGGAGTGTTGTCACTTTTCTACAAAACAGATCCTCGAAATACTCTTTTTCGTCTTGTGAGCGGAACGGCAGTGTTTTGCTAACGAAACACTAAGGATGGCTCTGAACAAGCCAAAACAAGCGAATAAGGCCATTGAAGCCGAATTTTATTCTCTGAGGAAGGAATGGCACGCGGATTGAAAGGGGTAGGTCAGACGATCAAAACTCATGTTGCCTAAAACTACTTTCATACAATGAAACGACTCCTCACCCTAGCCATCTTGCTTTTCGGACTTACAACGACTGCATATGCTCAGTCAAACGTTGCAACGCAAGAAGTGGAAATCAACGTATCCGAAATTAATGTTATCGCTGTTCAGGGCGAGATCAGTATGACAATCAGTCAAGCCACCGCCGGCCAAGCTCCTGACGCCGCAACGGATGCTGGTACTTATGCCTTGACGACGAATGGAACAAAGAAGAAAATTACGGCCGAACTCGATGAGGACATGCCAACGGGTTTGACGTTGAATGCGAACATGAGCGCACCATCCGGTGCTGGTTCTAAAGGCAAAAAATCACTTTCAGATGAAGCAGTAGATCTCGTAACTGACATCACGCAAGTACGCGGATCAGGTCTTGCCCTGAACTACGAAGCCGTGGCAACTGTAGATGCCGACCCTGACACCTACAAGCGGACAGTCACCTATACGGTCACAAGCAACTGAGTGGGATTGCCCGCACGGATCTGATTTATGATCAGGACGTCAGCTTCGGCTGATGAGAGAGCGGGGCGCGGGCCGAAAGGCCCGCGCCCCGCTCTTCTTTGTCTAGGATTTTTTCCATGAAAGACGCCTTCACTTGTGGAAGCACAACCACCATCCCATCAAAGTGCAGACCACCTGATACACATGGAACGCGCCATTCAACCCCATCAGCTTCGCTCAAGCTTTGGTTTCTTCTTTTGTCTTGATATACAATTGATATATCAGTCGTATATTAAGATCAAGAGGCTGTTATAGCCCCGTCCCATCTCGACTCTAACTTGATTCCCGACATCCGATGAGCACTGACTGGAAAGGCGTATTCCCCGCCGTTACGACCAAATTTAAAGACGATTTCTCTCTCGACTACGCTGGCACCCAGAAAGGTGTGAACGCGCAGATCGACGCTGGCGTTCATGGCATCGTTACTACCGGCTCCCTGGGTGAATCCAGTACTCTTTCCTACGAGGAGAAGCAGGAAGTTCTACGCATCGCTGTGGAAACGGCGGACGGTCGTGTACCTGTCCTGATGGGTG
>Ga0115566_10000659_pt1 | contig 29640 bp, 19 predicted proteins | sample COGITO_mtgs_1204_3_FD_87173 | JGI IMG/M metagenome (GOLD analysis project Ga0115566, IMG submission 87173) | Pelagic marine microbial communities from North Sea - COGITO_mtgs_120405 | ecosystem: Environmental > Aquatic > Marine > Epipelagic | place: Germany:Helgoland, sampling site Kabeltonne...
ACTTCAATCAACTGTTGTGTTGCTTGATTTATTTGCACCATATTACCTCCACCAAATGAACCTCCGATACACGCAATAGCGAAAATGACGGCTAATACTTTCCCAAGTCCCTTTTTTCCTTGTTTAGCAAGTCCTTCGCTCAGATAATACATTGGTCCACCCGAAACGCTACCGTTGTCATTTTCCTTTCGATATTTCAATCCTAATGTGCATTCCACAAACTTGGAAGACATTCCAAAAAGTCCGGCCATGATCATCCAAAATGTGGCTCCAGGGCCTCCTAACGAAACCGCGATAGCAACACCAGCAATATTGCCAACACCCACAGTTCCAGAAAGTGCTGCGGTCAGGGCTTGAAAGTGAGAAACCTCACCTGCGTCATCTGGGTTATCGTATTTTCCTCGAACCACATCCAAAGCATGTTTAAAACCTCGAATATTTATGAATTTCATATAAATGGTAAAAAACAAAGCACCAGCGATCAACCATATTAAAACGAATGGAACTTCCATTGAGCCAATGGGAATCGTAAAGAAGATAACCTTCATCAAGGCACCCGTTATGGGTTCCATAAAATCATTAATCGCTTCATCGACCGTCCTTACAGGCTGACCATCTTGAGCATAAGTTGCAACACTGATGATGAAAAAAGAAAGAAATCCGAAAAGGGCTTTAGGAAGGTTGAGCATAGGTTTTGACTTTTTTCAAATATATAGGAATCTATGGTGCATTGTAATCGATCAGCTTTTGCCTTAAGACCAATAATCCTTCATCGGTGTTGAGTGGCTCGTATGCCAATAAATGCTGAGCGCGAGTAATATTTAAACAAGTGGACAATGGTCGAGCCTTTGCAGCATCAGAAATTGGGGTCGACACTGGATTGAGTAATCCTACGTCAAGGCTGAAGGTTTCAGCAATTTTAAGCGCAAAATCAAAAACACTAATGCATTCAGGACCGGCAATATGGAAAATTCCAATTTCTTCTGTAGCCAATAAACGGAGCGTGGTTTCAGCAATGTCACCTACATAGGTTGGAGAGCGGAATTGATCGCTCGTAATAGATAAGTTCTTGGATTCAATTAGATTTTTTCTAATAAATAATGGGAAATTCATTCGAGCCATTTCCCTTGAGAGACCATAAACTCATGATGGTCTTATTACAACCGAATTATTGCAGCCTTCCAACACTATGCGTTCACTGTTGGCCTTAGATTTTGCGTAAATGCTAATTGGGTTGACAGGATCAAGTTCTTTATAGTCTTTGAGCTTGCCATCAAAAACAAAATCAGTCGAAAAATGAATCAATCGCACTTGATTCTCAACGCAATAACGAACGATTTCACTAACCGCTTTTACATTTACAATTTCTGTTTCTATTGGATTTAAAGCGGCATACTCGATGGATGTTATTCCGGCTGTATGGACAATGTACTCAGGTTTGATTGAACTTAGAAAGGAATAAATATCATCCAGCTTCAACCAATCAAATTGCTTAAACGCATCATCATGATATTCACGAAAGGACTTTGATGTATAAGCGAGATTGTACTTATTCTTCGCTTTTTGGACCAGATGTGATCCTATTAAACCATTCGCCCCAGTAATTAAAACTTTAGGTTTTCCCACTTATTCATCAATATGGAGCGCGGATTTTAATCGCCTGATTTGATCTGGATTACCTAATACAAACAATTTCGAGTTTTGGACTAACTCTGTGTCTGGCGATGGATTAACAATTACCTCATTTTGAGGGGTCTTATAACCAATAATTCTTGCACCGGTTCTATATCGCTTTTCTATTTCGATAATGCTTTTATGCTCGAAATCGGATGGAAGGTTCTTAAATTGTATTTCAACAAGTGTGGATTCATCCTTTCCCATCAACGAAATATGATCCAGAAATTCCATTAAATCGGGAGTTAGGACTAATGTTGCCATATGAGACCCCCCTACATTATCCGGCAAGATCACATTATTGGCCCCCGCGATTTTCAATTTATGTTCACTGCGATCATCAGATGCCCGAGAGATGATGTTTAATTCACGATTCAATTCACGAGAGCTTAGCACTACAAAAAGATTATCGGCATCCTTTGGAAGAGTCGCGATGATTGCTTTCGCCCGTGTTACGCCAGCCTTTAATAATATACTATCATCCGTTGCGTCTCCTTCAATAATGAGCAAATCCTCCATGCTTTCACGAATTACATTCACGATATCAACTTCGCGCTCGATGACAACAAATTTCTGATTATGAGCCGTCAGTGTTTTGATGGCTTGTTTCCCATTTCGACCATAACCACATACGATTACGTGATTGCTCAGATGCTCCAACTCATTCATAACCTTATAATTTTTAAAATATATCCGATATTTACCTGAGACAACATATTTGGCTACGTTACTTAAGGTATAAGCAAAGGTTCCGAATGTACCAATAATCAAAAATGAAGTAAATAATCGTCCCTCCATGCTTAATGGAACAACCTCGCTAAACCCTACAGTTGAAACCGTTATCACAGTCATATAAAATGCATCCATCCACGAATAACCTTCGATTAGGATGTAACCAAGGGTGCCGCCTAAAAGCACAACGACTAAAACCACTAAGGCATAGTATAGCTCCTTGAAATATTTAAACTGTGGGAACATGCTCTTCTATTTCACCAATTAATCAGATATCCCAAATAGTAGGACGCTTCGACTTGAAAAAGTCCTTTTGCTCGATCCAAAAAAGTAAGGCGAAATAAATAATGATTGGCGAACCAAAAGTGAAGAATGAAACATAGATGAAATAGAGGCGAATTTTGGACGACTTAATACCCCATTTTTTTCCAAGCCAATCGCAGACACCAAAAGCGTTTCGTTCTAAAAAAGACTGGAATTTATCCATCATTTGGTTAAGATAATTGATTTACCTACGTTGCAAATTACGCATTTTTTATGATCGCAATATTGAGAAGTTAATTCTATAAGTGATTGTGAATCTGCCGCGGACTTAGGTTCAAAACCAAGCTTCACCCACGATCGTACCATGCTGTTCGACTCAGCGTCTTGATTTTCTAGCAATCGTATCGCATATTCAATGAATAGATCTGAACCAGATTGTTTACCATAAAAAAACAAAAATGGAGCAAAGACATTTATATTCAACAACTGACTTATACCATTAGTTAATTTGATTGGCTTGGCTGAAATACTCTTTTCCTTGAAGGAATATCTATTATTCCAAAATTCCATCTCAGCTAATGGCAATGCTGTTAGTTCAACAATTTCACGAGTCATCAATGATTTGAAAATTTCTTGAGTTTTCGGAACAATTGCTGAGAGCAAAGCCAGCCTCCGGAATGGAAAGGCCTCTGGGCGAATTCCGCCCAATTTCCATTGCTGACTTATTGGTTTCAGATTATACTTCGCACTTAAAAAATGAAAATCGCGTTGAAGTGACTTATACTTAGCACCTTCCAATTCTTCATTCAGCAATCCAGCAACTCCGAATAACAAACATTCAATTTGCGACCTGTCATTAATGTGCTTAGCAATTATTTGATAAGGCAAGACCCTCGCTAATTCCTGAAAAGGCAGTTTATTGTGATTTTGGCCCAAATAACTACAAAAAAGCGCATAAAATGTTTGCAACCAATCGTGACCATTTAGTTTCCATAATAATTCGATGTCGGAGGTTTTTCTTTCTAGTCTTGCAATTAACAATCGCTGTAACCAACCACTAAATTTTATTTGAGGAAAATCAGCAAAGTGATTTGAGCAGGGTATTTTCTCTTTACTTGCTTTAAGCTTTTCATAGCTTAAAAGCGTATGTCTAGGAATTCTTCCCTTTAATTCAAGGGTCGGTATTGCGTCTCCCTTTTGGTTTAAAGCCTGTTCGTCATTTTCGTAAACCACGTGTAGAATCACACTATTATAAGCCGGATCAAACTGATGGTTGTGGTATCGCCACTCTGAGGCTAAAACGTGAATTTCTACATTACCAGCCCAAATCGTTTCGCCTAAACGTACTTTAGATTCTGAAAAATCGGGACCTGCAACATGATTTATGGTACCCAAAGAATCAATTTGTACAGGCAATCCATCAGCTGTTTGCAGATTAGTTCTGTTGAATAATCCATGGGCCCAAATGAATTGCAACAGTTCCTCTTTCACACTTCTTACGCTAACATTTGACTCATTTCACTCTGAATAATACTTGCTTCACGTTCAGACGCTTGCGCAAAATCTTCAGCTGAGCTGGCATAAATTATCTGCCGCGATGAATTGACTAATAATCCACAGTCCGCATTCAAAATTGATTTTAGGTCGGCAAGTTTACCGCCCTGAGCTCCTATCCCTGGCACCAATAAAAAATGATGAGGTACAATTGATCTTATTCGTTCGAAGTATTCTTGTTTGGTTGCTCCAACTACAAACATTGTATTCTCTGCGCTTCCATACTTTGCAATACTTTCTATAGCAGCCTCGAACACATACTGTCCATTTTCCAGTTTTAAAAGCTCAATATCGGCTGCCCCTGGATTAGATGTTAGTCCTAGAACAATCGACCAATGATCTTTAAACTCCAAAAAAGGTGTGACCGAATCTTTGCCCATATATGGGTTAATGGTCACGGCATGGCAATTCAACTTTGTGAAAAATGCCTTAGCATATTGAGCGGCCGTATTACCAATGTCTCCCCTTTTTGCATCGGCAATGATTAAGGCTTCATGTCTCGGGATGAGCTCTATCGTTCTTCTTAGTGTCTCCCAACCCTCAATTCCCTGCGCTTCATAAAATGCTATATTCAATTTATATGAAACGGAATAGGGTAAAGTGGCCTTAATAATGGCCTCATTAAACTTAAATATGCCATTCGGATCATTTTTCAAATGCGCTGGTAATCGCTCTGGATCCGAGTCCAATCCAACACATAGGAAAGACTTCTTTCTTCTTATTAATTCAACTAACTCTTTTCGATTCATTTCCTTAACGATTAGGCCATAATATCTTCACCTGCCTTGAGCTTTTCAGCATTCTCTGCAATATTCAATTCGTCAATGATCTTTTGGATATCACCGTCCATGACGGCATCTAGGTTATACATCGTCAATCCGATTCGATGATCTGTCATTCTACCTTGAGGGAAATTATATGTACGAATTTTGGCTGATCGATCCCCTGTTGAAACCATTGTTTTTCTTTTCGAGGCTATATCAGCATTTCGTTTATTCGACTCCAACTCATACAACTTGCTCCGCAACATTTCCATAGCAATCTCTCGGTTTCTTAACTGTGACCGTTCTGTCTGACATTGGATATAAATACCCGAAGGTTTATGCGTTAATTGCACTTTCGTTTCAACCTTGTTCACATTTTGACCTCCCGCCCCGCTGGATCGTGCGGTTTGAATTTCAATATCTGCTGGATTTATAACCACGTCCACTTCTTCTGCTTCCGGAAGAACTGCTACACTCGCTGCTGAAGTGTGCACTCGACCTTGAGATTCTGTTTCAGGCACTCTCTGAACGCGATGAACTCCAGCTTCAAATTTGAGCGTTCCATACACATCGTTTCCAGTGACCTTTAAAACGACCTCTTTATAACCACCGGCTGTACCTTCTGTGACATCCATGATGTCGTATTTCCAGTTTTGTTTTTCAATATACCTAGAATACATTCGATATAAATCGCCTGCAAAAAGGCTGGCTTCATCGCCTCCCGTTCCTGCTCTTATTTCTAGAATGGCATTTCGATCGTCATCCGGATCTTTTGGTACCAGGAGCCATTTTATTTCTTCTTCCTTTAGCGGGATTTTCTCTTCTAGTTCAGATAATTCCTCTTTTGCCATTTCTCGCATTTCGGGATCCTTTTCATCGGCTAGCAACTCTTTTGTGCTATCAAGATTGGCCAACATGTCCCGATATTCGTGATAAACCTTAACGATCACACCTAAATCGCTGTACTCTTTGTTCAGTTTTACAAATCGCGTCATATCCGCAATAACCTCTGGATCAGTAAGCTTCAGCTCAACCTGTTGCCATCGTTCCTTAATAAATTCAAGCTTGGTGATTAAATTACTCATCTGTCCTTTTGATAAACTAATTCTTGATTATTCGATTTGATCAGCAATTCTGGTCGGTCGCTCGCTTCTACTCTTCCAACAATTTGAGCATCCACCCCAAAGGATCTTGAGATTTCCATTATGGTCTTCGCGTGTGATTCATTTAAATACAATTCCATACGATGCCCCATGTTAAACACTTGATACATCTCGTTCGAACTGGTACCGCTATGTTCCTGAATTAATTTAAACAGTGTTGGTGTTTCAAACAAGTTATCCTTTACAATCCGGTTTGAATCCAAGAAATGTAAAATTTTAGTTTGACCACCACCGCTGCAATGTATAATTCCATGAATCTCTGCACCTAGCTCCTTAAATGCCTTCATCATGATTGGAGCGTACGTTCTTGTTGGCGATAGAACCATTTTACCCGCATCCACTGGCACTCCCTCAATCTTATCGGTGAGAAAATACGGCCCCGTGTAAGCCAATTCCTTACTCAATGTAGGCTCAAAACTTTCAGGATACAATCGGCCAACTTTTTCGTTGAATAAATCATGTCTGGCTGAAGTCAATCCATTACTGCCCATGCCCGCATTCCACAAAGTTTCATAATTCGCTTGACCCGAAGAGCTTAATCCTACGATTACGTCACCCGGAACAATTTTAGAAGCATCAATAACATCATTTCGATTCATTATAGCCGTTACCGTACTATCAACTATAATAGATCGAACCAAATCTCCAACATCTGCTGTTTCTCCTCCAGTTGAATAAATCATAAACCCAAGATCGCGCATAGTTTGAAGAATCTCCTCGGTTCCCTCGATAATGGCCTTTATTATTTCCCCTGGTACTTCCTTTTTATTCCTACCAATTGTTGATGACAGAGCAATTGGGCCCTTGGCACCCACACAAAGCAAATCATCTGTGTTCATCACTACCGCATCTTGTGCTATGCCCTTCCAAACACTTAGATCACCTGTTTCTTTCCAATAGGCATATGCAAGCGAAGATTTTGTGCCCGCGCCATCTGCATGCATTACAAGGCATTTGGTTGGATCGCCAGTTAAAATGTCGGGCACGATTTTGCAAAAAGCTTTTGGGTAGAGCCCTTTGTCAATATTCTTTATGGCATTGTGTACATCAGCTTTTCCTGCTGAAACACCCCTAGAGGCATATTTATCACTTACTTCCATTTTTTAGAATAAAAAAACCGCATGGGCAAAAATCACCCACGCGGTTCTGTTATGTTATATATCTACTTTCCGTTTTTAGGAGCCTCAGGAGCCGGGGCCACTTTTGGCACATAATCGAAGCTTAAGACACTGAAAACAGTTCTTCTGTTCTTGGCATGGGCCGCTTCCTTCTCAACTGTGGATGACAATTTATCAATTTCAGCATCCGTGATTTTCGGCCTTCTTTCACCGTATCCTACTGGAACCATTCTCGCTGGATCAATTCCTTTTTCAATTAAATAAGAAACACAGGTTTCAGCTCTTTTTTGAGATAAGATTTGATTGGACTTATCGTCACCCCGCGTATCGGTATGTGCTGAAAGCTCTATTCTGATGGTTGGATTATCAACCAACGTTTGATATAAGAAATCAAGTGAATCCTTTGAATTAATCTTATCGTCTACTACCAGTGACCATTTACCCAATGGGTAGAATACTGCTGGCATTGGAATGTCTGTTTCGCAGGTAGCACACTGAAGTTGAAAGTCCTTAACAAATGCAGTAGATTCTTTGCGACCAACAGTAGTTTCTTGACCTTTGGCACCTAGGTAACGCTCACCATTAGATGTTTCCGTTTCCATTCCGTTCACCTCTATCGTGTAAGACTGATCTTCCACCAAATATCGATCATCGTTCTCTCGCTTTTCGAATTCGTAATGACCTGAAACATCTGTAACAATTTCACCGATTGATCCATCTGTTCCAAGAAGCTTAACCTTAACATTTCCCAAAGGTTCCTTAGTTTCAACATCTGTGACTGTTCCTTCTAATTTGAAAATAATTGGAGGCAACATGAAACTGTAAATATCATCACCACCTTTTCCACCAGGTCGATCAGAAGTAAAGAAACCTCTATCCTTTTCTCCTTCATATATAATTGCGAAGTCGTTTGAAGATGAGTTAATAGGTGCTCCCAAGTTTTCCGGCTTACCCCATTTCAAGTCTTCTACAGATTCTCCTTTAAGTTGGGCTCTGAAAATATCAAGCCCCCCCATACCTATATGTCCATCCGATGCGAAGAACAAATCCCCCTTTTCATTGATAAATGGGAACATTTCATTTCCAGGCGTATTAATTTCTGGGCCTAAGTTTTTTGCTGGGCCCCAAAGTTTAGCCTTTTTATCAAAGGTAATTACCCAAAGATCTTTACCCCCTTGACCTCCATACATGTCGGAAGAAAACAGGATCATTTCATCATCAATCGCAACTGGATGACCAGCAGCTGTGGTATCATCCACACCGAAATCTAGCACTTCTGCTTCGGCCCAGTCTTTCCCTTGCTGGCGAGCCGTATAAATCTGGCAACCAAAAGGTTTCTTTTTCTCATAACCACATCGGGTAAAATACAATTGGCTGTATTTTGAATCTAACCAAGGCGAGCCTTCGTTTGCGGCACTATTAATCGTTTCAGCTAACGGCACTGGAGCTGACCACTTGCCTTTTGGATCTCGTTGTGAGAGAAAAATATCACTGAACCCTTCGCCAGTTATTTCATCATCGCTACCTCCCGATGCTCCTGGCCGCGTTGATGAAAACATAATGCTTTCAAATTTCTTATCCGCGAAAAATGATGAGAAATCATAGTAAGATGTATTCAACTGAACCTCATTTTTAACTACATATCTAGCCGGTTCATTGCTAAGCTTTATCGCCTTTTCACATGAAGCTATGCCCTTTTCGGCTTCGGCCTTAACAGACCCAGAGGCCTTTGCCAATGATTCACGATACTTTTTTACGGCTTCATCATACTTCCCTTGCTTCATTAGTACATCGCCATAACGCAACGGCAATTCGGGACTATCGTATGCTGCCGCAACTGCTTTTTCATACCATACTTCCGCTTGATCGGCTTGTTGGATCATTCGATAACACTCGCCAATACGAAATAAAATTCGTGATTTCTCACTTTGCTTTTTCTCCTTCGAGTAGGCTTTTTTGTAGACATCAATAGCACCGAAAAAGGCCTCCGCTTGATACGTCAAGTCCGCTTCCTTCGTCCAATCCTTTTGGCCTACAGCTACTGTAGCTAATATAATGAGACAGAGTGTTGTTACTGCTCCCTTCAAATATGTCATACGTATCTCGATTCAGTAGATGGTTAATACAACATTGACTCTACATCAATGCGCAAGGTTGGCAAATCTAATGAAATATGATATTCGAACTAAGCTCAAAAAAAATGAGGCCATTAATTTGGCCTCATTTTGTGTTATCTGGTAAACAATAGCTCGCGATACTTTGGTATTGGCCACAATTCATCATCTACAATTAGCTCAAGCTTATCCACCTCGTATCGCAGCTTTTGTAAATAAGGAAATACCTTTTCACAGTAAAGAATCGAACTTTCTTCAGCTTGTTCCTTAGTGTTAGCAAGCTTTCGCTCCTCAATCATTTTCTCAATATCTACCCTAATATTCGAAACCAAGCCAGAAATTTCACGGACAATGGAATCATGTGGTGCAGAAAGCAGTTTGAAGTCGGCCTCATTGTATATATCCTTCAGGCCCTTAAGTGTTTGAATTACACGACCTTGATACTCTAATGCTGCTGGGATAATGTGATTTAAAGCTATATCTCCCGCTACTCTAGACTCGATTTGAATTTTTAGCTTATAGTTTTCGTGATAAATTTCAGTTCTTGCTTCTAATTCTTCATGTGTCAAAACACCTGCCGCCTCGAACAACTTTACCACTTTTGGATCTAGATAAGCACCTAAGGCATGTGGGGTTGTTTTAATGTTAGACAAACCTCTTTTTTGAGCCTCTTTAACCCACTCATCACCATAACCATTCCCTTCGAACAAGACCGATTTGGATTGAACAATGTATTCTCTTAGCACAGCTAAAATTGCATCGTCCTTTTTCTTTCCTTTAGCTATTAAATTCTCAACTTCCGTGTAAAATTCGCGCAGCTGCTGGGCCATAATGGTGTTTAAAGCCGTCATAGGGCCAGAACAATTCGCGGTCGATCCTACAGCGCGGAATTCAAATTTATTACCTGTAAAGGCAAATGGAGAGGTTCGATTTCTGTCCGTATTATCGAGTAAGATTTCGGGAATCTTTCCAATATTTAATTTTAACTCTGTTTTTTCATCTGGGGACATTCCCTTATCCTTGACCTTCTTCTCAAGATCATTAAGAACCTGAGTTAATTGTGTTCCAATAAAAATGGATATGATAGCTGGAGGTGCCTCATTAGCGCCTAGTCGGTGATCATTACCTGCAGACGCTATGGTTGCTCTTAAAAGGTCTGAATAATCATTTACCGCTTTAATCGTATTAATAAAAAAGGTCAAGAAACGAAGGTTAGTCTTCGGTGTGTTTCCAGGACTTAAAAGGTTTACTCCGGTGTTAGTAGCTAACGACCAGTTATTATGTTTTCCACTGCCGTTTATACCAGCGTATGGTTTTTCGTGCAGAAGCACTCGAAAATGATGTCGATGCGCTACCTTCTCCATAACATCCATAACAAGGAGGTTGTGGTCAACGGCAAGATTTGCTTCTTCAAAGAGAGGTGCACATTCAAATTGATTTGGAGCGACCTCATTATGTCTGGTTTTGATCGGAATGCCCAACCGAAGAGACTCCTCCTCAAAATCTCTCATAAAGGCCACTGCACGGTCAGGAATCGAACCAAAATAATGGTCGTCCAATTGTTGTCCCTTCGAAGAACTATGTCCAAACAAAGTTCTTCCAGTCAGCACCAAATCTGGTCGAGCTCCATAAAGAGCGGCATCAACAAGAAAGTATTCTTGCTCCCATCCAAGCGTTGCGTGCACTCTAGCAACATTTCTATCGAAGTATTGCGCAACCGGAACTGCGGCATCATTAAGTGTTTGAAGTGCCTTAATTAATGGGGCTTTATAATCCAATGCCTGACCAGTATAGGCAACAAAAACGGTCGGGATACACAACACCCCACCAATAATAAAAGCAGGAGAACTAGGATCCCAGGCTGTATAACCTCGAGCCTCAAAAGTGTTTCTTAATCCACCATTTGGAAAACTCGATGCATCCGGTTCTTGTTGCACAAGCTGATCCCCTCCAAAACTTTCTAATGACTCACCAACCTCGGTTGGAGTAAAAAAAGCGTCATGCTTTTCAGCTGTTCTTCCAGTAAGTGGTTGAAACCAATGCGTATAATGAGTGACATTTTTCGAAAGCGCCCAGGCCTTCATTCCGGAGGCTACATGATCTGCGATATCTCTTTCTAATTGCTTCCCGGTCACAATGCACTCCTTGATTTTCTTGTATATATCACGAGGCAAGAATTGTTGCATCGCTTTATCATGGAACACGGAACTTCCGTAATAGTCTGAGATTAATTCAGTTGGAAGAACGGTATCTTCCATTTTGCGATTTAGAACGTGATTCAAGGCATCAAAACGAAGCTTAGCCATATATTTTCTAATTTTTGGCGAAACTAGATGATTTTAAAGGGGGGTAAGCTGAAATAAATCAACTTTATTTATCCACACCCCTGTTTTTTTTTGTTGATTTCTAAATAAAATCAAAAAAGCATAAGAATATATACAAGATAAGTCAGAACCAAGGCAATACCTGTTATTCGATCTATAGCTTGTCTATAAAGTACTACTCCAAACAAGATGAGTGGAATTAATATAAACCACCAGAAATCAATTTGCAGGGTTTGAACATTCACGGAGAGCGGAGAAAGTATTGATGTAACGCCTATTATTCCTAAGACATTAAAAACATTTGATCCAATTAAATTACCTAGGCTAATGCCAATTTCGTTTTTTCGAATGGCTATTAGCGAAGTAGCCAACTCAGGGACACTTGTTCCAAAAGCGATGACCGTCACGGCTATAATGCGTTCTTCAACCCCTGCGGCTCGAGCGATAAAAACAGCACCATCGACTAATAGATCAGCACCAACAATTAAGCCGGCAAGGCTCAATATAAGCACAATGACGCCACGGAAAAGCTCAGTTTTATTCGGAGTTTCATGGCTTTCTTCGGGTTCGAAGTCTCGTTTACCCTCTCGAATAATCCAACTGTTGTATCCTAGCAGAAGAAGCAACAATAGCGTGCCTTCCCACCGTAAAATTTCGTAATCCAGCGCAAACCCAATCAAGAGCCCACTTGACAAGAGCATGACCGGAATATCAAAGAGCAACGTTTTTCGCCTAACTTTCAGAGGAGAAATTAGACCTGTAAAACCTAGGACTAACGCTAAATTGGCAATATTACTTCCAACCACATTTCCAATCGAAATGTCAGGATGTCCCGATAAGGCAGCGTTTACACTTACTACTAGTTCAGGAAAAGAAGTGCCCAGTGAAACAATAGTTAATCCTATGACCATGGGACTGACGCGCAAATAATTCGCCAATTTAACGGCCGCACCTACCAAATAATCACCTGCAATAATTAAAATTACTAAGCCTCCAAAGAATTGAATTGAGGCCCAAAGCATTAATCCTGGTCTTTTTCGATTTGCTTCTTCACATCATTAACGGAGTCTGTAATGTCACGTTGAATTTCATTGGTCGCATTTCTAAAATGCTTGATTCCCTTCCCCAAACCTCTAGCAAATTCTGGAATGCGTTTCGATCCGAAAAAAAGAAGAATCACCATGAGAACAATGAATATCTCGCCTCCACCTAAATTGAAAAATAACAACATCATAGAGTATATAGAATCTATTACAAATGTATGCGACAAAAAAAGCCCCGAGCGAAGAATTTCGAACGGGGCTCTATAAATTTTTGCGTAATTACTTTTTCTTACTCAAGTCAACTACGATTGGAGTAGCTACACATAGAGAAGAATATGTACCGACAACAACTCCAATGATCAATGCGAATACAAACCCTCTAATTACTTCTCCTCCGAAGAAGAAGATCATAAGCAATACAACCAATGTTGATAAGGATGTATTAATGGTTCTTGACAAAGTTGAATTCAATGCATCGTTAATAACTACATCGTGATCCTGTCGTTTATGGATTCCTAGATACTCGCGAATTCTGTCAAATACCACCACGGTGTCGTTGATTGAATAACCGACAACGGTTAGAATTGCTGCTATGAAAGCTTGATCTATTTCTAGCGAAAATGGCATCACTCTGTAAAGCAAGGAGAACACTGATAAAACAATAAGCACATCATGAATCATTGCGATTAACGCGCCTAGTCCAAACTGCCATTTTCTGAATCGAAGAACGATGTACAAGAAAATAATTATCAAAGCGAAAATTGCAGACTCCCAAGCCGCTTCTTGAATGTCATCTGCTATTGTCGCCTCAACTTTCTGCGAACTCATGATTTCATAAATAGGATCAATTTGTGACAATCCTGCAGCTAACTTGGCTTCGACAAGCTCATCTGCATTCTCCAATTGTGAGTCAATCAAGTACTTCGTAGTGATCTTAACTTGATTAGAAACGCCATAGGTTTTCACCTCCGGTGTTTGAACCAATCCATCTTCGGATGTGAATTGACCTCCTAATACACTCGAAATATCTGAAGTTGAATGTGCTTCATCAAAGCGGATTACATATGTCCTTCCTCCCGTAAAATCAACGCCATAGTTCAAACCTTGCATAACCAATGACCCCATACCTACTAGTATAACAACACCTGAGATCATATAAAACAACTTTCGTTTCGCCACAAATGGAATGGCAACGTTTGTCATAATGTTCTCGGTTAGTTTGGTCGCAAACGATGGTTGAGCATTTTTCTCTAATCGCCATTCAAACAATAATCTTGTTATAAAGATTGCTGCAAAAAGAGATGTTGCGATACCTATAATTAACGTGGTAGCAAATCCTTTAATCGGACCGCTTCCAAAAATATAGAGGATAACTCCCGTAAGAAGGGTTGTAATATTCGCATCAATAATTGAACTGTAGGCATTCTTATATCCATCAACTATCGCAAGGCGAACTCCTTTTCCAGCTCTGAGCTCTTCCCTAATTCGCTCGTAAATCAGAACGTTTGCATCTACAGACATACCAATGGTTAGAACAATACCTGCAATACCAGGTAAGGTTAATGTGGCTCCTAAAGAAGACAAAACACCCATCACAAAAAACAAGTTAGCTAGAAGTGCTATATCCGCAATGATACCAGCCGAAGAATAATAAAATGCCATATACGCTAGTATGAGAATCAAAGCAATCACGAAAGACCAAAGTCCATCGCTTATTGACTCATCTCCGAGAGTCGGCCCTACAACGGCTTCTTCAATAATCTTAGCTGGTGCTGGCAATTTACCCGCCTTCAAAACATTTGCTAAATCTTCGGCCTCATCCAAGGTGAATTGACCAGATATGGAAGAGTTACCACCAGCGATTTCGTTTTCTACACGTGGTGCGGAATACACCTTATCGTCCAAAACAATTGCTATTGCTCCAGGCTCAGGTTTGTTGGTAGTATTTGCCGCCTCGGCCGTCATTGCTTTCCAAATTTTAGCCCCTTCCGAGTTCATACTCATCGAAATTTCCGGGTTTCCTAGTGGATCGCTTGATACACGAGCGTTGGATATAACATCACCTTCAAGTGGTGCCTTTTCATCTTTTGATGAAACATCAATCGCATAGAGTTGTAAGAATTTACCACCCTCATCATAAGGCTTAGCGCCCCACAAGAACTTCATCCTTCTTGGAAACAATTGCTTTACATCTTTTCTATCTAATAGTGCATTTACATCAGCTGTATCGTAAATTGACGCATAACCAACAGTTGGTCCCTTACCTGCATAATATTTTTGATCGTCTGGGTTTTGATAAATTGCTGGACGCAACACATTGAATAATGGGTTATTCTCAGCATAGTTGGCACGAAGTGCTGCAAGGCTATCTTCGGATAGCTCGCCAATACCACCTAGTCCATTTGTATCTGTGTCGTTTTGACCTTCAACTATCAAAGCCCCTTCTTCCGCCACATCATTAGAATCATCTTCGACTTCATTTGTTTCGACAAGTGCTTCCGAATTATCGATGGCAAATTCTTCTTTAACCTCTTTCTTCTTATCAGCTTTACCAAATCGCTCAGCCAACATTTTATTTGCCTCATCTAGCTTTTGATAAATTTCACTGTTATCGAACGTGAACCAGAACTCGAGCTGAGCCGTTCCTTGAAGAATCTTTCTAACTCTTTCTTTATCTCTAACACCAGGTAATTCAACTATAATTCTTCCTGTTCCAGCCTGTCGCTGAATACTTGGCTGAACCACACCTAGGCCGTCAATCCTTTTTCTCAAGACTTGTTCAGATGTACTAACCGCGGCATCTGCTTGATCTCGAATCGTTTCAAGAATTTCTTCGTTGGTCGCTTCCAATGGAAACATGTCTTTGTTTTCCCTGTTATGGAAAATTGTAGCCAAAGACGCACCAGGATTACTTTCGTTCCAAGCTCGCTCGAACAAGGTGACATAATCATCTTGAGACTCCTTCTGCAATTCCGTAGCTCGCACTAATGCTGCCTGAAAAGCGGGGTCGGTACTATTATCACTTAAAACCTTAACTAAGTCTCGAACGGAAACTTGAAGCGTCACGTTCATACCACCTTGAAGGTCAAGACCTAAATTGATTTCATTCTTCTTACAATAAGCATAAGTGAATCCTAACAAAGGATAAACCTCTTCTGCATTCTTGTTTTGCAAGATTTTTTGCTCAAAGCGTTGAAAGGCCAATTCCTCTTTTTCTGCCGATAACGTAGAATCAGGGGCTAATGCTCCTTTTAACGAATCAAGTTGAATCTGAGCTTTAACAACGGCATCTTTCTCTACACCTGAAGTGACAAAAGAGAAACTTAATTGATAGAGACAAGCAATAGTCAAGAGTATTGTGAATACCCAAATTGCGCTTTTATTCTGCATTTTAAAAGTGTATTAATAAAAAAGACCCTTCAAAAAGGGCGTGCAAATATAGAATTTCAAGTTGTTCAAATACAGGTGATTTAAATTGAATTCACCTTTAATGAAAAATGAAAAAAGACGACCATGATGATCGCCTTTTATTAAATCCATAGACCGACCTGACATAACTAATAATCAATCTATTAGCTACTAAATCACTGAATCAAGTAGGTCATTTGTTTTTCTAACTCCGTCCGCGCTTTCAATCAACCTAGCTTTTTCTTCCTCGCCCAACTCGATTTCAACAATTCGTTCGATACCACTTTTCCCTAGAACGCAAGGTACTCCAATTGAAATATCATTGAGTCCATACTCTCCTTCAAGTAAAGCCGAACAAGGAAACATTTTCTTTTGATCACAAGCGATAGCTTGAACTAACGCTGAAACGGCTGCGCCTGGAGCATACCAAGCAGATGTCCCCAATAATTTTGTCAAAGTCGCCCCTCCTACTTTGGTGTCTTCCACAATTTGAGTCATTCGGTCGGCCGATAAATATTCCGAAACCAGAACACTATTTCTTACGGCCTTGTTTATAAGCGGTACCATACCTGTATCGCTATGTCCACCGATTACCATTCCGTCCACATCGGAAGCTGGACAACCTAATGCTTCGCTGATTCTATATTTAAATCGAGCGCTATCGAGCGCCCCGCCCATCCCAATTATTCTGTTCTTTGGGATGCTAGTCGTCTTATGAGCCAGATAAGCCATTGTATCCATAGGATTGCTCACTACGATGATGATCGTTTCAGGAGAGTGTTTTAATAGATTCTGAGTTACTGACTTAACGATACCCGCATTAATACCTATAAGCTCTTCTCTAGTCATTCCAGGTTTGCGCGGAATTCCGCTTGTAATAACCGCAATTTGACTACCCGCTGTTTTAGCATAATCGTTTGTGGTTCCAGTGATCTTTGTATCAAATCCATTAAGCGAGGCACATTGCATTAAATCCATTGCCTTGCCCTCAGCATAGCCTTCTTTAATATCTATTAGTACAACTTCAGAAGCAAAATTCTTTATCGCAATATATTCGGCACAACTTGCGCCAACTGCACCAGCGCCAACTACGGTTACTTTCATTATCTAGATTTTATTGATTTCAATGTGGTTTGCAAAACTAAATTTTAGTAGGTCCTAAGCAACTTAAATTCTTCTAATCGTCCTTGTTCATAGATCATTAATTTTGTCGAATGAAAAAGCACCTGCTTTACCTGATTTTTTCACTGATTTCTATTGCTAGCTTCTCTCAAGCTACATTCAACATACCATTCGACACTTTGATTCAGACGTGTCCTCCAGATTCAGTGTTCCTCTACTTATATGCAGATTCTGGAAATTCATCGGCCTATACTTATGATACCATACCTTATAATACCGAGCCTGTAGGAGGCACTACGGTTAGTATGTATGATGACCAAATACTAGGTCCATTTAATATTGGATTTACCTTTTCCTTTTATTGCGGTCAATACACCCAGTTTTATATATGCTCCAATGGCTGGATCGGATTTAGTTCAGGTCAAACACAGACTTGGGTGGTACAAAGTATTCCTAGCACAAATGCAAATACTCCGAAAAACAACATAATGGGACCTTGGCGGGATTGGAATCCGGGCTCGGGTAACGGTCCATATGTCTCATATCAAACAGTCGGAACAGCCCCTCTTCGAAAACTTATAGTAACGTGGAGTTCTGTACCAATGTATTCATGTACATCGACCTACGGTACTTTCCAAATCGTCCTTCATGAGGCCTCGAACATTATCCACAATAATTTGACGAATGTGCCTGTTTGTACTGGTTGGGGCAATGGTGATGGTACTGAAGGAACTCATAATTCGACAGGATCGCTAGCCACAGCAGTTGCTGGAAGAAACGACTCTCAGTTTACCGTTACCAATCAATCCATTCGGTTCATTCCAACTTCACCTATCATTTGGTCAACATTAAACGGAAGTCCTTTCGCAATTGGCAATGGAGTGAACGCAACATTCAATCAATCGACTTGGGTACAAGCTCAAGGAGTTACCTGTAACGGTGATACTATGACCGATAGCGTTTACATCGCGGTAAGTTGTATTAATTTGGAAATGGACTCTATTGATGTGGACTGTACGAATGATTCAACTGGTTTTGCTATAGCAATCGATACGTCAACGGTAACTAACGCACCTTATACTTTTTATTGGATTTACGATGCTACTGGAGACACTGTAGCGATTAACACATCGGCAAATGACACCGACACGCTTGTCAATGCTGCTGCAGGATCCTATACGGTTTTCGCCTTTGGTAGTAATGGGGAATTTGCAATTGGCTTTACATCAATAAACCAACCGGATACAGTTGTTGGAGCGTTCACCTATTCAGTCGATGTATTGTGTAATGGTGATCCCACAGGTAAAGCAATTGCAGTTGACACAAACATCTATACTGGGCTTAATTGGGATGGAACTTACAGTTATTTCTGGTCTTCAGGTGGTATTGTAATCGATTCTACTTTGGGTACTGCCAGCGATATTGACACCCTTGAAAATGTTGCGGCCGGTAACTACAACGTCACAATTGATGGTTGTCTGATCCAGACTGGGTCGGTAGTAGTGAGTGAACCAACGTTGGTTACAGCCAATATTACAAACGAGACGGAGGTTTCTTGTCCTGGAGTACTAAGCTGCGATGCAGCGGCACTTGGGATAGGTGGCGGTGGAGTGCCTCCTTACACCTATTTATGGTCATCCGGAGAGGTTACTCAACAGGCCATGGGACTGTGTTCTGACTCAAATTATATAACAGTTACGGATGTCAACGGATGCGATACCACGGCATTTGTAATTATTGGTATCCCTGACAGCATTATAACAACATCGTTTGGCGACACCACGATGTGTATTACGAATGTTGCAGGTATTGCGGCCTCATCAACGGGTGGAACTCCTCCATACTCTTACGCCTGGATGCAGGATGATTTATTGGGCGATACCGTTTCTTGGAATTCGACTGCTTCTGTCAATCCAATAGTCACCACATTTTACATTGTAAGTTCTACCGATGCAAATGGATGCCCTGGTGACACAGCCAGTGTTCGCATCAATGTTCGACCTGAGTTAAATATGGAGCTGCCACTTATTGATACTATCTGTCCTTACGACACAATAGATATAACCGCCATCGGAGTCGGTGGAGACAGCATTTATACGTTCTCGTGGAGTACCGGTTCCTTTGGCCCCACCGCCACTGTGAGTCCTGACTTACCCAAATGGTTTTTCGTTACTGTGAGTGACGCTTGCGGTACTCCCCAATATGTTGACAGTGTCTTTGTGCAAGTGGGTGGCTATAGCCCCATTAAAGCAAAGATTAGAACTGAAGACGATTCTTTATGCGCAGGCGAAAGTGTCTACCTAATTGCATCCGGTCGGGGTGGATTTAAAGGGCCAAAAGAGTATCGATTTAAATGGAATCAGAATGGTTGGGATGGAAATCCTATTCAGTTCTCACAGCCACCAAAGACTACGCAATATATTGTTACGATAACAGACCTATGTCTTAGTCCAGCAGGAAGTGATACGGTATTCATTCATGTAGGAGAACCTGAGGCACCAATGTTCTGGGCAAATCCTGAGGTTTCATGTAAAGATGCGGAAGTCACTATCTTTTTTGAGACATGGAAGCCCAACTACGAATACAATTGGAATCTAGGTGATGGTGATTTCGTTTTCAATGCACAGACCGATTCCATTCAGCATAAATATGATGCTGCCGGTTGTTACGATGTAACCTTATCGGTAACTACAGATTTCGGTTGTTTTGCTGAACGAAACATTAAGTGTTTGGTGGAGATTCTACAATCCCCAACTGCAAATTACATTCACTTTCCAGAGCATCCTTCAACGGTTGAACCGCACGTTCAGTTCAGAGACAAATCAACAGAAGCTGAGTCTATTCTTTGGTACATCGATCAATCTGAATATGGCAATGATGATGTCTTTAGATATGAATTCATCGATACAGGTTGGTATCAAGTATCGTTAATTGCAACGAGTGAAGATGGATGTACAGATACGATAAGTAAGCTTTTGCACAATACTATTGAACAGACCATCTACATCCCTCAGTCATTCAGTCCAAATGGGGATGGATTAAATGATATTTTTAAAATCGTGGGAGACGCAATTCAACCGAACGGGTTCGAGTTTATCGTCTTTGATCGATGGGGACATAAGATTTTCTACACTAAGAACCCCGATTTTGGTTGGGATGGAAAAAGTATCACTGATGGAGAATTTGTCAATTCAGGTAGCTATCCATTTATACTGCGCTATCTTGATAAATTCAATGAACCCAAACGGGTTAATGGTCAAATCGTGGTCAGTAAAACTGGTGACGCCACAGGATTAAATTGATCCAGCAACCATTTGATGAATCAACGTCTTAAATCTGTAAATGGGTATTTGGCATTCACATGAGGAATTGCAACTGATTGAAGGTTGCAAAAATGGAAGCCCGATAGCTCAAAAGGAAGTTTTCAACGCACTATATAGACGCCTATTGGGAGTTTGTATGCGTTACGCTGAAGATGATGATGAGGCGAAGGATATTCTTCAAAATGGGTTCATCAAAGTCTTTAAAAGTATAGAAAACTATAAAGGTGATGGTTCTTTTGAAGGTTGGATTAAGCGGATCGTAATCAACACCGCTATCGATAATTATAGGAGGAAAAAAGTAAAACCTGTAATAGTTGATACGGATATGACCGATCGAGTTGGTGGAAAATTAGCTGATGAAGTTGAAGAAGACAGTATTTATCAGCAAATTCCTATTAGTAAGGTTCTTGATTCGGTTCAAAAACTTTCACCAGCTTATCGCACCGTCTTTAACCTCTATGTGTTAGAAGGTTATAATCATAATGAAATTGCGGAGATGCTGAATATCAGTGTGGGCACCTCCAAATCGAACCTTTCGAAAGCAAGATTAAACTTGCGAAAAATGTTAAAACCACTGGTAGATAAAATAAGTCAAGAGTGACATATGAATTTTGATGAAATTATAAAGCAGAAATTAGAGGGACTTGAAGGTCCATTTGACGCAAAGGCATGGTCGAAGTTGCATGCCCAGCTTTCAGCGAATAAAGTGAATTTTCAAATTCCATTTATAAGTGGAATAGCGGCAAGCGTAATCCTAGGATCAATCCTGTTTACGATGCCAAATAAGGGTGCAAATACAGATTATAGGATTGAAGCTGAACTTGTTTCCAATCAATTGATCTCTACTCACCATAATGAAACAGTCTCAGAGGTTGTTTTTGAACCACAAGAAGTTCATGTAATAGCGTTAAATAATTTAGAAATAGAAGATACTAAGAAGCTACCTCCTGTTTCAAGTTCGAATAATCAAACAGAATCTTCAGCATCGACAATAGAACTTCGTTCAAATAATGAGGAGGCCAGTACATCAACGTTAAAAAGCCAAGGCGTACATCAAATTGACTTCATCGCCAAAGGAATACAATGTATAGGAACCGAAATTCAATTTAGTGCGAGTCTCTCAGAAAAAGCCAGCGTGGTTTGGCTGTTCGAATCTGTGCACGTTCAAGAGGGGCTTCAAGCCACTCATGCATTCAATTTGCCTGGAGAACATAAGGTGCGAATGGTAGTATCATTTGAAGACGGGAGCGAACAAGCATTGACGAAAACAATAGATGTATTTGAAACTCCAAGATCTACATTCAGTATCGAAAAAGACGAATTAGGTCTTTGTTACTTTAATGAAACGACTCTTATAGGTTCTCCAAACGGAAATACATATAAATGGCTTTTGGATGGTGACACCATAGGGATTGGAAGTGAATTATCTCTTCTTCTAAAACCGGGACTTCATACCATAGGTATGCTTACTATTAATCAAGATCGCTGTGCTTCCTTCGAGTCAAATGCAGTTCGCATTGAGGAAGGCTTAAAACTTTACGGCCCATCTGCTTTTAACGCTTCTGACGCTAATGGAAGAAACGATGAATGGACAATCGTAGGACTAGATGATCTACAGAGTTATAAACTTGACATTATCCGTTTAAGTACGAATCAAATCGTTTATAGCGCTACGGAAAACGCCAAATGGAATGGTTCCATATCCGGCACTGCAGAGCGTCCTTTGAAGGGCGAAGCATTTGTTTGGATACTTAAAGGAGTTGATCAATGTGGAAACCAGTTTGAAACGAAATCAGATAAGCCATTCACCTACTTATAACGAGAATATCTTGTATAAAAAAGAGGTCAATCCATAATGGATTGACCTCTTTTTTTTGTTTGTATATGTTGGAGCTTTAGACTAAAAATTACTAAACATCAATTTTGGCATATTTAGCATTCTTCTCAATAAATTCTCTCCTTGGTGGAACTTCATCCCCCATAAGCATGCTGAATGTATGGTCTGCATCAGCTGCATTCTCAATCGTGACTTGACGAAGTGTTCTAAAATCTGGATTCATTGTGGTTTCCCATAATTGCTCAGCATTCATTTCTCCCAGACCCTTATATCGTTGAACGCCTACACTAGTTTCTTTACCGGCTCCTTTCAACTCTTCTATAAAAATGTCGCGTTGATTATCGTTCCACGCATATCGTTGCGAAGAACCTTTTTTCACAAGATACAAGGGTGGCGCTGCAATGTAGACATAACCCAATTCTATCAACTCCTTCATATATCTAAAAAAGAAGGTTAATATCAGTGTTGCGATGTGACTTCCGTCCACATCGGCATCACACATTATAACTATCTTATGATATCGAAGTTTTTCAATATTTAGCGCCTTACTATCCTCTTCGGTTCCAATTCGCACTCCAAGTGCCGTATACATATTCTTGATCTCCTCATTTTCAAAGATCTTATGTTGCATGGCCTTTTCAACATTCAATATCTTTCCTCTAAGTGGTAAGATGGCTTGAAACTTTCTATCCCGCCCTTGCTTAGCCGTTCCACCTGCCGAATCACCCTCAACTAAAAATATCTCAGAAAGAACAGGATCTCGCTCGCTGCAATCGGCCAGTTTACCTGGAAGACCTGAACCAGTTAATACGTTTTTTCGCTGAACCATTTCTCGGGCCTTTCTGGCTGCATGTCGAGCGGTAGCCGCCAAAATAACTTTCTCTACGATCAATCGTGCCTCTTTTGGATGCTCTTCTAAATAATTAGTAAGCATTTCTCCAACGGCCTGATCGACTGCGCCACGAACCTCTGGATTACCCAACTTGGTCTTTGTTTGGCCTTCAAACTGAGGTTCCATAACCTTTACAGAAATCACAGCCGTTAATCCCTCGCGAAAATCATCTCCAACAATGTCGAATTTCAACTTCGATAACATTCCTGATTCGTCCGCATATTTCTTTAACGTTCGTGTCAATCCACTCCTAAAACCAGCCAAATGGGTTCCGCCTTCTCTGGTATTGATATTATTCACATAAGAGTGTAAATTTTCAGAAAATGAGGTGTTGTATTGCATGGCAATTTCAACTGGAATCTCATTCTTCTCGCCCTCCATAAACATTGTGTCAGGAATCAATTTCTCCCTTCCTTCATCAATGTATTCCACAAACTCTGACAACCCTCTTTCTGAATGGTGATGTGTAGAAATAAAATTTCCTTCATCATCAACTTCCCTTCGATCGACAATATTCAAATGAATCCCTTTGTTTAAAAAGGCTAATTCTCTTAGACGTTGGGATATTGTTTCGAAATTGTAAGTGGTAACTGGAAAAATACTTGCATCTGGCTTAAACCAAATTTGTGTACCTGTCTTATCCGTTGTACCTATTTCTTTAATAGGCTCTTGCGGCACGCCTATCTTATAACTCTGCTCGTATATTTTATTGTTGCGATATACAGTCGCCTTCAAATCTTCCGAGAGCGCGTTTACACAAGAAACTCCTACACCATGAAGTCCACCCGAAACTTTGTAAGAACCTTTATCGAATTTACCCCCTGCGTGCAAAACAGTCATTACAACCTCTAATGCAGATTTCTTCTCTTTTTCATGCCAGTCCACTGGAATTCCACGACCATTATCTAAAACCGTGATTGAATTGTCTTCATTGATCGTAACATATATCTCGCTAGCATGTCCTGCTAAGGCTTCATCAATGGAATTGTCGACTACCTCGTAAACAAGGTGATGCAATCCCCTGATACCTGTATCTCCAATATACATGGACGGTCGCTTTCTTACTGCATCTAATCCCTCTAATACAGTAATGTTCGATGCCGAATACTCGCTGTTTGGCTTTTCCTTTTCACTCATTTTCCTTCATTTTCAAAGTCGCTCAAATATAAGTTTGAAGGCTAGGTTAAAATGAATGAAATACCAATAAATACAAGGGTTTTATCAACAGTCAATCAACATTATTCTTTCCAAAAAGAATATGTGACTCCACCTAAAATATTAAATCGCTGTGATGGGTATTGATTCCATCGCTGATAGCGTTGAGCGATGACATTATTTAGATTTAAAAAGCCTGATAATCGCTCCGTATATCTGTATTCAACCCCGAGATTTACGTCTACGATGGGGTTCAGTTGATTGCCCCTGACTTCTAGACCATCATTTCCAAAAAACTCTTCCGCAGAAGTTTCATATGATTTAATCCACTGAGGACCAATAAAATGAATCTGCGCCTTAGCTATGATTTTGTTTTTAAGCTGATAGAACCCTGTTAGTCCTGCCTCAATAGCTGGTCGCTGCCAGGCTTCAAATTCGACTGTAGTCTGGTAAGATCTGTATGAACCAGAGCCAACGACTTGTAACTTATCTGCTACTCGATACATTAACTCGCCACTTATTTGAAAAACTTCGAGAGTGTCATAGTTAACTATAAAGTAATTCTCACCAAATCGCGACTTTCCTTGATTGTATTGAGAAGCATTATAGTTTACATAAAGTGGCGCATCGCGTTCAAAGTATTTCGCTGCTTGAATGTTATAGGTCAATTGATCGGATATTGCTCCTCTGAATCCTCCATAAAAGCGTATAACCTCATCGGTATTTTTAAGCGCAGTTCTACCTGCCCAGATGAACGGATTCTCCTCACTGAAATTATTCAGATTGTTGCGTTTTAATCCTCCTGTGATCCCTGCGTATGGAATGATAACGTCTTTAACTAAGTTGTATTTACCATAGGCGTGAGGGTAGATTCGAGGTGTGGTTCCCGTTTCTGTAATTTCCACTTGTATATTCGCCCCATATTCAATTCTTAGTTTTTTCCAAGTACTCACCATTATAGGTTTCACTCCCGCTATGATATTCAAAGGCTGCTGATCAATAAGACCGGTTGGCTGATAAATAAAGGAATCGCTATAATTCACCAGGTTCATATCACCCAATACACCAACGCTTAGTCTATGATCTCCAAAATATCGTGAAACATCACCATTGAGCAGAATATTATGCTCACTGTTGGCTCCATTTCGATCAGACCATCTGTTGTAGTTTATGCTGATTTGATGATTAAGACTCGTTGAATCGGTATAAAAACTTTTCAAACCTGCCCCCGCATCAATCCGCTGATAGTATTGCTTAAACTGGTTGCGAATGGCATTATCGTCTCCTAAATTCTGATCAATAAGTTCATTATACATAGCCAACGATTGATTATCGCTTAGATCATAGCCATAATATTGTAATCGTTCTCGATCATAGCCCAGTGAAAAATCGAGTGCATGCTTTTTCAAAAACCGCTTTCCACTTAATACACCATTCCATCTATTATAGGGTGCTGCAGGTAAATCCGTAAAGACACCTTGAGCTCCTCTACCATGTAATTCAAGCCCAACTGCACCATCTCTAGAACGAAGTGCATTTACATACAAATCTCCCAAATAGTTAATGCCATTTCCTACTCCGCCTCGTGTGTAAGCTCTATATAAAGGATCCAGCGGCTCACCTTTCATCGTGGCCGCCTCGATAGAATCTGGCTTGAATTCTGTTTTCACCGGTTCATTCCCGTAAAGGTATTGAGGCGCTGGTTTTGGTAGTGTTGTATCTATGATGGAAGGAGTTTCGGTTAGCTTTTTTGCATCACTAACTGTTGGCCTGTAGTCAATTTTTTCAAACAAGGTTGTACTCAACTCTTTATTTGAATCCTTCTTGGTTTTATCTTCTTGCGAATAAGCCGCGCTAACAACAAGGACCAGTAATAAGTTTATAATAACTGTCTTATTCATTCTTCAGAGTTTTTGTTGGAGCGCCTTCATTAAGGATCGAATCAGATGGGTTAAAGTCAATTTCAAAACTTTCCTTTTCAACTGGAGCAGGACGACTCTCAATTTCGACAATGGTCTTTAGTTTCTCTTCCGCCTGAACTAAAACATCTCCACCGCCTTTATAATTATCAATAACCGCCTGAAGTGTGGCTTTAGCTTGGAAAAGATCACCACGAGTCACATATATATCACCTAGCAGAATTAAGCTTTTAGCCACCCACTGACCTTCAGATCGATAACCTTCGACTACTTTAAAAATGATCGATTCCGACTCATCTAGCTTATCCTCATTAAACAGGATGCGCGATTGCAAGTAAAGCGCTTCAGCTGCCTGAGACGGGATGCCGGTTGCGATAACCTTTTCCAAATATTGCTTTGATTCGTCATTGTTACCCAATTGTAAATTTGACTTAGCTATAATCAAGTTGGCTTCATCTCTCAATTTGGCGTTCGCTTTCTCCGACTCTAGCGCAATGATGGCATTCGAAATTGCTCCTTGATAATTGTTTAACTCGTAATTACATCGCATTTGACCTATTTCCGCCTCGAAGGCATTTTCTGGATGCTCTGCGATCAATGCCAATCGTTTATATAAACCTAGCGCATTCGGGCAATCCTGATTATCGTAAGCATTTCGAGCAATATATACCAAGGACGATTCGGTGAACTTATTTTTTGGTTGATCAACCACATACTTATAGTCCCGCGGTGATTCTTTCGCTTGCCCCATTTTCATTAAACACTCAGCCCGATAAAATCTGGCATTTAAACCGAACAATGGCTTGTCGAACATATTTAGATACTTCGTAAAGGATTCGACTGACTCCTTGCAATTAGCATCGAAATACTGTGATTCAGCCGCTTCGTAATACAAACTATCACGAGCAGATTCGGAAAAATCCACAAAGCCCAAATCATTTATCAAAGCGTCATATTCACTCGCTTTTCCACGGTCGATATAAATGTTTTTAATCCCAATTAATGCCTCCCGTGAGTCTTCAAAATTTGGATAATCCTTAATTATTTTATTGAACACTAGGAGTGCTTCATCATCTTTACCCGCATTATAATGGGTTTGAGCAATACTCACCAAAGCCTTTCGCACGTAGCTACTACCTGGAAATTTAGTTACCACTATTTGCAAGTTTTCGAGCGCCTTTTCATCGTTACCAAGTGAAATCAATGTTCTACCAATTTCATAATAAGAGGCATCTAAATATTTCGAGGTTGGATATGTCTTGACCAGTGACTCTAAACCAATGAGTTTATCCTTTGGACGCTTTAACAAGCCCGATGTCATTGATTTTTGATATAGGGCATAGTCGGGATCACTCTTACCCAAATTAACAGCCTCGGTGTAATAGATTTGAGCGGCATCATATTGGTTAAGCATGAAGTAACAGTCGCCTATTCTCAAATTCGCATCACTGAGTTTTACTAAATCTTTTTCAGATTTAACTGAGGTAAAGCGTCTAAACCAAGAAGGTGCCTCCAAAAACTTATCTTGTTGAAAGTAGGCGTATCCCACATTATAATTGGCAGAATTAAAGTAAGGAGTTAGCGCTGCGCCAGGGGAATACACGAACTTTTCATAGGCCTTAACGGATTCAGAATAATTCCCTTTATAATAGTACGATTCGGCTCGCCAATATTGAGTCAGCGCGGCTATTTCCTTGCTTTGTGGAAAAGTCAAACTCTTATCAAAATAGGTGATGGCACCGCTGAAATTCCTATCCATGAAAAGAGAAACCCCCTTGTTATATGCGATTCGTTGATAAGCCTCTTTCAGTCTGATATCTGGCTTGGTATATTCTTCAATGGACGACAGCGCAGCATCGTAGTTCTTAGATGTCAAATAAATGTTCACCAAAAAATCGTAGGCTTCTTTTGTCCTTTCTCGATTCGGATAGGCCGAAATGTATTCCTTAAATGCAGCGATTGCGCCATCATAAGGATCGTAGCTTAATTCGTAGGAAAGTTGAGCAAACTTGAAGAGTGCATCTTCCTTAATCTTATCGTCATATTTCATTCCCGAGGCAGATCTATATGCATTTCGGGCATAGGTCTTTTTACCTGCTTTTAAATAAGCTTCACCCATCTGATAAAGCGCACTTTGAGCGATCTTATCATCCGAATAGGAAATCTTTGAAAACTGTTCTGCTGCTTTGTCATAATTACCGCTGCGATAGAGGGCGTAGCCAAGTGTGTAATAATCTTCTTTCTGCTTGTTATTTCGGCTATTCATGAAATCCTCCAGAAAAGGAACGGCTTCCTTGTATTGCTCTTTATGGTAAAAAGCATCTCCAACAACTCTAGAAATCTCAGGCTTGCGCTTTACATTTTCATCCTCTAAAAATGGTTTACCATAACTAATAACCTCATCATAGTCTTCTTGGAAGTGATAAATCTGAACGATATAATATGGAACAACATCGCCAAAAAGCTCGTGATCTTTCAAGCTTTGAAATGATTTAAGCGCGGCTGCATACTTTTTCTGTGAATAGTTAATGTGCCCTAAATAGTATGTTCCTGGGGCGAAATAAATCGAGGTTTGATCATTCATTTGGAAGAACAAACTTGCCGCTTCATCCAGATTCTTTTCTTGAAATTCACTATACCCTTTCTTGAATAAGTATTCGCTCTTTCGTGGCTCAACCAGATTGATTACCTGAAGCTCATTATAATACTGAATTGCTTCTTCCCACTTCTTTTTCCGGTAATTATAATTCCCCAGTAAGAACCAAGCGTCTGAAACCCGAGGGCTTGATGAATAATTACCAATAAACTCCTTTAATAGAAACTCAGCGTCTTTATGAAATAATTCGAGGGCACAATCCGCAACATAAAAATGAGCATTGGCGCAGATTTCTGAGTTTTGATCATCCATCACGACAATCGCCTGCTCGAACTGCTCCTTGGCAGCGCCATATTTCTGCTTTTCATATAGCTCAAGCCCTCTATTATAGGATAGAAGGTCGTTATCAAACACCATCGACATTTGAGCCATGACAGCGCTTGAAAGCGAAAAGAAAACCGATAGAATAATTATTATGAAACGCACGTATATCAGCATTTTTATGGAATGTGCTAATGTACTGGCCCACAACTCGCGCAATTGCTGGATGCTCGGTAATTTTCAACCCAGACATGTTAACGGAATTCACCAAACATCTGGGGCCTTTTCCGTATTAATTCAAAAGATCAAATGGCTCA